>Ga0307995_1001119_pt1 | contig 17027 bp, 9 predicted proteins | sample EllFjometagen262_FD_203132 | JGI IMG/M metagenome (GOLD analysis project Ga0307995, IMG submission 203132) | Marine microbial communities from Ellis Fjord, Antarctic Ocean - #262 | ecosystem: Environmental > Aquatic > Marine > Unclassified | place: Southern Ocean | collected 2014-11-02
GTGCGATAGTATTTCTAGAGCATTAAATTTATTTAGTCTTCTGTAAAAAAACTCTGGTACAAATGCTGTTAAAGGGCCTGAAAAATTTTTGGCATCGACAAAAAATGTCCATGTAAGCTTTCCTGAGTTAACATCTCTTGACGCATCATCTAAACCTCTTGAGGTCCAATTTTCTCTCTTCTTTCCACCAATCATTGGCAGTGCCATCCACCCATGACCGAAGAAAAGCCCGCCAGCATCAGCATATTCTTCTTGGTTTTCGTCAAATGCCAGTAAGTTAGGCGGATAAAGCAGTTTATTAGCAAGTTGTATGCCGCCTAAATAATCACATGGAACTCTTTTCTCATAAAAGCCCCATCCATATTTAGAACTGTTGCCGCTATATAAATGAGTTGCTGCTCCAGCCATATATTTAGGATATTTGGATCTACCCATTTTATCGTCTGAGAAGAGCCCCCCTTCTATCGAGTCCATTGGGAAATAAGGATGCTGGCCATTGGCTGAAATCCACTGGCCCCATATTCCGGCTTGAGCTAAGGGTCTTACGTCAAGCTCATCCCATATTCTTAAATATTGAGACACGCCATAAACCCCAACATCGTTAGCTGCATCTGCAGTTCCTGAAGAGAACTTAGTGCCAAAGCTCATCTCATAGTCACTTACGCACTCAGCTATAACAGTTTCACCATTTGTTAAGGTAATAGATTGGCTTTCAGTGTAAGTCGCTATTTTTTGTTCATCAGTCAGGCCAGCATCCCATAGCCATCTGCTTTCTTGTTCTCCATTAACGTCTCTTGTAAAGAAACAATGTTTTGGATGATAGATGCCGGTTATATGTTCAGGATCAGGCGTGGGCTCTAAGAGATAGAAATCATAATCATTTAATGAGTTTAAGCTCGCCATGTGCGACTCAATATCGGTCGCACTCAATCTTTGAGCGTCGCTTGCAACAACGTCCTTAATTAAGGTATCGCCAGTTAGACCAAAAAAATATCTAAGGATAATAAGACCATCAGTCAATGCATCGACATTGCCATTGTTGTCGATGTCGAGCAGATTCCCCAACCCTGTAATTCGTGATTGAATATCCTCAGCATCTGTGTAAACCGCATCAGCAGCGACAACGCCAGAAATCAACGGAGCACCCGTTAACCCAAACATACTTCGAAGGACCAATAGTCCATCGGTTAGAGCGTCAAATCGTCCGTTACCGTCTATGTCTAAATTTGACCCGGAGCTAACAGTAGACGAAAGGATTTGGCTAGACTCGGATTCCGTTTCCCCAAACGTGGAAAACACTATGAGTAGCGACGCTACGACAGTAATAAATATTTTTTGCATTTAAGCCACGCTCACTAAGATCAAAGTATCAAATCATGTGTAATCACAGACGCATACGTTAGAACCTAGCACATTATTATAGCTTTAATCCAGATATGACTTTAAATCTCAAAATTATGGCTTGCAAGTATCAAATGTGGGCGTCTTGGATTTCCTTGCACACGCTCGGATATATGGAATAGTTGCGGACCAAACAAAGACCCTTGCAGATTTGAGTCGATACCCGAAATTACCCATAAACATGAACCATCGTAAATAAGGCTCTGTGCTAGGTGTTTTGGTAGGTGGATATGCGGTTAATGACTTTCAGTGAGTGTTGAGAAAAACAAGAATTGAGGCTCTATGCGGGTTTAAAGACTCACTGGGAATCAGTAAGAGTCAATGCCACGGGTTCAATCCCCGTCGTCCACCCCATTAATTATCCCTATAAATCGATGACTTACGATTATTTTAAGCGAAAATATGGCTCTGTGGACGGTCTGTGGACGGTTTTGTTTTGAAACCACCTCGATCTAGTGACCCGACCCCTTAAAGAGCCGGCATCAAGGTCTTTAGGTGCGCCTCAATATCTGCAGCAGATGTTCTTGTGGCATCAGAAGCCACCACTCCAGCAATTAGCGTGTCACCCTCTAAACCAAACAAGTACCTCAGTGTGAGCAATCCATCCGTGAGTGCGTCTATCTCACCATTACCATCGATGTCGGCAAGATCACCAAGAGTTGCGATACGAGACTCTATATCGACAGCCGCAGTGTAAGTTGCATTTGAAGCTACCGTTCCACCAATAAGAGCATTACCATCTAACCCGAACATACCTCTAAGTAGAAGAAGACCATCTGTAAGAGCGTCATACTCGCCGTTTCCATCTAGATCGACTGAGCCTGAAGGTACAGTGCCTCCCAAGAACTCATCTAGGGCGGAGATACCGTCGTTATCACCGTCACTTGTTGCATCTAAAGGATCATTAGGGTCCAGGCCATATTGAGTTTCCCATGCGTCTGGCATTCCGTCGCCGTCAGAATCTAAGGTATATAATCCGTTATTTGGAAAAGGGTCATTACTGTCGATAATACCATCACCATCAGAGTCGGCATCTGGCATATATGTGCTAGGGAAGGTTACATAATTTCCGTACTTATTATTTGCTGCAAAAGCGATCACTCGAACATGATACGCAACTCCATTGAGCAATTGTGGGACACTCACTTCACCTTGCTCGTCCTTACCCACAACCCTAGATTGGATCCAAGAAGCATAGGGTTCATCCGTCGGTCTAACATCGACTCTTGCTCCAACATAATTTGAGTCATCAGGGTTTACCCAAGAAATTGTGAGATTACCATCTCCCTCAAGTACGGCAGGATTAATCACATCTGCGACTGGGGATTCTCCATAAAGAAGATCGAATACATCATGTCCGCTATTCCAGTTTCCCGCGTTGTCTGAAACCCGTATCCTAAATTTGTAGGTGTTTCCAGACACCAAGTCACTGCTATTAGGAGTCCATGTTTCTCCAGACATTATATTTTCAAGAACGATGGCCGATCCATTAAGGCCTGTGATACTCACCTGGTACTGATTTACGCCAGACAAATTGTCGTTTGATATGTCCCAACTAAAGTTTAGACCCGATAGATCGGTGGTCCAATAACCGTTTTGCTGACCACCGTTCGACGATATAGATTCAGGTGGAATTGGGGCGGTCTGATCAACCCCATAGGAATTTTCGGCCCATTGACCGACTAATTCCTCTTGATCTGATGTATCGACTACCTGGGTATAAAAATCATAGAAGCCCTCCCCATCTGGCGCATCAAACGAAAAGTTACTATATACAACCGTGCCAGTTAACTCAGTAGACTCGTAGAGTGACCATTCGCCCCATGTTTCCCCATCAATACTGTACCTATGGTACAAATGTGCCTCCTTTAAGCCGATATCATCAGTAGCAAAAAAAGGCACATCCCAAGGTACAGCGCCATGATTGCCGCCTTTCCAGTACCAGTATTTATACTTGATATCTCCATTTTTATTTCTCTCGTCAGGGCGATGCCCTCCTGTACCGCCCGCGCCATCATGATCCAAATCTCCATGGAAATAGGGATTTGACTGAGGAGGTTCATCATGGGCGAGTGAGGCAGGCATTATTGATCCAACTCTCACAACTGACCATAGGGAAAATGACGGCAACGTAAACGATATCCGATCTCCAGTTGGCATAAATGAGAGTGAGCTTACCGTCGGTGAATCTGCGTCGACAAATGACACAGAGACGTTATCCGCGTTGAACTCTGATGGAAGCAGGACATCCAATACACCGCTTTCAAGCGACGTCATACTGGCGTCTGACGGACTGTCCGCTGGGATGACAATTTGCCTATTAACTATATGAAAAACCCAAGAACCATCTGCTGCCTTGTATCGATTAACAAATACATCGGGAGATTCCCAAGGAGACGATCCTGATGTGCTATGAGTCAACCCTACTTCAGGTGTAACATTGCTACTGACTAGATCTGAAAATGACTCGCGAATCGTCGATTTTGAAGTGGCGCTTGTTTTGTCAGACTCATAATTACTACCTAGGGTACTCTCAAAAGAGATAACAAATCCGCTTCCCACTGCTTGCACCTCATCAGAGCCGAAGTAATCATCAAAACTCCTGTCACCGGAGCGTATTTGACCGGTGTGATCATTATCCGCAACCCTGCCAAAACCAATCAAAATACCCCCGGCATTAACGTATTGCTCAAGAAGAACGATCTGTGCATCTGTAAGATACCTGGTGTTGGGGAGTATCACAGCGTCATAACGCTGCAACTGTGCCAAGGTCAATAGCTCATTACCTTCTCTGCGGTTCGGATGTGCCGCAAAAATTACGTCGAACATCCATTGCATATCTGTCAATAAGTATGTGGCTCCGCGAAAGGATGATGTCGTTGAGCCTGGGTCGGAGACCTCACCAATTTCAGAATAAAGCACCGCGAACTGTCCCGCTTCTGATAGGTTAAAGGCCGTTGGTTGTAGGGTAGGAAACTGCAGAAACGATCTTAAAAAGTCCATGCGCTCTTTTTTGTGATGGAAGCCGCTCCAGCTGGAACCGGATCCGTGTTGTACCAAGCCTCCAGCAGCAAACGTTTCAGCAGCAAATAATCTAGCACTCTCGTTACTATTGGTAGCCTCGGTATGTGCTGGAAAGTTCCACGACCAAAACTTTTTATCAAAATTGACTATGGTTTTATTGATAAACGCCAGATGACCATAGGGCCACCCGAGACTATCAAGAAAGGTTTCCGCCAAACCATAATCAAATAGGTCCAATACGTCCCAACCCCGTGCTTTGGTATAACGATTTGTACTCAAATAAATAGGCCGGTTGTAGTTTGCTAATCCATAAGCTCGAAGTTGATCTGCCCATTGTTTAAAGAAACTACGCTCAAGTGAACGCATATATGCTAGCCATGCTTTAAAAAGGGAGTCAGTCGGAGGTTGGGCACGAACTTGACTAGAACTAGACCAACCATTGGTACGTAGATGATCAGCATAGTCAAAATTACTTACATTAGAAATACCAAAATTAGTAATCTCAACAGACGAGTAATTGTCGGAAAGGTAGGAGTTAAAGCCCGATATCGTAGTGCTATCAAAAGACATGGCTGAAATGGAGCCCGCCGCTTCATCCATAAAAATATAACTGGTGCCTAAGTCGATTGCTAACTTCCCTGAATCAACCATATAGTCAAGATAACCTTGTCTTGCCATAGAAAAATTAGATCCAGTTGAACCCTCTAAAGTAGTTGGCAACGCCACCGCTCTGAGGTCTGGATCGTCTTTTGCAGAGGTCTCCAAGTGCTGCATAGCATAGTAAGCCCCATAGGCAATCCCTTGAGCCTCCCAATCAGAAATACTGTTCTTGATAACTTCCCGTTGCTGCGGTGTCACCGTATAGTCTATCCAGCCAAAGTCATCTACGATCACTTTGATGGACCCTCCGGGAGAAAAAATAGGCCTAGGCCCAAAAATAGTGCCAGTGTCTGTCGGGGGCGGAGTAGCAGCATGGCATATGGCACTCGTACAAAAGAGCACAAGCACATACGAGAGTATGTATTTTCCTCGGTTCATTATTCGCTCAAATGTTTTCGTGTTTCCCTCGAAATAAAGTGGATTATAAATATAGTGTAGATCATATTGAAGTAAGCAACTGCTTAATACCAGTTGGTGCCATATTTCCTGATAGATAGATCCTAGAAACATGCTTGCGGTGATCGCGGGTTCAATCGCCGTCGTCCACCCCGTTAATATTGGCTATAAATCAATAGCTTATAGTTAAATAATCTAAAATTAAGTCGATGTGACCAATTTTATATAAATACCACCTCTATCTAGCCTTAAAGTCGATAACAATCAGCATAGGTTGGAAATAAAACGCTTACTTTGTTACTTGAGTTCTCAATCTACCTTTACTGGGCGCTGAAAAACCTCATTATTAGTGGCCACGTTTGATCTAGATCATAGCTATGGCCCATCGTACTGCCCCGACAATCAAGAATTGGAGGAATAGCTCCGCCCCCAGCGCAGTCATTCCAACTCCGGCACTCCAGACTAGGCCCGACACCTAGCTCGACAATCTCCGGAGAAACAGACGTATCACACCGAAGCGTATTAGCCCATTTTTCCGCAATTGCGCTCGCCCCAGTGTAGAAGTAAGCCTCACCGTTAGATGTAGTGGTGAAAGATTTGTCGTTCCAGTTACCCGGTGGAACAGTGGTGTCGAGCATGCCCGTTATTAGAATAACTGGAAGGCCATTAACCTTTTGTGGCTCTGACAGGTAACCCCGATGAGGAAGACCAATTATTGGAGCAACAGCGCGGAAAATATCTGCGGTTAGCTCATTCTGGCCTAACTCCCAAACAAACATGCCACCATTGGAACCCCCTGCGGCGAAAATGCGTTCACTGTCGATGCAGAGATTTTGCTGTGCTTGGGCTACAAGGCTCTTAACGAAGCTAACATCGTCGTCTAGGCAATGAGTCCAAGAGCAACTATTAGCGGCCACACCTTGACATGACGGATACGTATAGTCAGGCGTTATATTGGCATTGCAAATTTTTTCGGAATCGTTTGACACCAACGCGTTAATTCCGTCTCCATCGAGTCCCGTTGTTGACCCGCTGAAGGACCAAGAGGAGTAGAAAGATCCTGGCTCTTGAGAGCCAAGGCCAAGAGGAGAGATCATTATATAGTTGTGTTCATTAAGTTGGTTTTGAACGGCCGCATTGTTAAGAAATTCGTTTTGGTCTCCACCCCAGCCATGAAAACCAATTATTAGAGGGGATGTGACGTTGTTTTTGTAGTTGGCAGGCACATGAACTCGGATTTGTCGCTCAACTCCATTATGGTCTATCGTCATAGTCCCGGAACTCCAGCCCGTTTGAGGGCATCCCCCGCTATCGGGAGTAGGGATTAGAGTCTCTAAATGAGCCTCAATCTCTTCTGCAGTAGTTCTAGCAGCATCACCTGCCACGACCCCATTAATAAGCGTATCGCCCTGTAAACCAAATAGATAACGTAATGTAAGCAGACCATCTGTAAGGGCATTTATTTGGCCATTACCGTCTATATCAGCGAGGTAACCAAGGGTTTCAATGCGAGATTCGATATCGACTGAGTCAGTATAAATAGCATCAGAAGCGATAGTGCCAGTTACTAATGCACTGCCATCCAACCCAAACATACTTCGAAGGACCAATAGTCCATCGGTAAGAGCGTCAAATCGACCGTTACCGTCTATATCTAAATTTGACCCAGAGCTAACCGTAGACGCAAGGAGTTGGTTAGACTCAGATTCCGTTTCCCCGAGCGTGGAAAACGCAACGAGTAGAGTCAATGCTCCAATACCGACGTTCTTTTTCATTGAACCAACTTTCACTAAAAATTAAATATCAAATCATTCAAAATCATAAATACACACTTTCCGTTATTTTAGTCAGGGGTCAATCACTATCATCCATGGTTTGCGGCTCTGTTATTCGCAACTTGTATCCGTAGTATTTGAAATCATTGGCATAAATACTATTGATCTTTTTTAGCATTTCATTATTCATTGAGCAGTCCGCATTTAGCTTCTTTGTGCTATTCATGCTCACGTTGGAATCAAATCCTGTCAGATATGAAAACTCACTCATATGGGATAGGTTTTCGATCTTAAAAACTGACAACTGCTTTTCATGGACATTTAGGTTTTTGAAAAACCGGTATTGAGGATGATTAAGTATCCAATGTTGCGGGTTTACATGTTCATCAAGGTGATAGCATTGAGCAAGCATATCTATAAACATCTCAAAAGAGGTGCCTAATAAAGCCTCTCTAATCTCTTCATTACTAGTCTTATTGTTCAAGCCTAACAGTGGAAAAAATATTTTTTGCGGCGTTTCCCATCTAAAAGATGAACCTAACGAATACTTTGCGGGATGTTGCTGAAATTTATCTTTGTAAAAAGACGCAACCCTTTCATAGGGGTCACGCACTGTGAAATAAACTAAAGGCTTACTGTAGGAAATGCGCAAAAATGCTTCGGCCCGCTTCAATTTAATAAAGTTTTCGGTTCTTTTGAACGAGCTGAACATCACCTTGAAGTTGGTGATGAGCAGTATCTTTTTATTCCTAACTTTAAAAAACGGCACCGAAATTCCAGAAGCAAAAATTTAGAGTACTTGAAATCAACGAAGAACGCTTTTAGTTATATAGAAAATTTGAACTTATTTTTGACGGCAGATATAAACACCCTCACAGATTTGAGTCACTGCCCGAAATCACCCACAAATATATCGTCTCGACGTAAGCCGATTTAAAAACCCGCTGAATGCTCCATTATGAGTTAGCATAACCATATGTTGGTTAGGATTGCGCCAGCCACTTAACTCTGTTGGGAAAGCCTCACTATGAACCACTTTAATCTCTCTTGCCTCACCCTTACCCTCATGCTCGGTATGAGCGCCTGCACTGAATCAATCAACTCGGTTGCCGATAATCAAGTCGATACCGCTTCAACACCTAAATCAGAGGCCATAGAGGCTCAGCGTCTGTCGGACATTGTAAAAGTCCTTGCTTCGGACGAGTTCGAAGGCCGAGCGCCCGGCGGGCCAGGAGAGGTGAAAACCATTGCCTATTTGGTCGACCAGTTTGAGTACCTGGGTCTTGAACCCGGCGGTACTAATGGCACCTGGACACACGCCGTGCCATTGATTCACACCCAACTGGCACATGACGGCAATGTGAGCGTTTCGGTAGGCGATGTGAGTCAAATTTTGCAACAGGGGGTTGACGTTGCGGTGAGTACGGTACGCGCCGTTGAGGCTGTTGAAATTGATGCAGCGCCGCTAGTCTTTGTTGGTTTTGGTGCCAATGCACCTGAACGAGGCTGGGATGATTACGGTGATATTGATTTAAACGGAAAGGTCGCTATATTTTTGGTCAATGATCCGGATTTTTCAGCGAAAGTTGACGAGCCAGTAGCTGGGCGCTTCGGCAACAAACGCATGACTTATTATGGCCGCTGGGCCTATAAGTATGAAGAAGCTGCGCGCCGCGGAGCGCTTGCTGCCTTAGTGATCCATGAAGATAAGGCCGCCGGTTACGGATGGAGCGTAGCGTCATCGGCCCCTGGGGATCAATTTGCACTGGCAGGGACTAGCGGTCCGTTACCACCTCTATTACAGGGCTGGCTTCATTATGATGCGGCCAATGCATTGTTTGCGGCAGCCGGTCTAGATCTTGTCGAGCAGCGCCGTCTTGCACGAAGCGATGATTTCACTGCATTTGAGTTACCTCAAGTCTCCTTGAACGCAAGCTTCAATGTTGACCTCGAGAAAATACAGTCCCAAAACGTGCTGGCCCGCCTGCCTGGTAGCACGCAAGCAGACGAAACTTTGATGGTGTCGTCGCATTGGGACGCCTTTGGCCAAGGGGAGCCAGACTTGCAGGGTCGCACGGTCCGTCCTGGCGCAAACGACGATGCTCTAGGCACCGCTGGTGTGATCGAACTAGCACGTGTGCTAAAGGCTGGACCACCCATGGCGCGCAGCGTTGTGTTCGCGGTCTGGACCGCAGAAGAGAGTGGTCTACTGGGCTCAGCGGCATATGCGATGAACCCTATTTACCCACTGTATTCAACCGTGGCTAATTTTACTCTGGATATTCTGCAGACTGCTGGACCATCGCGAGATGTCATTTTAGTTGGTGAAGGCCAGAGTGACCTAGAAGCAGATCTGAGGCGGGCCGCAGCACTGCAGTCACGTGTGGTCACGCCTGAAAACCTACCCGAAAATGGTCTATTTTTCCGTGCCGACCATTTTTCTCTTGCGAGACAGGGTGTGCCGGTGTTGTTGCTAATGGGTATCGCTGGCGGAGCAGATTTGCTTGAAGGTGGTCGTGCCGCCGGTGATCAGTGGATTGCTGATTACACCGATAATTGCTACCACCAGACCTGCGATGCCTGGAGTGCTGACTGGGATCTGCGTGGCGCGGTTGAAGACATTGAATTGTTTCATACAATTCTGCGAGATTTGGGTGATTCGACCCGATGGCCGCAGTTGAAGAGCAGCTCTGAATTTAGTGCTATTCGTGCCGAGAGCGAAATGCAGCGGGCCATGGCGCCACCTAACTAAGTGAGGCGCTCAAATGAACCTGCAAACGACATCAGCGGCTCAGATCCTTTTTTCGGCTGTCTTGCCAGCGTCAGCATCACCGACATAAAAGTAACCTTGATCTATTTCCGAAGTTGATTAGATTGCCTATTCAGTTATTATTGATCTAAAAAGGAGAACCACATGAAGATAGCAGAGCTAATGAGGCATGAGTCCATAGGCACCCTTTTCGGTTGGATGTGGATAATAGGCTGCTTTTCAGCTGTTTATTTCTTTGTTCAAGCTTATATGTATCAAGACGCTTCGTCGTGGATTCCTTTTTTGTTGGCATTAGCCATTGGTGTTTTGGGGAAAAAGCTGTTGAAAGATTTTGAAGCCGGTAAGGATGGGTAATTAAGTTTGCCGTTTGGGAGCACACTTCTTGATGCTGCGCGACTACGAACCGACCGCACTAAAGTTTACAAATTATACTCATAGTCGGTTTAGTATGGAAAAAGACGATTAACTTAGCTATCTTTGCTATAAACAGGAAATACCAGACTTAATAGCCATCAAAATTATTTCGAGGGAACCAATCCATGAGTACCCCTTCTCGTTACGACATTTTGTTTGAACCTGTCCAAATAGGACCTGTAACCGCGCCTAATCGCTTTTACCAAGTACCACATGCCAGTGGTATGACAGAAGCCAATCCGAGAGTCAGAGCTGCTTTTAGAGGCATGAAGGCTGAGGGTGGCTGGGGTGTCGTTTCAACGGGGGCTGTATCTACACACCCCTCCTCTGATGACAGCCCATTGCCCTTCGCACGATTATGGGATGATAACGACGTTCGCTCTCATGCGCTTAGCTGTGACGCCATTCATGAGCATGGTGCTCTCGCAGCAGTCGAGTTGTGGCACGGTGGCGCCGCTTGCATGAATCGCACCTCTAGAATTGCACCATATTCTCCATCTGGTATCTCTTGGGCACCCACTCATGTTGGCTTTATGGGACAGTTACGCCCCCGCATTATGGACCACAATGACATTCGTGATGTGATCGGTTGGCAGGTGGCTGCGGCTAAAAGAGCGCAACGCGCCGGTTTTGACATTGTCTACATCTACGCAGGTATGGGTTACCTAGGGTACGAGTTTTTACTGGAGGAATACAATCACCGAACGGACGCCTATGGAGGTTCGGTAAGTAACCGAGTGCGATTTGTTCGGGAATTAATTGAAGCTACCAAGGATGCGGTAGGCGACAAGTGCGGCGTGGCGTTGCGTATCAGCTTAGAAGAGCTCCGTGCAAAGCCAAACGATCATTATGCTTCAGAAGCGCACGAAGTGGTATCACTGCTTTCGGACTTGCCAGATCTCTGGGATGTAAAAATGGACTCCAGCCCAACAGATTGTGGTGCCTCTCGCTTTCGTCCTGAAGGTGCCCATGAGCCGATTATTGATTTTGTTAAAAAGGTAACCAATAAGCCTGTCGTAGGTGTTGGTCGTTTTACCTCTCCTGACACGATGGTGTCGCAGATAAAACGTGGCGTCCTTGACTTGATTGGTGGCGCTCGCCCGTCTATAGCCGACCCTTTTCTACCCAACAAGATCCGAGAGGGTCGTGAAGATGAGATACGTGAATGCATTGGCTGTAATATTTGCATAGCCAGTTGGCATGATGGAGTTCCCGTGCGCTGCACTCAGAACGCTACCGCTGGTGAAGAGTGGCGCAAAGGCTGGCATCCTGAGAAGTTTGCACCCACTGGCAGTAATGACAAAATACTAATTGTTGGCGCGGGACCCGCTGGGCTCGAGGCTGGTTTAATAGCCGCTCGGCGCGGTTACGATGTGACTATTGCTGAGAAGTCCAATGAGATGGGTGGGCGCTTGTTATTTGAAACTAAACTGCCGGGTCTCAATACATGGGCCAGAGTGAACGAGTATAGGCTTTACGCGCTCAAACAGATGTCTAATGTCGAGCTATATTTGGATAGTGAATTGGACGCCGAGGATATCCTTAATTCGGAACATCAACGTGTCGCTATAGCCACTGGCGCCCATTGGACCAAAGCGCTCTACTCATCTCTAGAAATCCCTCTCGGCGAGCTCAATAAACCTAATGTTTACACGCCAGACGACTTGGCGAGAGGCGTCACGCCAGAGTCTCCTGTTTTAGTTTATGACTTTGATAACTACTATTTGGGTGGTGTAATTGCTGAATCTCTAGCTCAGCAGGGTCTTGAGGTTGCTTATGCAACCCCTGCAGGCCATGCTTCAGCGTGGACCATAATGACCAATGAACAACCCTATGTGCACCAAGCATTGGATAAGTGTAATGTTAAGGTACATACCCAAAAATTACTCAGTGATTTCGGCTCTGGGGAGGCGATACTTAGTAATATATTTACCAATAAGATTCAGCGAGTCGCTGCAAAATCGGTCGTGCTGGTGGGGTTAAGGCTTCCCAATGATGCCTTATACCAGTCACTTCAGGCGCGATCAGAGGAGCGTGCTAAGGCAGGCATTAAGTCGATCGAACGGATTGGCGATGCTCTGGCGCCCGGGGCCTTGGTTCATGCTGTGCATAGCGGCCACTCATTTTCGCGGGAACTAGATCGTCAAACCAACGAGTTATATCTTCGTGATATACCCATCGCGGAGTACCCACCCGGTCCTGTCATTTAAGCCTCGACATAGGGCCCAATGCGGTCCTTAACGTATTGGCGGATATCCAAACTCCAGTCTTCCATAGGCGAGAATACCCCTTGGGTATGGACTCGAGAGCTCATGCCGGTCTGGACCCGCTCACAGATTGACCAGTCTTGTCTATTTACCAGATGCCAGAAGTCTACGGCATCCGATGGGTCAAAATTATCGAGGTTAATTTCGTCTTGAGAAAACAAAAAATGACAGTCAATACGCGTTTTTGCGGGACCTTCGGCGTGCAGGATAAAAGCGGCGACATGATCGGAGGCTAAGCTCAAGAATAAATTGGGATAGATTAAATCGCCCTTGTGACGCTCCTTTTCAAACTCATCTAGATTAGGAAAGGGTTTACGATTTGTCGTCCCTGTCATGGTGAAACTCGTAGCACCCTTTCGATGAGGAACACCATTATCCCAGTCAAGATCGGCACCACCGTTTTCTTTAAAGGCCGGAACTAACTGACACAATTCCGGGTGCACAGGACCACAGTGATAACACTCATTGTAGTTCTCGCAGAGTACCTTCCAGTTAGCGTCTACGTTATAGCTCAATGTTTTTGCGACCACAAGTTCGGCTAATGGATATCGTTTAAACCGCTCAACGCTCTCACCGAGGTGCTCTGAAAATGGCTTAGCCAACTCTGGACTAAGGTGCAGGAAGATAAAACCCGCCCAAGATTCACAGGCTACTGGGTGCAATCGGATTTCGTCCAGATCCAATCCCATCTCAGGCGCCAGATGCGGAGCACGTATGAGCTGACCATTTAGGTCATAACTCCACGCATGGTAGGGGCACATAATTGCTTTGCCACCCACTACGCCCCCTTTTAAGGGTACACGGTCATCGGAATTCTTTTGGTCTGCAGAGGGGCACAGTTGGGCTCCTCGATGACGACAGACGTTATAGAAAGCTCGCAGTTCACTCTCGTTATTACGCAACATTAAAATGCTCTCACCGTATAGGCCAAGTACCTTGTGGTCACCCGGCTCTGGTATCTCTTCTTCGCGACCAACGCATATCCACTCATTAAGAAAGATGTGCTCTTTCTCAAGAGCGAAAATATCATTGGACAGGTACCAATCGCTTGGGAGGGTCAATGTCATCGCCGAATTTTCCATTAACTCTAGGAACTCAGTCATTGGTTATTTCCTCTGCAATAGTTTCTACGACTGATTGAATGGGTGTCTTTCGCACTATTTGCTTCATTAAATGGGCACAAAAAGTACCAATCAAGCAAAGTATCGCAATCGCACCGTAATAGTACCTGTAACCCTCAGCCCCGGGATAAGCATCTAACAAGATACCACCAAGCAACGGCATGAAAACATCTGGGGTGAAGCCAATAGCCGAAATTACCCCCACAGCCGTGCCTGTTGCCGCTGACGATATCCCACCTTCGGAAAGGAGAGCGAAATATAAACCCCGGAGCGCAAAAACCCCGATGGAGATAATTACCACGTTTATCAACATAACCACCAAATACGCATCGCCCCCCGGTAAAACGGAGAACACACCAAAACAGAGCGTCATGGCTAATAGGCAATAAAAAACGGTATTGGCCACACCCAATTTATCGGCAGCAAAACCAGCGCAGACGGCAACAACGGGTTTAAGCCACATTTTTCCCACTGCTAGAGATGCGCCTATAACAACGCTGAGGCCAAAAATGTCGGTTGCATAAGGAGCAAAGTAATAGGCACCCCAATACGCACTGTACGAGGTGAGTACTATCATAGAAATGAGCCACACAGCCGGCATTCGTAGCACCGCTATTATTTCTTTGAGACCCAACTTTGTCTTGGTGCCCTCTCCAGTCTTATCCCCTACCGTGTCTTTTAAAAATAACCACACCAATACCGCAAGAGATGCATTACATAAAGAAAATAATATAATGACCTGAGATAAGGCGTCTGCTTGACTGCCTACCCAGGCGAAGAAAGCCAATAATAACGATGAGCTAACTAGTTCAAAAATACCTCTCCCGCTTTCCAATAACCCAAACGCCCGACCCTGTTCGTTTGTGCGCCCCCAGTTGCGAGTGGCCTTTATCATGGCACCCCAAAATACTAAAGACGTACAGAGGCCCCAAAACGCATGAATAACAATACTGATCGAGTAAGAAGGAAACGTAGAATAATAAACGCCGCCTAATGCAACGCCCAATAAACCGCTGCTCATTAGTTTACGTGAAGAAAACCGATCGGCTAACCAACCTCCGGGAAAATAGGCTAGTAAGGATGCGGTGCCAAAGACACTGCTCAACACACCCATCTGAGTATGATTGAACGAAAAGGCCTGCTGTATAGGAATATAATAAACTTCTCGAAGGAAAGGCAACATGAAAATAGTACCGCCAGACAGGCAGAGAATAGTCAAAGTCAGCCAACGTTGCATATGGATCCTCGAAAATAGGGTCTACTAGAGAAATAAAGCAATCGAGTTAAGCACTGACAATATACACGTAGGATCACAGGAGCGACAACTCGTCTCTCGGGGTCCCTTGACGGGCAGCCGAGCCTTAGGCTCCTAACCCTCTTTCAGAGCGCCCTTCAGCCTATTTTTATTTATTTCAAATAAATTCTAAATGATGGATGGAACCCCTAAATAGCTGTCGCTAGAAAAACGACTATATTATTATGCTTAGGAAACTAACGCCCGTGACTAAGGATATGGCTATATACCGTGAGACCAAATGACGGATGCATGGAGGTTGCCAACTTCAGGTCTTTGATGTGACTATGTATCACGTTTTAATAAAGGGACATATGATGACTGACTTAGATATAGATTTTGTAAGAAAGCAATTTCCAGCGTTTAGCGAGCCAACTCTAAAAGATTTTGCACACTTTGAAAACGCGGGTGGTTCATATGCCTGCCGTCAAATGATCGACGCTTTACATCACTACTATACGGCGACTAAAGTTCAACCTTATTACGGGTTCGAACCCTCCGTGGGTGCTGGGGTAAAAATGACCCATGCCCGCGAACGCATGGCTTCATGGCTTAATGTGGGAGCCGATGAGGTCCACTTTGGTGCATCAACGTCTCAGAATAGTTATGTGGTGTCACAAGCACTCAGAGAGCACCTAGAAGTCGGCGATGAAATCATTGTTACCGACCAGGATCATGAGGCGAACATTGGGGTTTGGAGACGATTAGAAGCCGCGGGTATTGTTATAAGGGAGTGGCAAGTTAATCCTGAAACCGCTGAGTTAGAGGACGAAGGATTAGACGCCCTACTAAACGAAAAGACTCGCGTCGTGGCCTTTACCCATTGTTCAAATATTGTGGGGAGTATCAACCCAGTACGTAAGTGGGCAGATAAAATTCATGCTGTGGGCGCTCTGGCTTTTGTTGACGGCGTTTCCTATGCCGGGCACGGTCTTCCCGATGTGGACGCACTTGGCGCTGATATTTACTTTTTCTCCCTCTATAAAGTCTACGGGCCACATCTTGGCGTTATGGTTATGCGTGAGGCGCTCAATAAAGCTCTACCTAGCCAAGGCCATTTTTTCAATGTTGGATCTGCTACTAGTCGATTCACACCCGCCGGGCCAGATCATGCACAGATTGCCTCTGTTAATGGTGTGATTGATTATTTTGAAGCAATAGATACTCATCATTTTGGTGATAGCGACGAATCATCATCGAAAACGGACCGTGTGGGCGCTTTGCTTCATAGAGCAGAGATTGGAAATTTGGAGCCATTGTTAGACTTTCTCAAGCACCGAAAAAGTGTCCATATCATAGGGAAAACCGTCGCAAAAGACCGCGCACCTACGGTCTCATTTACGGTAGACGGTGCCGACCCTGCGGATATCGCGGCGGAGCTAGCAGAGCAGCGTATTGGTATAGCTAATGGAAACTGCTATGCCTATAGGTTAATGGATGCTCTGGGCATACCTCCCGATCAGGGCGTTGTGCGTCTTTCCTTTGTGCACTATACGAGTAGAGAGGAAGTTAACCGCTTAATCGAGGCTTTGAAAACGATTATCTAAGCTAATCATGCTGTTATGGCATTTAATAATCTCGCAAAATAACCTGTGGTTTTAGGATTATGCGAATGAGAGGATAAAAATGAACAGGAGACAGTTTTTGTATGGGGCAACGGCGGTGGCTGCAGTGCCCCTGTTGGGAGGCTGCGGTGAAGATGGGCCGGTTGTAAGGATTGACGATAGTTACCCTGTGGGACGCTTCGGTGCCGTATCGACAGCTGAGGAGGTGACCCTGGGATTGGACTTAACAGGAAAGACAGCCATGGTCACTGGCTGTAATTCAGGCTTAGGCCTCGAGACCATGCGCGTGTTAGCGTTGCGGGGCGCACATGTTATCGGTACCGGAAGAACCCTTGAGAAA
>Ga0307995_1001126_pt1 | contig 16978 bp, 21 predicted proteins | sample EllFjometagen262_FD_203132 | JGI IMG/M metagenome (GOLD analysis project Ga0307995, IMG submission 203132) | Marine microbial communities from Ellis Fjord, Antarctic Ocean - #262 | ecosystem: Environmental > Aquatic > Marine > Unclassified | place: Southern Ocean | collected 2014-11-02
CGGAGGGATATTATTCACCATCATTCTATTATTGCTATAACTTCTTCAAATTAATAGAATATGAAACAATACCTGTTGATGTTTCTAAATATGGTCAAGTTAAGTAAATTCTCTCATATAATTACTGATTAGAACCTACGCCTTGGTAATAGGTCTCAACCGCAGCATCTAATTCCTCAATGGTTAGAACTACAACAGAACTTGGATATGCTAAGTTCAGTTGAAATCTTTTGTGGCATTATTTTGCAAACCAGTCTATTGAATAATTCCGGCCATTTGTAACCAGAATAATATCTTATCAAGAACCTCTTTCGGAGTAATATTTGAGGTATCAATTTCGATTGGATCAAAATGTTGCAAGAGTTCAAGCACTCGTTGGCGTTCACAACTTTCCGATTCTAGCCGTTTCTCTTCTCCAGTTAATGAAATCCCACGTTCACCGATTCGCTCAATTCTGTTTTGTTCATCAACTACGAGTAAAATAACTATGTCTGGTATCAGCATTCCCGCTGGCCAAACTCCTATTTTTTCCCACAGAGGAGGGTTGTCATCCATTGCCGCAAAAGCAGCAGTACTACACCAATATCTATCGAGAATGACAGGGCCTTCCTTCAAACATTCCTTGGCATATTCTGAGGCAATGAAGTTTCCAGTACGATAATATTCTCTACGAGATGCATGCGCAGCTGAATCCATTCGTTCACGAAGGTCACGTCCTGGAAATAAAGGGTCTTCCATTGCCGGTGGGCATTGAATTACAGTCGCATCAAGAACATCTGTTAGTGCCTTTACCTGGGTAGATTTTCCAACACCATCTAAACCTTCAATTGCGATAAGAGGGTATGGTCGGATAATAGTGGCCATTATGGAATCCCCCCCATTCCACTGAGGAACTTATTTCCCTGACAATGTTGAATGATCGCACGGGTCTTAGAACCTTGTCTGTGACGATGTAGATGGAACTCGCAAATCGGTCGTTCACCTCTGTGGACGTTGATACGTCGCACACATTGGCCTCCATGTTCATCATAGTGCGTACATCTCTTGCTATTCTTGTTTCTCTTCCCTGTGCCAAGAGATGTATATATTGCTCCCTGTTTAGAGTTTTTATGGCGTTTACCTTTATTTCGTTTTTTTATTGCCATCAAACTTCACCACCCGTTTGTTCGCGATTCCAATCCCAGTTCCCATCACGAGCATGGAAACGCTCCTCATGAAAGCCACTGGATACTTCGTCCCATGCTTCGCGAAAACCCATGACTAGTGCACTATGCGTCGAATAACTGTAACGACCATCTACATTGGTGTAGACTCTTCCGAGAGGGTCAATCATTGCGTATGTGCCGAGCATGACGCTATTATCCTCACCGATTATGGACATATCAGAAATATCCCTCATTTCGGATTGATGTCGCTTGACATAATCGTGAAAAGCATCATCCCCGACTGCCAAAATTGCGATATCAGCCTCATTTTCACCTTCAATGGCTAATGCCTGGAAAATCTTCCAGCGATGGGGGCGTATTACACGGACGACAGTTGACATATTGTCATCTTGATTGAGGGAAGTAACAACAGTGTTCATCTTCACGCCTATGCTAAACTCATGAAGCAATTTTGCAACATCCAGCATGCGCTTTAGGTGCGCAGACGTTCCTCGAGCGATTTCACCTCTAAGGCCACGTCCAAGTTCAGCGTGTAAAGCATCATTGGAGGCGTCTATCGAGAGGCCAATCCAATCCAGATAACCGGTCATTCGTTCAAGGAATTCTTTATTGATGCCAGTGCCATTAGATACGATACTTGTCACCATCTTGAGATCCTTAGCATGAATGATCCATGCTTCGAGATGAGGGTGCAACATTGGCTCACCACCAACAAAGTTGATTTTTTCAACCCCAGCCTCAGCCAATTGTTCAAGGAGTTGGCGTCCTTCGTTCTCCACCATTACTGGCGTCGCCTTCAAATCAGTAAATCGTGCATAGCAAAAATTACAACTATAGTTGCAAGCCTTGTAACAATGCCAGTTTACTGATGTTAGCGTCTTCGTTTCTTTTTCTTTATATCCTTTATTTTTCTTTTGCGATTCCATGTTACCACCTCTGTGGTTTTTTTATTATGGAGGCCCAGAATACTTTCTGGGGATCTCCGCGACACCGTATCAATACGTTTGTCGCCTTCGTCGCTATAGGCTCCCGAATAGAACCAAAGCGACGACGATGGTTCTTCCGGACAGGCTGCAATTACAGCCTGTAAATTGTCGTCGCTGTACGTTCCTGAATTGAACCAATGCGACGACAACGGTTCTTTCGGGCAGGCGGCATCTGTGACCTGCAATAGCATATTGTGCCTTCGCATCAACCTGTTTTGGCTGCTGGAATTATTTCCAGAACTGCGAACAATTTCGTCTTTATTTAATAGATGTGATAATACACATTTGTTATGACGCGCGGTATGATAACCGCCGTCGTTATTCGAACGACATCTCAAGTTCATACTTTGGATGTCTGATGTTTTCATAATGAGTTCTCCTTTTTTTTTATTTATATCGTTTATTTTCCCCTTAGGGATTCTCCGGGGACTCGGCAGAGTCCATAAACATTACCCACTTATTGACGCAGTAAAGGACATTTTTGGACTTTAAGATATAAGCGACGCTCTTTGAATCAGTGCTTTGTGCTCATCTGAGGTTGCGAGAAAAGAGCCACAATACCCATTGTCATCAGAATGTAGTTTCTGTTTCAGTCCACATCGAGTCTACAAGATTCTCTAGAGTTTTGGAACCAAGATCCCATGCAGAATCTCTCAATGATTCTTGTATGGGGTACCTTGTTTCATCCTCAACAATTTTCCACTCCCAATCATGTGGTTCTTCCTGATATGTTCTACTTCGATGCAGATAGATTGATTCACATAACGAATGGTCATTCATAGGATTGGGAATATTCTTCGAAAATCCTTTTTTCAATCTTGTATTCAATTCTGCAACTGCTTTCATGTATCGCAATTGGTAATTAATCCCCTTATGCACTCGTTTAATCGTCCTCTCTGTTGCATGATTAAGAATCATTCTAATTTGATTTTCGGGGGGATTATTCAAAAGTGGAATCCTCTTTATTGCTTCTTCCAATCTCCCTTCTTCTAATAACAACAAAGTAAGTAATACACAACCAGGATTTGTAGAGCGAATATTAGGATGCTTAATGTCCTCCTTTTGAGAACCTTTAGATACCTTTTTAGAAATATCTCTATCTTTATAGTCATGATCCATATCTACAATTGTTGAGATTTTAAAACCCAAACCCACAGCCTCCTTGTGATGCTTGATTGCATCTTTTTTCCCATCGCTATATGTGACATTCTGTTCACGAATCCTATCCTTTAACCTATCATGTTTTTGACAGAATTGTAAAACTAATAAAAAATCTGACTTCCCTTCAAAATGTAGAGTACGGATTGATTTATAACGGGAAGAATCAAGAGCTTTAACTGCGGTGATTCTCCTCTCTAATTCACGATCAACATCTCTACGATTCGTTGCAATAGACATTCATTAATCCTCCAAATGAATGCTTTTAGGTTCAGCAGCAATAATTGAGCACAAATGGTTGTGATTCAACGCAATATCAGGGGAGTGTGTAGCTATGATAAGTCGGGAACTGGATAGTGGTGCTTGTAACTGTCCAATAAGGTCAACTTGCCAATCAACATGCAAAGATATCTCAGGTTCATCGATTAGAATTAGAGTACCTGGAGGAATCTTCTTTACACCTAGAATAAGAGAAAGAAGTTGCTTCTGACCAGAAGTTAGGTATGAGCTAGTAAGGGAACGAACCGGAAAGAAATGATCTAACCGAATCAGGGTTTGAGCCAATTCGTCATCAACATCATACATACCCTTCCAATACGGGTCGTTCAATGCTCTAGTAAAGCGAACTGGACCTTCCGGTAATTCAACTCCTTCCAACATATTTTCTAGTGTGTCTCTCTCTTCATAATGCAAACCATCATACGGTGAAATCCTTTTAGTAATTTCACGTTTCACATGTTCCTTTTCGCTAAAAACAAACCATTTCTTACAATGCTCCAAGAACTTGTCGACTATGTGTGTTTTTGCTTGTTTTTCTGTCGGAAAAACCCCTCCAGTATTGGTTTGTAAAGGATCGTCATTGGAATCGTATCCCCCAAATTTTCTTTCATTAACCTTTACTGAGCCACTGAACTTCACATACAGTCCATGGAACTTATTTTCATGCACTTGAGATATTTTGTGAATAAAAGTAATTATTTCATCATTGGATGACCTTTTCCAATGCTTAGTGGGGTCTTGGAGATTTTGCTGATGCTTGTTCACTAATTCAGGAATTATATCTCGTAATTCATTGATTTCTTCCTGAAGATCAGTTCTATCAACATCAATTAATTTTGCTTGTTGAAAAGGTATTCTATATTCTTCCGGGGGGGCGTAATTATCAAGGTCAAAAGAAAACTCATCATAATAAGAATTTGCTTCTTTTGCCTTCACTATGAACTCATTAACGGCATTTGGGTTTTGAATTGTTCTAAATTTGGCTAATTCGCTGTTGTGATTTTTATCAATTAGTGGTGCGGTTGTTGAGTACAAGTATTCGTAAGCTTCTTTATTTGAATCAATAGAAGGGGATAGAAGATGCCCTCTTTTCCATCTTATTTCGCAATCATCATTTTCGTTGCACGAAAATTCTACAGAAACTATTGACGATAGAACCACATTAAATTCGGGACGATTGGAAGAAGGCCCTCCCTCCATATGATGATTGATATTAGAATAACAATTTTCCCTATATTCAAAGTTCGGGTTCAGGTTTTCCGTGTCAAATAAAGTAGCGAAGCGCTCTTCCATTTCCGAAAAAGAATTAAATTCTGCATCATCGGAGCCACCGATTTGGAATGAAAATTGTAGTTTCAATACCCTAATGTTCATGTTTTTGATTTGCTTTGCCACTTCTTGATTCTCTTCTAGAGTAATTTTATTCTTCTGTAGGAGATTACATATTAATTCAATTGCTTTCAATAAAGAAGTTTTCCCGGAACCATTTTTCCCACCAATTATTCTAGTTTGGTTTGATTCTTCATCCTCAATCGTCCAAGAGGTTACGTAACTATTCCCGTAGGGGTACTTAGAATTATTTATCCGCATGCCACCAAAATAGATTTTAGATATTACATTATCTGATGATGCAAAATCAATGCGGTTAAGACAATACACAGTAGTTGGTACGGGTTATCATTATTAACTTTTGATATCTATTATTGTAATTTACTCTCTAGTGGCTGAAGGAAATACTTTCCTCAATTACTGATTAGAACCTACGCCTTGGTAATAGGTCTCAACCGCAGCATCTAATTCCTCAATGGCCCGGGATTCATCAACGCTTAGTGTGATTCCATCGCGCCTTAATGCCTTACCATCAACCCATAAATCTAGGCAATCTGCACCATTGAATACTAAATTTGCAATATGGCGGTCATTATGCCTTCCAATTGGACGCATCCTGATGTCATCTAAATTCCAAACGGCCCAATCTTGACTATCCTTGGTAGCCATTGAAAATATTTCAGAGGCCGGAAGTAATGTAGCGTCCCAATGGTCATGGCGCTGTACTAGACTCGCTAGTCTTGCTTCAGCCAGAATATCTAGGCCATTGCCAGAACTAGCAGCTCCATCGGTTCCAAGGCGTACATCAACTCCTGCATCTTTGTACGCTGGAAGCGAGAGAGTTCCACCACAAGCCAATTTCATATTTGATGATGGGCAATGCACGGCAGTAGCCTCATGTTTTGCTAAAATTCTGATTTCATTTTTCTTAACCCAAGATGCGTGAGCGCATATTGTGCCCTCTTGGAAGAATTCGATAGAGTCTAGGTATTCGACTGGATAAAGCCCAGTTTTGGCGTGATGGTCAGCGACTTCCTTTCTTGTTTCTGAAACATGAATGTGCAATCGTGCTTTTCTTTTTGCCGCTAATTCAGAAGCCTTTCTCAAAGTTTCTTCTTCACACAAATATACGGAATGAGTGGCAATTGCGTAGTCAATACGATTTGAAGGTGAATTTTGTTGTAATAATTGGTCCATTTCAGCAAGTGCAGAAGTTGCATCATCGTGAGAAGGAAGGGCGAAATCACTAACTGGACCACCGATTAATCCTCTTAAACCAGCATCATCTAGAACCTTTCCTGTTACACTCGGATAAAAGTACATGTCAGCAGCAAACGTTGAACCAGTTCTGATCATTTCAGCAGCTGCAGCTTGTGCTCCTACGCGCACATACTCCGGGTTTAGTCTCGCTTCAGTAGGGAATATCGCATCACTTAACCAACGGTCAAGGGGATAACCGTCACTGAAATCTCTAGCATTAAGTTGCATTGCTAGGTGTGTATGCCAGTTTTGTAAACTGCGAGTAATCAATCGTTTTGAACCATCAATTTGCTGTGCCACATCTTCATCACCAATTGATTTAGACCAACTGCCATCACTATGCAGTAATACATCGCCAACAAATTGTTGACCACTCTCATCGTAGAGAACTGTGTTGAGATAGCGTATGCTATCATCGTGCGACATGGTCAGTGCTCGCGCCATTCATTGAAAAATCCTAGCCTCTAATCAGGATAATAAATGAAATTAGTATTCATTCATTATCCACAGGTTCAATAATTTCAACTGCGAATTGTTTTGCACTCGCCTCTAGGCTTGCGATTCCAGGTAAAGTGCGCCCTGCAATATAATTCAATGAAGCACCACCACCGGTAGAAACATGGCCCATTTTACTGGCTAATCCACGCTTCACCACCAATGTTGCAGTATGGCCACCACCCATGACAGTATAGCCCTCTGCTTCAGCACAGGCATTGAGAATTTCAATCGTCCCCAATGAAAAATCTACCAGTTCAAATACTCCGGCAGGACCGTTTAGAATTATTGTACCAGCCTTTTTAATCGCAGCAGAAATAGCCATTGTCGATTGAATCCCCAAATCGATTAGTGGTGCTTCAACCGGTAAATCGGCAAGGAATAAATCAACCCTATTATCCTCAATATTGGCAGCCAAGTCAACAGGTAAGTGGATTTGTTGCGGGAAATCATTGAGTAATGATTTGGCGGTCTCAACAGTTGAATGATAGTTATCGCCTAATTCATTGACTAGGAAATTATGATTTAATTCACCAATATTGACCCCTGATAATTCCACCATCATATTGGCCACTCCACCAGTTACCCACACACTGTCAGCAATACCTTTGCGCAGCATATTATCCGCGACAGTAACAGAGTCATCGACCTTGATACCACCGAGTATTACCATACAAGGTCGCTGTGGGTTTTCTAATGCAGAATCTAATTTACGAATTTCACGACCCATTAATTCACCTGCAACACATGGTATTTCGTGAGTGAATCCTGTGATAGAAGCAGTGGAGCGATGAGCGCATGCAAAAGCATCGTTAACAAATATATCAGCAATTCCTGATAACGCTTGGACCATTTTTGTCTTTGACATTGCTGCAAAGTCGCCAGTGGCAGAAACCTCTTGTTCATCCATCCTCACATTGTTGAGCATCAAGATCTGCCCATTTTGTAATTGCTCTATTGCTTCCATTGCCTTTGAACCATAGATGTCATCTACCCATTTGATTTGGCGACCTAGCAATCTGCCAAGTTCTCGAGAATGACCTAAAGTACTGGTGAAATCCCTTTTTCCAGGTCTGGATTGGTGAGCAAGAATAATCACTTTGGCCTTAGAAAGACGATTCAAAGTTGGCAAAATCGCCTTTATCCTTGTATCGTCGAGAAAAGTGTTCGTGGCAGGAGCCATTGGGCTGTTGATATCGACGCGAACGAGGACAGTCTTGCCCTCAACGTTGACATTGTCCAAGGTCAGAACCCTTGCCATCAGTATACTCCAACGGCCGTAGGTTTTTGTATTCCTCGGCTAAGAACTCTTCAGAAACCATCCAAATTGTGTTTAGTGGCCATGCCGATTAGGTATCAAAGCGCGCGTCTTCAACAGCACAATAACGCGAAAGGTGAAATAGGCTTCAAAACCGCTAACATTTGATGGGGCGCGAAACATCAGAGCAAGATGGTGTACTGGATGGTGCACGGCGTCGCGCTGGTACGGCTACCTCATCCTTCGGAGTGTCAAAACGAGAAGGCCACGATGCTTCTATCTATTATGGAAGTAGATTGAACGAAGGACAAGTCTCATCAAGAGACGTAGGTCCAGAGAACCAACTACCACCCACTAGTGCTAACAAAGTTGTTTGTGGTGATTCACGCGCTCTAGACCTACCAGATAATTGCGTTCAATTGGTTGTAACCTCACCTCCATATAATGCCAGTAAATCCTATGATGAGGATTTGAGTCTAGCAGAATATTTACAGTTGCTATTCGATGTCTTCCAAGAATGCTACAGGGTATTAGCACCTGGAGGTAGAATGGTTGTAAACGTAGCAAACCTTGGCAGGAAACCGTATATTCCGTTATCTAGCCATGTCAACTTAATGATGAATCAAATCGGCTTTTTGATGCGGGGTGAAGTGATTTGGGATAAATCTGCAAGCGCTGGTTCTTCTTGTGCATGGGGTTCATTCCAAAGTGCAAGTAACCCCTGCCTAAGGGATATTCATGAATATCTACTAATTTTTAGCAAGGGCGATTACAAATTACCACGCGATAAAAAGCAAAGAGAACAAGGTAGAATTGATACAATTTCGCGTGAAGACTTTGTAAAACACACAAAATCAATTTGGAGTTTTGCAACAGAACGGGCGAGTAGAGTTAACCATCCAGCACCCTTCCCTGTTGAACTACCAAAACGATGTATTGAGATGTACAGTTTTGTCGGAGATGTGGTATTAGACCCGTTCAATGGTTCTGGTTCCACTTGTGTGGCTGCAAAAATGACCGGTAGGACTTACATCGGAATCGATCTATCTGAAGAATACTGCGAAATTGCACAACAGAGAATCGATCAGGCAGAAGAGATTGTTATCGCTGAAATACAATCATAAGTCGTTTTTGAGCGCTTTTTCAAGCGGAGTCATTTTGAACGGATGGCTTGCCCAATGACATGATGACAACTTGGTCAGAAGCCGATATCGTTGGCCCAGAGGGCGAAGATTGGCGCGTACCTGTATCTGAGTTAGAGGCCCGCCTAACCCTTCTATCATCTCTCTTGGCCCAAGCGGGTATTGGCGGAGCACTCATTCAACATCCGGTTGATTTGTATTATTATGCGGGTGGCAGACAAAATGGTTCACTTTTCGTACCAGCCAAAGGAACCACCGCAACTTGTGAAATGGGGGGAGATGGCCCAACATTCTTCGTTCGCCGTTCTTTGAGGAGAGCTATTTTCGAAGCGGGTGGTGATGATTCCCCACTCAATGTCTGTTCTTTCCCTTCAATGCAAGGATTCGCTCAGCATCTAAAGGACATCGGGGCACAAGGCTCAATCGGTCTACAATATGGAGAAATACCTGCTTCAATTTACATGTTTTTCAATGATAAACTCTCTCTCTTCGGGCAATGCCCAGACATAACAGCAATGGTTCACGGGCAAAGAGAAATCAAGTCCGCATGGGAGATAGAAATGCTGGAAGCAGGTGCAGTAATCCAATTAAAAATGTTTGATGCAGTTGCAGAAGTTGGTGCTGAAGGAGTTACTGAGTTGGAACTGGTTGCAGCGGCCGAGGCAGTCAGCCGCGCAGAAGGATACGGTGGTTCGGTACAGATGCGCCGCTTTCCAATGCAATGTGATAGAGGCGTAATAATCGCTGGCCGTGCTGGAGGAATTCCATCTTTCTTTGATTCAGCATTAGGCGGAGTCGGAGCCCACCCTCTCTCCAGCATGGGGAGTGGCTTTAACAAAATCAAAGCCAATGAAACAGTCCTAGTAGATTTGTTACATATTCACCGCGGTTATGTTGTTGATGCCACTAGAATGTTTGTAGCGGGGCGTTTAGATGAAAAATGGAATTCACGGCTTGAGGATATATTGGCGGTCAAAGACACGGTAGTCGATATTTTGGGCTCAGGCAAGACCTGTCAACAAGCATGGAGACAAGGGCTTGCATTAGCAGATGAGTTTGGTCATAAAGATCACCTGATGGGAATGAATCCTGATCAAAGCAAATTCCTTGGCCATTCTGTCGGATTACAATTGGATGAAACGCCAGTGGTTGCAGAAGGATTTGATAGGCCGCTAGCGATTGGTGGCACTATGGCAATAGAGCCTAAATTAGTATATTCAGATGGAAGTATCGGTAGTGAAGATACATGGGTAAGGGACGAAGATGGAATGCGTCCTATTACGGCAGATAGAGCAATTCCATGGTTAACGGAGTGGTAATAATGGGACAAACAACAGATGATAATGATGATTTCACAGAAAAGCAACAAGATTGGGACGAGTCCGACGTTGGTAAGCGCATCATCAAGCGTGTGACAATTAATGGAACATACTTGAACGAATTAATCGTACAGGTATTCTGCCGCTTTTGCGGAGCGGAATTCATCGGACCGAGTAGAGAAGCCGGTGGCTTTCTCGGAGGACATGAGTGCCTTCATTCTTGGGAAATAGCGCAAGAGATGAACAGAGAAGACGGATTAACAGAATAATTTATTCAAACGGGTCAATCTGGACGATTTGTTCCAGATCTATTCGCTTTAATCCAGCTTCACGTGCTACGTGTGCTGCCTTGGCTAGCATATTTCTCATCCAGCCCAGTGACATCAAAGTCTTCATTTTATTAATCGATTCAATGAATTGAACCGGGTTTCCACCTAATTGAGCATGTCTTCTTATATTTGCTTCTAAATCTTCAACGATTAGATAATATGTATCGACCAATTCATCTACCGCATCATTGGTAACAGGCATCTTAGCATGTGTTTTGGCTAGTGCCATCAAAGAAGAATGGGTCAAAACACCACCACCCTGCGATATTGTAAACTCTTCAGTTTCAACCTGAGGGGTAACTTCAACAGAGTCTGAATCTTCTTCACTAAGGCCTAGTCCGGAAATTGCAATTTCCAGATGTCTCGGCTTTATCGTTGCTACACGGTCCTTTGCAGCCGCAGCCTCTGCGTGCTTTATCAGAGTCGATAGATGGGCCTCAACCTGTTCTATACCCGCCTGAACTGCCGCTGAACCTACCGATTCGATACTCCCTAACTCCCCTATCATCAATTCCCGAGTTCTATTGTAATTCAATCGTGTCCGTTTTGGGTCATCCAATGTTTTTCTCTCAGGGTCTTGGGTCAATGTTTCGGATTCCATCAGGGGAACGATACGAGCGATTTCATCACATGAAAGTTCAACCAAAGTTTTTTTGACATCACCGGATAATCTCATGTCAGTAAAATTGCTTGCGACTGCACCAATGTGTCCCGACGAGTATGGCTTGGCTGGCATATTGGGCTGTCTCCGCAGGTATCCCTTGAACAATGTGGTCGTTATTGTTGAATATACTCTCCACAATCACAGAAATAGCGGAGAATTCTCAGTTCAAAGGTTCAAATATTGTTGAAATAAATAATCTATTAAGAAGAAGGGTTTTGATAAGAGCGACCCTTCCGCTTGACCTGTCGGAGGAGATGTTATGGCAAAGAAGGACACATATCTTGCATTATTACGCCGTGGAATAGACAATACCACAGCGCAGACATTAGCCGATTCCGGCTTGAAAATCGGCGATTTGAAGAAAATCGACAAAGATATGTTGGTGGAGAATTATGGGCTTAAACCCGATATCGCTCAAGGTGTTATTGAAATCATCACCGCCGGCCACACAACCCATGGAGCAGAAAGATATCTCTCCAAGGTTCTTGCACCGGAAAGAAAGCAAGAATCAAAGATTGAGGAAATTAAATTCAAGCGTGAGAGAAAGGACGTTCTTACAGAATTAGCAGAACAAAAGGAACGCCTTAAACTTGCTAAAGTTGAAGCGTTTAGAGAACAAAAACTGGTAATGAATCGTCTTGGTAAGACTATTGAATTGATTGTAAAGTTGGAGAATAACTTGTACGACGAGGATAAAAAAGACCAGAAAGTCAAAATCCGTGACCAATTGGAAACAAGAGGTCTAGAGGCTGCAAGAGATCACGAAATGCTTGATTTGGAGGGGACTCCTCAAGATATTGTAGATTTCCGCCGTAACCACGTTCCTGGTTTAATTTTCCACGCATGCTCAGAATGTGGTGATGAAATGGATCCTCGAGAAGCTAGGGACCGAGACAAAATGGATGTGTGGGCATTAATCTGCGGCGAATGTGAAACAAGTTTCGTTCCGGATTTGGCCGCAATGGTAGAGGAAAGACTCTCCAATGGGACGAGAATCATTATCGATGAAGAAGCAGGGCCACGTAGTCCTGTACCTCCAAGGCCTGCAAGTCTGGACTTTAGCACAGTCAACAAGCAAATCATGCAAGACTTGCAAGAGACCGGTGCTTCCGCAGATGAAATCTCTAAGGCGGTTGAAGCGAGCGACTTAGTCGGTGGATTAATGGAAATTAATGATTGGATTGACAAGAAACTTGATGCTAAGGATTACATCCAAGCTCAAGAAGATCGTGAAGATTTCATTCTCAGAACAGGTGCAGGTGCTACCAAGTTCAACAAATGGATGAAGAAGGCTGGTTTGTTCTTCAATAAGCAGACTGGACGTTGGACTCGCCACAAGGATGTTCGTTGAGGTGAATTTATGTCCGCAGGGACAGTATCGGCAGAAGTGGGTTTTGGCACACTTGATTATGAAGGCGAACCGGTGATTAGGTTCTTGCGCGGAATGCACTTGATGGGACAGACTCCATACGTCGAAGGGAAAACATTGGTTGATCACGCCATTGAAGCTGGAGTTGACATTCCAACAAATTGTAAATCTGGTACCTGCGGTTCATGCATGGTCACATTGCTAATGGGTGAGGTTCCATTACCATCACCCCTCCCTCCTGGCTTAGATGATTTTTTAGTTGATGAAGGTGCAATATTGGGTTGTATTGGCTTGCCAAGAGGCGATGTTGATATTGATCTAAGGCCACCGATTTGAGGTGAAATAATGTTTGAGCAATGGGGGCTAACAGAATGGATAATACTTCCTTTTCTGATGGTTGCGGTAGCCATAATCATCTGGTTTCTCAAGCGAAAGATACAGAGAAAGTTCGACGAAATTGAATTGAGGCAACAATTCGAAGCCCGCAGAAAAAGACAACAGCGGCTACTATTGGAATCTGAATGATCCAAAATATATTAGCAATTATTCCTTCAATTCTGTTGCACCAGTTTCAGTAGACATTATTTTTCCATCCTTCAAAATATGAACAGATATCACTGCTTCAGATGGAGTACCATTTGAAAATGAGACGACAGCATGTTCAATTCCGATTTCGGAGTTTTCGTAAATTATTCTTTGTTTATCTCTAGAAAAGGAATCGCTCATAGACCAAGCGATCACATCACCTTTTGACAATAAACCAGAACCATTATTCATGTTAAATGTATAATCATCATGTACAATTTCATCTAATAATTCTACGTTCTTGCTATTTACTGCTTCAATAAACTTCTCTATAAGCGACATCATCAATTCCCCGGTGGACTTTCTAAATGGCAATCTGCATTAAACATTCTCGCATTGTAAAGTAAACTTCTCATCCAATAATTTGATATTCTCAATATTTTTGCTCAAATTTGTGATAAAGTGGTTGATATACTTGAGCCATTTAGCCTCATTTGAGGGATATAACACATGGAAAATATGATTGGAAAACCGGCTCCTGAATGGAAAACAACTGCATGCGTAAACGGAGAAAAGAAAGTAGTTTCTTCTGATGACTTTGTAGGTAAGTGGCATCTAATTTATTGGTACCCACTTGACTTTACCTTTATCTGCCCAACAGAAATTGTTGGCTTTGAAGCTCTAAAAGACGAATTTGCTGATGATGGAATCGAAGTTATCGGTTGCTCCACAGATTCATACTTCTCCCACTCTGCATGGTTTGCAGACAAAGCGATTTTCCCACAAGGAGTTTCTCATACAGTTCTTGCAGATACTACTCACCAAGTAACAAATGGATTTGGAATGATGAACGATGCTTTGGGCGTTGGATTCCGTGGCTGTGTTTTGGTCGATGATGAAGGCAAGGTTCAGATGTGGTCAATCAACAATATGGACGCAGGAAGATCTCCTTCAGAAGTACTACGTACCTGCCAAGCAACAATGGTTGGCGGACTTTGTGGCGCAAACTGGAAGAAAGGCGAAGATTTCGCTGCTTGATTTCAATTTCAATCGTAATAGGTGATTCATTGGCTGAATTAGAACTTCTTGGCAGAGATGATTGGGAAGATTTTCTTGCCGCTCCTCTAGCAGTATTGGTACTTGGAAAAAGTGGTTGTGCCGCTTGCGAACAGTGGACCATAGATTTGCAACAATGGTTTGAATCAGGACAAGCTCCCGATGGGGCAAGATTTGGAAAACTAATTCTCGATACCCCTGGCCTTGGACGTTTCAAAATCGCCCATCCTTGGGTTTCAGAAGTTGACGTCTTACCATTTAATGCGATATATGTTGATGGTGAGAGAGTCAAAGAATGGGCTGGCGGAAACATATCCCGCCTAACAAACCGTTTGAATCGATACCTTTGAAATAAGTCTCCAGATGCAACTTAGGTCGTGATTTTATTCTCGGGCAATCTGTTTTGATTTCTGCCCTATTCGCAGGAATAGCAGCCACACTGGTAACTGTGGCGATAGAAAAGTGGGGAGGAATAACCGGGGGCATATTGGGAACAGTGCCATCAACAATTGTGCCTGCTGCAGCTGGAATGTATCTAGCCGGGGGCGAGGCTGCATTGGTTGAAAGTATGGCGATAATCCCTCTTGGAATGCTTGTCAATGGTATTTTCTTAAGCGTATGGATAATTCTCCCACCATATCTTTCACAAACAAAAAACCCTCTTATGATCACCACGATTTCGGCATTATTAATTTGGACTTTTAGTGCCATTTTTATGTTAAAAATTGCAAGTTTTGCATTAGAAGAGAACCTTGCAGCAATTAATTTAGGATTTATTGGTTTGTTATTACTGCTATTATTATCTGTAATCATAAATTGGAAAACTACAGAAATTGCAAAAGGAAAGCATCCGGTTTCACCTTTTGTCTTGGTATGTAGGGGATTAGCCGCTGCAATCGCTATTGGTTTTGCAGTTTGGCTATCTGGGCTGGGCCAGCCATTAATCGCTGGTATAGCGGCCGTATTCCCTGCAATTTTCTTAACCAGTATGGTGGCATTATGGATGGCACAAGGACCTACAGTGCCTCGTGGTGCAGCAGGGCCGATGATGCTCGGGGGTGCAAGTGTTGCAGTATATGCAATAGTCAGTATCTGGTCATTGCCTGAATATGGAGTACTAATCGGCACCATCATCGCATGGCTTGTTGCAGTAATTGGATGGTCGTTACCAGCATTTATTGTGCTTAGTAAGCGTAATTCGCTTAGCGATTAAGTACTCGAGTCCAGCGTTCAGAAGCCGGTACATCGACAATAGTGAATTGTACAAAAGTCACACCCTTCACTTCACAAATCTTCTTGCGTAATGAATCCAAATCCAAAAGGCAGCAAGGACAATGAGGCCGTGATGGTTTTATCGTGAGATTAGTTTCACCATCTTCTGCAATATCTATTGCTTGAATTATGTCAGATTGCGTCAGAGCAACTGATTGATGTGGGTCTTTCCAATCGGATAATAAACGGACAACACGGCGTTTTAAGGCATTGTGTTTCCGTTTAGACATGTAGACACTTATCCTTTAATTTGTGAATTGATTTCTTCTAAACTAAGTTCGGCGAGTCGGCCTTCAGCAGAATCTAACTCATGCTGACAAACTTTCAGTAATACAGCCCCTTCTTCAAACATCGCCAATGTTTCATCAAGGCCTTTTCCTCCTTTCTCTAATTCAGAAACTATCGTTTCCAATCTAGATACCGCTTCATTATAACTTATTTTTTCACTCATTTTTCATCACTCTCAATAATTTTCCTAATGTCAGCAAGGGCTGATCCATCTGCAAAAGTCATAGTAATTTGTTGTCCCGGAGAAATATTTTTCACACTACTCAGGACCTCTCCGTCCATCGTTTGAGCCATTGAATAACCTCTTTCGAGTACGCGCTTTGGATGTGAGGATTGCAATATTGCCCCAATATGAGCCAAGCGGGCCTTTTCACCTGAAAGCATTTTTTGAGAACAACTTTTGATACGCATTTCCATGTGATTCAATCTGTCCTTAGCCTTTGCCAATCCTGCTAATGGCGCTAAACGTAATCTAGCTGTTAATGTAACCAGATGTTGGCGGGATTCTCCAAATCTACGCAATACAGAATTTTCAAGACGTCCCTCAATATCATCAAGCCACATCAATAGAGCGCTCTTTTCTGGTACACATCTCTCGATTGCATCCGAAGGGGTTGAAGCACGTAAATCAGCGACCAAATCAGAAACTAACATATCCGATTCATGGCCGATTGCAGATATTATTGGGACTGGGCTGGCGATAATAGCACGAGCCACCGCTTCGAGATTGAATGTCCACAAATCTTCAGGCGAACCCCCACCACGAGCGATAATAATCAAATCAACTATCGGCCGTTGCAATTTCTTTGCAATTTCAGGTTTGCACATTTCTCTTGCAGTAGCTAACGCTTGGCAAATTTCAGAAGCCGAGTTATCACCTTGAACAGTTACTCCAAGGATTGTTCGACGTAGCCCAGGCCAACGGTTTTCAATCAATCTCTGCATATCGGACAATGCGGCTGAAGCAGCGCCAGTGATGATGACAATGTGTTTTGGAATTAGAGGGATTTGTAGGCGTGCTCTATCCAGTGACCCATCAGCACGCAGTTCGCCAATCAACCTTCGCCGAGTTTCTTCCAATGC
>Ga0307995_1001127_pt1 | contig 16963 bp, 14 predicted proteins | sample EllFjometagen262_FD_203132 | JGI IMG/M metagenome (GOLD analysis project Ga0307995, IMG submission 203132) | Marine microbial communities from Ellis Fjord, Antarctic Ocean - #262 | ecosystem: Environmental > Aquatic > Marine > Unclassified | place: Southern Ocean | collected 2014-11-02
TGGAGGTGGTGGGTACTGCCCCCACGTCCGTGATGGTTATTACGAAATTCGTTTATCGTCATAGTTGGAAAACCAACATTATTAATATAAAACTTGTTGTAAGAGATTCAATAAATAAATTCATTATGAAACTAACAACCGAACAAAAACAAGAGATAGCTGAACAACAATCGCAAAAGAATACTACTAAAAGAGTAACTTCTCCTGAATTAGAAAAAATTCTTTATAATGCTATTCCTGTATTAGATCACGGATTTATACGTGTAGTTGATTATATGGGGGACGATAGTTCAATTGTTCAATCAGCTAGAGTGTCTTACGGAAAAGGAACAAAAAAAGTTTCAACAGACGAAGGCTTGATTAAATATTTAATGAGACATTGGCACTCAACTCCATTTGAGATGTGTGAAATAAAATATCATGTTAAACTTCCAATTTTTATAGCAAGACAGTGGATCAGACATAGGACTGCAAATGTTAACGAGTATTCAGCAAGATACTCAATCTTAGATAAAGAATTTTATATCCCAAACAAAGAACAGTTGTCAGCTCAATCTACAATTAACAGACAAGGAAGAGGGGATTTAATTACTGGTGATCAAGCAGATGAAGTTCTTCAAATTCTAAAAGATGATGCGACGCAAACTTATGGTAATTATGAAAAAATGCTCAACGAAAGATTTGACGGAACAGTTATAGATGAAAAAAAATCTGGTCTAGCTAGAGAACTTGCAAGAATGAATTTAACTTTAAACTCTTATACGCAGTGGTATTGGAAAACTGATTTATTAAATTTATTAAACTTTTTATTTTTAAGGGCAGACAGTCATGCTCAATATGAAATTAGAGTTTACGCCGAAGCAATGTTAGACACGGTAAAAAAATGGGTACCCATTACGCACTCTGCTTTTTTAGACTACAGAGTTGGTGCAGCACATATTTCTGGAAAAGGACTAAAAATAATTAAATCCATGCTAAGTGGTAAAGAAGTTAAATATGAAGATTCTGGTCTTGGTAAAAGAGAATGGAATGAATTAATGGAAGTTTTAGAGTTACAAAAAACTATATAAATTTTTTAGATACTTTCTCAGCTATACTTTTAAATAATAATGACACCTCATGTTCAGGAGATGACTGAGTTAATGGTTTGCCCTCATCAGAAGCTATTCTTAAATCTTGATGAAGTGGAATTTTTCCTAAAAATTCTTTACTAAATTCTTTAGCAGTTTTTTCAACTCCCCCTTCTCCAAAAATTTTATATTCTTTTCCATCGTCACCCTTAAAGAAACTCATGTTGTCTACCAGTCCAATTATATTAATTTTAGTTTTATCAAACATTTCAATACCTCTTTTAACATCTAGCAATGCCATATCTTGTGGTGTTGAAACAATGATAGCTCCATCTACCATTATATCTTGAGCAAATGTAAGTTGTGTGTCTCCAGTTCCTGGAGGCATATCAACAACTATATAATCTAGATCTTTCCACAATACTTTTTCTGTTAAAGTTTTAATTGCACTTATGACCATAGGTCCTCTCCAAATCATAGGTGTTGTTTCTCCGACTAAAAATCCCATCGACATACATTGAATGCCGTAACTATCGATAGGGACTATAGCTTTGCCATTTTCTGTTTCAGGTTTTATATTTTTACCAATTAATTTTGGTAAAGATGGTCCAAAAATATCTGCATCAAGTATTCCAACTTTTTTTCCCAAATTTTTAAGAGCAAAAGCTAAGTTTACTGCGAAGGTAGATTTTCCAACACCTCCTTTAGCACTTGAAACCATAATCGTGTACTTTGTTCCTTTAATAGGAGTTCTTATAAATTTCTTTGGCTCACCTTTTTGTTTTGTCGCACTGCTCATTTTTTGGTCTTTATCTGTCATAATAGACATTAAGTTAACTTGTTTTTATACCGAAAGTAACTATATAAAGTGTCATGAGTTTCAAAGATAAAATTTTTAGCAACCAATCACCATGGGGATCTAGTCCTTCGGGAAATGGATCAGGAAATGCGAACCAACCACCAAGTCTTGATGAAATTATAGCTAATATCCAAAAAAAAATTAATCAATTTTTTCCGGGTGGTAAATCTGGTGGAAGTAAACCAATTTTTTTAGGTTTAATTATTTTAGTTTTCCTTTGGTTAGCAAGCGGACTTTATAGAGTGCTTCCAGATGAACAAGGAGTTGTATTAAGATTTGGTAAATTTATAAAAACTACCCAACCTGGCTTGAACTACCATTTACCATTACCAATCGAGAGAGCATTAACTCCTAAAGTTACAAAAGTTAACAGAATTGATATCGGCTTTAGACCAGCTAGTGATAACGGAAGAGTTTCTGGCGTAGGTAATGTTCCTGAAGAGAGTTTAATGTTAACAGGAGATGAAAACATTGTAGATATAAACTATTCTGTTTTTTGGTTAATTAAAGACGCAGAAAAATTTTTATTTAATATTCAGAGTCCAGTAGAAACCGTCAAAGCCGCATCCGAAACTGCAATGAGAGAAGTTATTGCAAGAAGCGAGATTCAGTCAATTTTAACTGAAGGAAGATTACAGATTGAAACTGATGTGCAAGAAATTACTCAAAGTATTTTAGATGAGTACGGATCAGGAATTCAGATTTCACAAGTACAAACTCAAAAAGCAGATCCGCCTAATCAAGTAATTGATTCCTTTAGAGATGTACAAGCCGCTAGAGCAGACAGAGAAAGATCTAAAAATGAAGCGGAAGCTTACGCTAACGACGTAATTCCAAGAGCAAGGGGTGAAGCTGAAAAAATTTTGCAAGAAGCTGATGCATATAAAAAACAAGTTGTTGCAGCAGCTGAAGGTGATGCTAGTAGATTTTTAGCGATTTATAATGAGTATAAAAATGCAAAAAAAGTAACGCAAGAGCGTATGTACTTTGAAACAATGGAAAAAGTATTAGCAGATATTGAAAAAGTTATTATAGATAAAAATTCTGGCCAAGGTGTAGTTCCTTATTTGGCACTACCAGAGCTGAAAAAGAAAGGGAGCACTAATTAATGAAACTTCCTAAATTCTTAATACCTGCAATTGTTTTGATTGGCGTAGTTATGTTTCAATCAGCTTTTGTTGTTAAAGAAATTAATCAAGCTATTGTTTTACAATTTGGTAATCCAAAAAAGATTATTACGGAAGCTGGATTAAAATTTAAATTACCTTTTATTCAAAATGTTGTTTTCATAGATAAAAGAATTTTAAACTTAGACAACGCACCAGAGGAAGTTATTGCTGCTGATCAAAAAAGATTAATAGTTGATGCTTTTGCAAGATTTCAAATTGTAGATCCTTTAAAATTTTATATTTCAGTTGGTAACGAGAGAGTGGCTAGATCAAGATTATCAACGATTATAAACTCAAGAATTAGAGGTGTTTTGGGTACACAAGAATTGTCTACGTTACTTTCAAAAGAAAGAGCCAAACAAATGGCGATTATTCAAAATGACGTAAATGAAGAAGCTAAAAGTTTTGGAATTAAAATCGTAGATGTTAGAATTAAAAGAGCTGATCTACCTCAAGCAAATAGTGAAGCTATTTACAAGAGAATGCAAACAGAAAGACAAAGAGAAGCAAAAGAATTTAGAGCAGAAGGAGCAGAGATAGCTGCTAAAATAACTTCAACAGCAGATAAAGACGTAACTGTGCTACTTGCCAACGCAAACAAACAATCACAAATTTTCAAAGGTGAAGGTGACGGTCAAAGAAATAAAATATTTGCTGAAGCCTATGGAAAAGACCCTGAGTTTTTTGGTTTCTATAGAGCAATGCAAGCCTATGAAACTGCTTTAATTGGCGGAGACACTTCTTTAATTCTTTCACCAGATAGTGATTTTTTCAAGTTTTTTGGTAAAGCAGGAATAACTAAAAGACCCTAACTTGTTTTAATGAAAGATTTAATCACGGCCTTAGGATTACTTTTTTTTATAGAAGGATTATTCTTTGCCATTTTTCCTAAAAGAATTAAAAATATGCTTAAAGCTATAGAAAAAATTCCTGAAACTAAATTAAGAAGTACAGGAGTTTTTTTTTTTATATTAGGATTCTTAATTGTTTGGTATATAAAAAATTAAATGAAATTATTTAAAAAAATATTATTAACTTTTTTAGTTTTTAATTTTGGATTTATCAACTTTTTAAATGCTAAACCTATTCCGGATTCTTTTGCAGATCTCGCAGAAAAACTAATGCCTTCTGTTGTAAATATATCAACAACACAAACTATTAAGACTAACGCTAATCCTCTCCCTTTTCAATTTCCTCCAGGGTCACCATTTGAAGAAATGTTTAAAGACTATAATAAACCAACTGAAAGAAAAGCTTCATCTTTAGGTTCAGGTTTTATTATTAATAAAAATGGAACTATCATCACAAATAATCATGTTATAAATAATGCTGAAGATATTGTTGTAAGAGTTGGAGCAAAAGAATATAAGGCAAAAGTTTTAGGTGCAGATCCTTATTCTGATCTTGCTGTACTAAAGATAGATACAAATGAAAAATTTACACCTGTTAAGTTTGGAAACTCAGATAAGGCACGCGTAGGAGACTGGGTCGTTGCTATTGGAAACCCATTTGGTCTTGGTGGAACAGTTACATCTGGAATTATTTCGGCAAGAAATAGAGATATTAATTTAACGCGTTATGATGATTTTATTCAAACCGATGCATCTATTAACCAGGGCAATTCAGGTGGACCCTTATTTAATTTAGACGGAGATGTTATTGGGATTAACACTGCAATCATTGCGCCTGGTCAATCAGGTTCAATTGGTATTGGTTTTGCTATTCCAGCCAATGCTGCATCAAATGTTATTACTCAACTAATTCAATATGGCGAAACAAAAAGAGGATGGCTAGGCGTTAGAATACAGCAAGTTACCAAAGAAATAGCTGATGTAGAAAAATTAAAAAATACAAAAGGAGCGTTAGTTGCAAGTGTAGGTGAAAAAAGCCCCGCAGAAAAAGCTGGACTTAAAGCAGGAGATATTATTTTAAAATTTGATGGAAAAAATGTAGATACTATGAGAGCTCTACCAAAATTGGTTTCAAATACAGAAGTTGGCAAAACAGTAGAATTAGAAATTTGGAGAAATAAAAAACTAATTACCAAAAAACTTACATTAGGAAGGTTGGAATCTTCTGATGACTTCAAAGCAGAAAATGAAAAAACTAAAGAGGGAATTAAAGAGGAAGATTCTGATATTGAAACTTTAAATATAAAAGTTAGGAATATTACAGCAAAAGATATTAAGGATAGAAAATTAAATAAAAATCTAAAAGGAGTTGTAATAACAAATATCTCAAACAAAAGTGTAGTTGCAGGAATGTTAAGAGAAGGAGATATTATTATTGAAGTGCAAAAAAATAAAGTTCTAAACTCTAAACAACTAAACCAACTAATTGAAAGTATTTATAAAAAAGGCGAACAAACATTGCTACTCACGATAATTAATAGTGACAACCAAAGAAGATATCTTGGTGTAAAAACTAATTAGGTTTGTCTAAGAAGATCATTCTCATTGCTGGTCCTACCGCTTCTGGAAAATCCAAAATTGCTATTGAAATTGCTAAAAAAATTAAAGGTGAGATTATCAATGCTGATAGTATGCAGGTTTATAAAGAGTTCTCTATTTTAACATCAAGGCCATCAACAATAGATTTAAAAAAAATTAAACACCATCTTTATGGTTTTCAATCTGTAAAAAAACATTTTTCAACTGGAGCTTGGTTAGAATTAGTTAAAAAACAAATCAGCAAATGTTTAAAAAATAAAAAAATCCCTATTCTTGTTGGCGGTACTGGATTATATTTTGAGGCCATCATTAATGGCATGAGTAAAATTCCAAATATTGATTTTAAAGAAAGAGATAAAATTAGAGATTTGCAAAAAAAAATTGGTCAAAGAAAATTTTATGAAAAGCTGCTAGAACTAGATCCTCTGGTAAAAAATAAAATTGAGCCATTTGATACACAGAGATCTATTAGAGCATATGAAGTTAAAAAATTTACAAAAAAATCAATTTTCGAATGGTATAAATTAACGAAGTCAGAATTTAAACAATTTCAAATATTTAAAATATTTATTGATGTTCCTAGAGAAACACTGCTAAAGAAGATATCGAGTCGTGCGGAACAAATGTTTAAAAAGAACTGTATCAAAGAAGTAAAAAGTTTTTTAAAGCAAAATATTAAATCCTCTCTATCAGCTCATAAAATAATTGGAGTTAAAGAAATTAAAGATCATTTATCTGGTATTTCAAACATATCACAGACTAAAGAACTCATTAATATAAAAACAAGACAATACGCAAAAAGACAAGTTACATGGGCACGAGGACACATGTCAGATTGGGACAAGCAATTTTCAAACAGTTTTAGCTCTCTTTCCAAAAAAATTTTAAAAGTTATAAGCTAAAACTTGACCACAGAAATTTCTCCGATAGATTAGCTCAATGCCAAAATTATTATCAGGAGCAGCAATAGTTTTTAAAGCACTTGAGGACCAAAATGTTGATCACATTTTTGGATATCCCGGAGGTGCTGTGCTTCCTATTTATGATGAATTAAAAAATCATAAAACTATTAAACATATTTTAGCTAGACACGAGCAAGGTGCGGGTCATGCTGCCGAAGGTTATGCGAGATCATCAGGCAAACCAGGCGTTGTATTAGTTACTTCAGGTCCTGGAGCAACTAATGTAGTAACAGCATTAGCAGACGCTTATATGGATTCAATTCCATTAGTTTGTATTAGCGGACAAGTCCCAACACATTTAATTGGAACAGACGCTTTTCAAGAATGTGACACGACAGGAATAACAAGACCATGCACAAAATATAATTGGTTAGTTAAAGATGTGAATGATTTAGCAAAAGTTTTACATACAGCTTTTGAAGTTGCCACAACAGGAAGACCTGGCCCTGTGTTAGTTGATATCCCTAAGGATATTCAGTTTAAAAAAGGAAATTATAATTTTAAAAAAAATAAAAATTCTAAAAAATTAAATAATGCAGCAAAGAAAAAAGTTTCTGAAAATGAATTAGATCAACTTATAACAATGATGAAGAAATCATCGAAACCTATCTTTTACACAGGAGGTGGAGTAATTAATTCTGGACCAAAGGCCAGTGAATCATTAAGAGAACTTATTTCTATAACTGGCTTTCCAATTACTTCTACACTTCAAGGTTTAGGTGCCTATCCTGGTGACGATCATCAGTTTTTAGGAATGCTGGGCATGCATGGAACTTACGAAGCCAATAATGCAATGCATGATTGTGACTTAATGATAAATATTGGTGCAAGATTTGATGACAGAATTACAGGTAAAATTGATGAGTTTTCTCCGAAGTCTAAAAAAGTCCATATTGATATTGATCCTTCTTCTATAGGTAAAATTGTAAAAGTAGATTTAGCTCTAGTTAGCGATGTTGATGTTTTTCTTTCAGCTTTGATTAAAAGATTTAAAGAAAAAAATAAAAATTTTATAGATGTTAATAAAGGAAATATTGAGCAATGGTGGAAGCAGATAGATAGATGGAGAGAAAAAAAATCTCTAAGTTATAAAAATAGCGATACTATTATTAAGCCCCAGTTCGCAGTTGAAAGACTTTATGAACTTACAAAAAATCAAGATACTTTTATTACAACTGAAGTAGGTCAACACCAAATGTGGGCCGCTCAGTATTATAAATTTAATAAACCTAACAGATGGATGACCTCAGGTGGATTAGGAACTATGGGTTTTGGTCTGCCGGCTGCAATTGGGGTACAAATTGCAAATCCAGGAAAATTGGTTGTTGATATTGCAGGTGAAGCATCCGTTTTGATGACTATGCAAGAAATATCAACTGCTGTTCAATATAAATTGCCAATAAAAATTTTTATATTGAACAATGAGTACATGGGAATGGTTAGACAATGGCAAGAATTGTTGCATGAAAAGAATTATTCAGAAAGCTACACAGCTGCTTTGCCTGACTTTGTAAAATTGGCAGAAGCATACGGTTGTGTAGGGATAAGAGCTAATAAACCAAGTGAATTAGATGAAAAAATTAATGAAATGATAAACACAGATAGACCGGTTATTTTTGACTGCAGGGTCGATAAAACAGAAAATTGCTACCCCATGATACCTTCAGGTAAAGCTCATAACCAGATGCTGTTAGGACCAGAAGATGAAAAAGCAATTTCTGAAGAAGGGAAAACCTTAGTTTAATGGTTAAATCAAAATCAGCTTATAGTGAGCCTACAAAACTTGGAAAACGAGATCACCATATTATTGTTGTTTGGGTTGATAATGAAACTGGAGTGCTAGCACGAGTGATAGGACTTTTTTCTGGTAGAGGTTACAATATTGAGTCTTTAGCAGTAGCAGAAGTTGATAAATTAAAACATTTATCTAGAATTACTATTGTATCTATTGGAACACCTGAAGTAATAGAACAGATAAAATTACAATTAAGAAAACTTCTTTGTGTTCACAAAGTTGCTGACTTTAATAGAAGTGATCCAGATATATTATTTAGAGAACTTGCTCTTTTTAAAATTGTTTCTTCAACTAAAAATCAAGAAAAAGTTAAAAAAGCTTGTAAAAAATATAACTCAGTTATCTTGGATAAATCAAAAAAGTCTTTTGTTATTCAAATAACTGCTTTAAGAAGAGAAGTTGATAAATTAATTAAAGTAATTAGCCCGTGGGGATTAGTTAGTACTTCAAGAACAGGCGCGGTAGCTATGACAAAAGGACCGGAAGTATTTAAATAAAACTAGGAGAAAAAAATGAAAATGTATTATGAAAAAGACGCTGATGTAAATTTAATTAAAGAAAAAAAAGTTGCTATTTTTGGTTATGGAAGTCAAGGACACGCACATGCATTAAATTTAAAAGATAGTGGAGTAAAAGAAATTGTTGTTGCTCTTAGAGAAGGTTCTTCAAGTATCAAAAAAGCTGAAAGTCAAGGTTTAAAAGTAATGTCTCTTTCTGATGCTGCAGCTTGGGCTGACGTGGTAATGATTTTAACTCCCGACGAATTACAAGCACAAATTTACAAGAACCATGTTGAGCAAAGAATGAGAGAAGGAACAAGTTTAGCTTTCGCTCATGGATTAAATATTCATTACAAACTTATTGAATCAAGAAAAGATTTAGATGTATTTATGGTTGCACCTAAAGGACCAGGCCATTTGGTTAGAAGCGAATATCAAAAAGGTGGTGGCGTTCCTTGTTTGATGGCGGTGCACAAAGACAGCACTGGTAAAGCAAGAGATCTTGCCATGTCGTATGCCGCTTGTATTGGCGGCGGAAAATCTGGAATCATTGAAACAAATTTTAAAGATGAATGTGAAACAGATTTATTTGGCGAACAAGCTGTTTTATGTGGTGGTCTTGTAGAACTTATTAAAAATGGTTTTGAAACTTTAACTGAAGCTGGTTACCCCCCTGAAATGGCATACTTTGAAGTTTTACACGAAGTAAAACTTATCGTTGATCTAATTTATGAAGGTGGAATTGCGAATATGAATTACTCAATTTCTAATACAGCTGAATATGGAGAATATGTCTCCGGTAAAAAAGTAGTAGACAGCAAATCCAAAGAAAAAATGAAAGAAATTTTAAAAGATATTCAGTCTGGAAAATTTACAAAAGATTGGATGGAAGAGTGTAAGGGTGGTCAAAAAAATTTTCTCAAGATGAGAGCTGATCTAGCTAAACATCCAATCGAAGAAGTAGGCAAAAAACTAAGAGATATGATGCCCTGGATTGGAAAAAATAAATTGGTTGATACCTCAAAAAACTAAAAAAACCATTTTAAGCACTTAAACAAAAAAAATATTTGGCAAATTCATTTTTTGATTGTATTGTAAATCGATCAACAATTTGAAAAATTTCAAAATTTTGATCTCTTACTTTTTATGAAAGATAAAAATAGAATAATTATTTTTGATACCACAATGCGAGATGGTGAGCAATCACCAGGAGCATCAATGAGTTTGGAAGAAAAGATTCAAATTTCACGAGTTTTTGATGAGCTAGGTGTAGACGTTATTGAAGCTGGATTTCCTATTGCCTCACCTGGAGATTTTGAGGCAGTAACAGCAATTAGTAAAATATTAAAAAAATCGATACCATGTGGCTTAGCTAGAGCAACCAAAAAAGACATTGATGCATGTAGAGATTCACTGAATCATGCAAAGAGATTTAGAATACATACTTTTATTTCTACAAGTGCGCTTCACATGAAACACAAACTGAATAAATCTCCAGAAGAAGTTTTAGATGCAATTAAAGAAAGTGTTTCTTATGCTAAAAAATTTACTGATGATGTTGAATGGTCATGTGAAGATGGTACGCGAACAGATATGGATTATATGTGTAGATCAGTTGAACTTGCTATTAAGTCAGGAGCAACAACTATAAATATTCCAGACACAGTTGGCTATTCAGTTCCCTCAGAGTTTAAATCAATCATAGAAACTTTATTAAACAAAGTTCCAAATATCGATAAAGCTATTCTTTCCACTCACTGTCACAACGATCTTGGTTTAGCTGTTGCAAACTCTTTAGCAGGAGTTATGGCTGGAGCGAGACAGGTCGAATGTACAATTAACGGAATTGGTGAGCGTGCCGGAAATGCTGCTCTTGAAGAAATTGTCATGGCCATGAAAACAAGAAATGATTTAATGCCATTTTCAACAGGGATTAACACAAAATTAATAAGCAAAGCATCAAAAGTTGTATCGAACGCAACTGGGTTTCCAGTTCAATACAATAAAGCTATCGTGGGGAAAAATGCTTTTGCACATGAGTCGGGCATTCACCAAGATGGAATGCTTAAGAATAGTAAAACTTATGAAATCATGACGCCTGAAAGCGTTGGTGTTAAAAAAACTTCTTTAGTTATGGGAAAACATTCTGGTCGACATGCTTTTAAAGATAAGTTGACTGATCTTGGTTATGTTGGAACAACAGATGATGTTATTGAATTAGCATTTGGAAAATTTAAAATTTTAGCAGATAAGAAAAAACATGTTTATGATGAAGACATTGCAGCGTTGGTAGACGATAGTTTAATTAAAGAAGAGAATGTTATAAAGTTAAAATCTCTGAAAGTAGTTGCAGGTACAGGTGAGCCTCAAAAAGCAGAAATGACGCTTGAAGTAATGGGAGAAATCAAAGCAGCTTCTGAAACAGGAGATGGACCAGTCGATGCAATATTTAAATGTATTAAAAAACTATATAAGCACGAAGTTAATTTACAATTATACCAAGTTCATGCAGTTACTGAAGGTACAGATGCGCAAGCAACTGTTAGCGTTAGAATTGAAGAAAACGGTAAGACAACAGTAGGTCAAGCAGCAAATACTGACACTTTAGTAGCCTCAGCGGAAGCTTACTTAAACGCATTAAATAAACTAATAATCAAACGTAAACGAAGTGCACCAGACGAAAGTCTAAGCGCCTCAGCATAAAGGAAAAAAATGTTTAAATGGAAAACACTTAAATCTTTTTGGTCACAAGACATGGCTATAGATTTAGGAACAGCTAATACCCTAGTGGTATTAAAAGGAAAAGGAGTAGTTCTTAACGAGCCATCAGTTGTTGCAATAATTAATGAAATGGGAAAAAAAACAGTTTTAGCAGTTGGGGATGAAGCAAAAACAATGTTAGGTAGGACACCTGGAAACATTCAGGCTATTAGACCATTAAAAGATGGGGTTATTGCAGATTTCATAGTAACTGAGGAAATGATCAAGCACTTTATAAAAAAAGTACATGTAAAGAATACATTTGCAAATCCTAGAATCTTAATTTGCGTTCCCACAGGATCTACACCAGTTGAGAGAAAAGCCATTCAAGACTCAGCATTAGCTGCAGGAGCAAGAAGAGTTCAATTAATTGAAGAACCTATTGCAGCAGCAATTGGTGCCGGCTTACCCATCTCAGAAGCAACAGGATCAATGATCGTCGATATTGGTGGTGGTACCACAGAGATAGCAGTGATGTCTTTGGGTGGAGTCGTTTTTTCTAAATCCTTACGTGTTGCAGGTGATGCCATGGATGGAGCAATTATCTCTTATATGAGAAAAAAATTCAATTTATTAATTGGTGAGTCCACTGCGGAAAAAATAAAAAAAGAAATTGGAACAGCAATCCCAACTTCAAATAATATTTTTTTAATGAAAGGTAGAGACATCAGAACAGGAACACCAAAAGAAATATCTCTAACCGAAGAAGATGCATGTGAAGCATTAATGCCAATTCTAAGTCAGATGTTAGCAGCAATCAAAGAAGCTTTGGAAAGTACACCACCAGAACTATCTGCCGATTTAGTTGACATGGGACTAGTACTAACAGGCGGAGGAGCTTTGTTAAAAAATATTGATAAGTTAATTTCAAAAGACACCGGTCTACCAGTTACCATTGCAGATAATCCACTTGAATGCGTTGCAATGGGAACAGGTAAAGCTTTAGAAAATGAAGAATTGTTTTCTACAATGATGTCTGAATATTAATTTTTTAGCAAGTTTAAATGGCAGACAATAGAGATGACTTCATAATTGCATTACGATATGCACTTTTAAAAAAAGGTGCAAAACAAAAATTCTCTTTGTTTTTTTTAATTTCTTTTTCTGTCCTAATTATTTTTTTAGATAAAATTTCATTACCAATAACGACGTTTACAAGATCAGTCCTAAATGACATTGTTTATCAAATATCTTTTGTTGCATCTACTCCTGGTAAAGTTTTCAATTATTTAAACGATGAGAAATCAGAACATTTTAATATTGTAAATACGAATATAATATTAAAAGAAGAAATAAAGGCGCTCAAGAGCGAACGATATGATGCTCTTTTTTTAATGACTGAAAATACAATTTTAAAGCAAGCACTTAAATTAGGTAGTGCAAAAAATTTAGGAGACGAAGCTTCAATAAGAGCCAGAGTAGCTCTTGATCACAATAGTCCTTATTCAAAGTCACTCTCAATCAATAAAGGGAAAAAAGATGGTATTATTAAAGGTATGACTGTGTTCAGCCAAAGTTATTTAATTGGAACAATTATTGAAGCAAACTATTTTACTGCAAGAGTTTTGTTAATTACAGATTTGAATAGCAAAATACCTGTAGTTCTCCAAGATACAGGTGTTAATGCTATTCTAGCAGGCGCGGGTAAAAAAACAGATCTTACATTAGAATACTTACCCGATGATATCGAGTTATTACCCAACAAAATTATCTATACCTCTGGTAAAGATGGTTTTTTATCCTCTGGACTACCAGTCGCAGAAACTTATCTAAACAAAAAAAATGAATTTAAGATTAAATCCTTAGCAGACCCGCAGCAGGCATCAATTGTTCATATAACTAGAGGACAATTTAATAAATAAATTTAATTATGAACATATTAAAATTAATAAAAGAATTTTTTCTTAATCATTTAGCTGTTCTTGCTTTATATTTTATATCATTTAGTACTTTTGAGGGACTAAACAGTATTCAAGAGGTGGCTATTTTTTCTTTTAACCTACAAATGATTATTGTTTATTTTTATGTTTTAAAATTTCCTAGCCATTTGGGAAATGGACATATTTTTTTAGCAGGTATTTTTAACGATGTAGTGATCGGAATACCACTTGGAGTTAGCTCCCTTAGTTATCTTGTGCTGTCTTTTTTTACTAACTATATAAGAAATGCAACCCTTAGATCAAGAATGTCAGCCGAATGGATAACTTTTATTCCAGCGTTGTTTTTTTCAAATTTAATATACTTTATCATTATTAATAATTTTACTCACCTATCATTTTTTTATGTTGAATTACTACAAAATACTTTTTTTACTTTTTTATTTTTTCCAATTTTTTATTATATATTTAACTATCATCAAACAAGGGTTTTAAAAGACAATGCTTAGTTTTAATTCTTCAAATATTATCAGTAAAACAAAAACTATTGGTAGAAGAATGTTTTTACTTAATTCTTTCAAAGCCATTGTTTTGATTGGAGTTTTTGGTAGGTTAGTATCACTTCAAATTAACGAAAGCTCAAAGTACAAATCATTAGCAGATAAAAATAGATTTAGAGAAACTAAGATTGCTCCACCAAGAGGAGTAATACAGGACTATTTTGGAAATGAAATTGCATCTAATAATAAAATTTACCAACTTCATATTGTTCCAGATAGCACTCCAGATATAGACGCACTTCTTTTTAGGTTAAAAAATATAATTAACTTAAGTGACAGAAAGCTGTTTCTATTAAAAAAACAAATTGCAAAAAAAAAAAGCTGGGACACAACTATTATTTCAGACAATTTAACATGGCCAGAGTTTTCCAGGGTAAATTTATTTCTACATGAGCTACAAGGTGCTCAACCTGTTGTCTCTATTGCTAGATTTTATACAGATAGCAGCTCTGCACACGCTGTTGGATACGTTTCTGAAATTAGTAAAAAAGATCTTCGAAAAAAAAAATATTTACAGAATTTAAATATAGAGGGTGTTGCAATTGGAAAAACTGGACTGGAGTCTTCATTAGATGAACAGATGCTAGGTTCACCTGGTTATCTTAGATATGAAGTCAATGCATACGGAAAAAAAATACAGCAAGTAGCAACCGATAATGGGTTAAAGGGAAAAACTTTCAGAACAACTCTAGATCAAAGTATTCAAAAAATTTCAGCAGAAGCATTAAAAAATGTAAGTGGAGCTATTTGTGTTATGGATATTTATAATGGCGACATCGTTAGTATGGTTTCATCTCCAAATTTTAATCCTAATTCATTTGTTCATGGTGTTAGTAACAAAGAGTGGAAAGGATTAATTGAGAATAGAGATAAACCCATGCTTAATAAGGCAGTATCTGGTCTCTATCCGCCGGGCTCAACCATCAAAACTCTGACTGCTCTAAGTGCCTTAGAAAATGATATTGTTAGTCCTAATCTAACAGTACACTGCAAAGGCTACATTGATTTTCACGAAGAAAGATATCACTGTTGGAAGAAAAAAGGGCATGGGGTTATCAACATGAGAACTGCTATAAAAAAATCATGTGATGTTTACTTTTATGAAATCGCAAGAAGACTAGGTGTGGACAGGTTGTCTAAAACAGCTAAAAAATTTGGTCTTGGACAAAAAGTTTTAACTCATTTTGCAGAAGAAAAATCCGGCATCGTGCCAAGCACTAAATGGAAAATGCAAAATATAGGAAAAAATTGGTATATAGGAGAAACACTACATACAGGAATTGGACAAGGTTATTTTTTAAGCACTCCAATTCAACTATGTTTAATGACGGCACAATTAGCAAATGGTGGTTTTATGATCAAACCTAGAATACTAGCTAACAACAACGATAAAACTGGAAACTTACAAAAATATTTAGATTATAAAAAAACAAATCCAAACGATACAAGCTGGCAAGGAAAATTTTCTAATTTTAATGTTAAACCTCTTTTCAGAAATCAAGAAAATATTAACTTTATAAAAGATGCAATGTTTGCGGCATCTAATGAACCAGGTGGAACATCTTATGTTTCAAGACACCTAAGTAAAAAATTTATGTTTGCTGGCAAAACAGGCTCATCCCAAGTTAAAAGGTTCACAAGTGCACAACGAGAAGCAGAAACCAAACAAAAAGATATTACTTACTTAGAAAGAGATCACGCTTGGTTTGTAGCATTTGCACCAGTAAAAGATCCAAAATACGCTATTAGTGTTTTAGTTGAACACGGAGGATCTGGAAGCAGTGCAGCAGCACCCATAGCCAAACAAGTAATTAAAAAAGTAATAGAAAGACATGAAGCTAGAACAAAACAAGTAGCTCAACAGTCAAGTGAGGATACTTAATGTTATACTCTAGAAAGTTATTGCACTCTCCTTTTGCTATAAGAGATAAATTTTTTGATTTAGATTTCACATTGTTGTTTTCTATTTTATTATTAGGAATTATTAGTATTTTCGCACAATATTCATCAAGTGGAGGACAATTTGATTATCATTCCAAAAGCCATGCAGTAAGATTTTGCGTTTTCTTTTTATTTTTTCTAGTAGTTTCCTTCATCAACATTAGGTTCTGGAATGATTATAGTTTGTTAATTTTCGGTTTATTAATATTACTACTTGTTGCAGTTAAATTTTGGGGTGTTCAATCGCAAGGTTCCAGGCGCTGGATTAATCTTTTTGTATTCAATCTTCAGCCCTCAGAACTTATGAAAGTTGGAATTATTTTATTTCTTTCAAATTATTATCACAAAATATCATCTGGTGATGTTAACAAATTTAAATATTTATTTTACCCTTTGTTAGCGTTAATAATTCCTTTTATGCTAGTGGCCAGTCAACCAGATCTTGGGACTGCGCTTTTAATTTTAGCTAGTGGTATTGTAATTACTTGGTTGTCGGGCGTTAAGTGGAGAATATTTGCTTATCTTTCTGGTTTCTTAATAGTTTTAGCTCCAGTTGCTATTTCCTTTTTAAAACCATATCAAAAAAGTAGAATTTTAACTTTTCTAAATCCTGATTCTGATCCTTTGGGCGCAGGATATCAAATTGTTCAATCTAAAATAGCAATTGGTTCAGGCGGATTGTTTGGTAAAGGTTTTTTAAATGGCTCTCAAGCTTATTTGAATTTTTTACCTGAAAAACATACCGATTTCATTTTTACATTATATTCTGAAGAGTTTGGCTTTATAGGTTCGGCATTTATGATCTTTTTATATTTTATGATAACTTTTAGAATTACCATAATTGGAAATAATACGAGAAGTATTTTTGGAAAGTTATATTGCTATGGTTTCGCTACTGCATTTTTCATTTATGTTGCAGTTAATATGTCGATGGTTTTAGGGTTACTTCCTATTGTGGGTGCTCCATTACCAATACTTTCTTATGGGGGATCATCTATGTTAGCCATGATGCTAGGCCTT
>Ga0307995_1001131_pt1 | contig 16934 bp, 14 predicted proteins | sample EllFjometagen262_FD_203132 | JGI IMG/M metagenome (GOLD analysis project Ga0307995, IMG submission 203132) | Marine microbial communities from Ellis Fjord, Antarctic Ocean - #262 | ecosystem: Environmental > Aquatic > Marine > Unclassified | place: Southern Ocean | collected 2014-11-02
TAAGCCACGACGAATTACTAGAGCTTAACCCTGGCCTTATTATTGGCAAGGTCTCTGGATATGGTATGACTGGACCCCACGCTCACCAACCAGGTTTTGGCACCTTAGCCGAAGCTTATAGTGGTTTTTCATACCTGAATGGCTATGAAGACACAGGCCCTACCAGCCCACCCATTGCCTTGGCAGACCTCACTACAGGTATTCACTTGGCCTATGCCGTGAGCCTAGCATTACATCAAAGTAAGCGCGGAGAAAGCGGCGGCCAGGTAGTGGACATTTCTTTATTCGAGCCCCTATTTGGTTACTTAGGGGGCGAATTTATTGGTTACCAGCTAACAGGGGAAGTGCCAAAGCCTATTGGCAACGAACTCCGGGCTGCAGCCCCTCGCAATAACTACCAAACCAGCGACGGTTTATGGGTAGCCATGTCGTGCTCCAACCAAAAAACATGGGAACGTTTAGCAGAAGTAATGGAACAGCCCCAGCTCATTCGTGATCCACGTTTTAAAACTAATAATGACCGTATTCAGGCCGATAGCCGTGTTGCACTCAATCAAATTATAAAGGCTTGGATGTTGGGTAAAACCAACCAGGAAGCACTGGCGCTATTCCGCCAAGAAGGCATTACAGCTGGCCCTATTCTGTCGATGAAAGAGATTGATGAAGACCCCCACTACGAAGCCCGTGGCAGTATTATTAGGGTCACGGACCCTGCGTCTGGGGTAGAACTTAAAATGCCTGACGTACCTTTTCGTATGGGAGACAACTCGGAAACTAATAAGAAGTCTAAACTCCGCTTCCCAGGCCTTCCTATGGGTTCTGCTAACGAAGTGGTGTACCGCGATTTATTGGGCTACAACCAAGAGCAAATTGACCAACTAGGTTAACTTTGATTCATAACGAAAAACTAAAAACTAAAAAAGGGTAGCCGAAGCTACCCTTTTATTAAAACAAGATAAACCTTAAACCTTAACGGTAGGTTACTTGCTCTCCCTCATGACTCTCTGGACGGGCGATACCGCCAATCATGTCAGCTAGGGTCACCATACCAATCACTTCACCATCACGCATTACGTTAGCGCTAGTTACGTCAGCTTTAATCATCGCTGGCATACCTAGTTCTAAAATAATATCAGACGCCAATTCCAAACCAGAGTCAGTAGAACCTGGCTCCATTACAGAACTCACGTCCAATACACGGGCACGGTTAATATCTTTAATGAAGTCACGTACGTAGTCATCTGCAGGATCCAATACAATCTCTTGTGGTGAACCTTGCTGAATGACAGCACCGTCACGTAGGATAACAATATTGTCACCTATATGGAGGGCTTCATCTAAGTCGTGAGTAATAAAGATAATGGTTTTATGTAGCTCTTCTTGTAAATCCAACAAGATATCTTGCATGTCTTTACGAATCAATGGATCCAAAGCTGAGAAGGCTTCATCCATTAACAAGATTTCCGCATCCGTAGCTAAAGCACGGGCTAAACCTACACGTTGCTGCATACCACCAGACAACTGTGCTGGGTAGTTGTCTTCAAAACCCGACAAACCTACACGATCGATCCACTTTTGTGAACGTTCCTTCATTTCGTCTTTATCAGTGCCTTTAATCTTCAGGCCATAACAAACATTGTCGATAACAGTGCGATGAGGCAACAAGGCAAACTTTTGGAATACCATGGACATTTTGTTACGACGGAAATCGCGCAACTCAACGTCAGACATAGCCAAAACGTTTTCACCGTCAACCATGATCTCGCCAGAGGTAGGCTCGACCAAACGGTTCAAATGGCGAATTAATGTAGACTTACCAGAGCCAGACAAACCCATAATTACCTGAATGCGACGGGCAGGAATGTCTACATTGACATTACTTAGGCCTAAAACATGACCATGCTCAGCTTGTAGCGATGCCTTAGTGGCACCTTCTTCAACCTTTTGCACCATGGCTTCGCCATTAGGACCAAAAATCTTATATAGATTCTTAATAGAAACCTTTATATCAGACATCATGGCCTCCTTGACGGTGCTTCTGCAACCGTTTTCCGTACTGTTGTGAAACTCGGTCAAATATAACGGCCAAGGCTACAATAGCCAAACCGTTCATCAAACCTAATGCGAGATACTGGTTAGAAACTGCTCGTAATACGGGCACACCCAAACCTTTAACACCAATCATAGAGGCGATAACAACCATGGCCAAGGCCATCATGATGGTTTGGTTTACACCAGCAAAAATATTCGGTAACGCCAAAGGCATTTGCACATCAAATAACTTCTGTCGATAACTTGAGCCAAAGGCTTCAGCTGCTTCAAGCACTTCTTTGTCTACCAAACGAATGCCTAAATTAGTTAAGCGCACGATAGGAGGGAGTGCGTAGATACACACTGCAATGAGGCCAGGTACCTTACCAATACCGAGAAGCATAACAACGGGAATCAAATACACAAAACTTGGAATAGTCTGCATTATGTCTAGCACCGGAGTTATAACCGATTGTAAACGGTTAGAGCGAGACATCAAGATGCCCAACGGTATGCCTAGGCCAATACACAAGAAGGTCGCCACAGAAATAATGGCTACAGTGGCCATAGTGTCTTCCCACATGCCAAACCAACCAATAGTCAAAAACGATACTATTGTACCAATCACGATTGGAATACTACGTGCTCCAAGCCATGCTAGAAAAGCAAATATAAAAATCATAAGGGGCCAAGGTGCATTGATAAGCAGCTTTTCAAACCACACCATAAAATACATTAGTGGATCAAAAAAAGTCTCAATCGCTTCGCCATTAGCCTTAGAAAAATCACGAAAGGCAAAATCTATGCCCTTTTTCAGATCTCTTAACTCTGTTCGCCCTAAGGAGGGAAAATCGCCAAATAGTTCCATAATTTATCCTGTCCAGTAAAACACTAAAAAAAAGCCTGCTAACGTTGTTCGTTAGCAGGCTTTTTGAATAACCCTTAGGTTACTTTAAAGATTTTTTGATTAAGTTAGCAGCTTGAACACCAACCCACTGAGTCCAAACATCTTCATGGTTCTCGAGGAATTCAATCGCAGCATCATTACCACCAGCTTGGTTGTCAGCCATGTACACTAACATTTCGCCCATGGCGTCTGCTGGGTATGAACGTGCCTTGATGTAAGCAGCAGCTTTGGGATCATTGTTCTTCATGAATGAATCAGTAACAATGGTGTTGATTTCAGAGACACTCCAAGCAGTTGGCTGTGGATCCGCACACTCAGCTTGAGTAGTACAGCTAGTCCAGACATCCATTCCTTGAAATGGCACACCAAAATCAAGCATCTGCATATTGTACTTGCCCATCATCGCTGTTGGAGACCAGTAGTAACCAAAGTAGTCGTCACCGCGTTGTACGGCTTTAGCCATAGCACCATCAAGACCAGCAGCAGAACCTGGATCAACTAATACCCAGCCCTTCGCTTCCATATCAAACGCTGCAAATAAGTTATTATTAATTTGCTGACAACCCCAACCTGCAGGGCAGCCCACGAACGCACCTTTAGATGGATCTTCATTGTATGGGAACAATTCTGGATGCTCGATGACATCCAGCACAGTTTTAAGTTCTGGATGATTCTCTAGCGTATAGCTAGGTACAACCCAACCTTCACCAGCGCCTAGAATCGGCTTAGGATTCATTGAATGTAAGCTGCCAGCTGCAATGGCAGCGTTCAGCGGAACCGCTACCGATTGGGTCCATAATTCAGGGGCAATATCTGGTACACCTTTAACGTCCATAGAAGCGAAAGTAGTCAGAGTTGCACCTGGAACCAATTCAACAGTACAACCGTAACCTTCTTCAAGGATGATTTTGTCTACGTTAGCCATAAACTCGGCAGAAGCCCAGTTCATTTCTGCAACAGTTACTTCGCCACAGGCAGCGATAGCGCCTTGGGACATGGCAGTTGCTAGACCAGCAACAGCAATACCTTTAACAAATTTGTTCATGTAAAACTCCGTTATTATAATTAGATAGGATTTATCTTGTAAGCGGTAATGAAAAATAACAAAACAAAGCAGCAACCACAAGGTTTCAACCCTGTAGAAAGTACCTCTGCCGCACATAGATATATATATGCCGCATTAAGTTTACTTTGGTATACCACACTAAACAACCGCAAGATCAGGTTAATATGGCATAGGTCCCAAAGTTATTTTTATGAAAATAATAATTATGTCTATTAAAAAATAGACTATGGGTAAGTCACGTAGCTGTTAAAACGACATTGTCATGGGGCAATTACGCAGTTATATTTACCTTACCGCCCTACATCAAAGGCAATCTAGTGAACCCATCTAATGTTACGTTATTCTACATACACGACCCTATGTGCAGCTGGTGCTGGGGTTTCAGGCCCGTATGGCAGCAACTCGAAGAACAACTTAGGGATACAGTAAACATTGTCTATATTGTTGGTGGCTTGGCGTCCGATTCAGACCAGCCCATGCCCATAGGCATGCAACAAGCCTTAGAAGCCACGTGGCGACGCATCCAACAACAAATACCCAGTGTTCAATTTAATTATGATTTTTGGCGCCCTGCCAGTAATACCCAGCCAAGGCGCTCCACCTATCTATCTTGTCGAGCAGTGCTAGCAGCCAAAATACAAGATCCCAAATTAGAACAAGCAATGATTCTAGGCATTCAGCGCGCCTACTACCTAAACGCCAAAAACCCCTCAAACATAGATGTTCTTACAGACGTCGCAACAAGCATAGGTCTGCAACCAGAACAATTTAGACATGACATGGCCAGCCAAACCGTGGAGATGCAGCTACAAGAGCAGCTACAGTTAGCCCGCAGGCTATCCTCCCAGGGCTTTCCTAGCTTAGTACTGAGTGAAGGAGGCAATAATGAGGGCGAGAATAAAGGAAACAGGCTGCATGCTATCCCATTGGACTACAACAATAGTCATACCATGCAGCAGGCGATTGTTAATATAATCGGCCCAGCGGAATAACACCTATGACGCACACTGCGTACCCAAGTTTGTTCTCCGCCATAAGCATCCGCGGCAAACGGCTAAAGAATCGTATTATGTCGACAGGTCATGACACCTGTTTACCTACAAATGACCTCGTCAATGATGAACTCGTTGCTTACCACGAGGCCCGGGCCCGTGGTGGCTGCGGTTTAATTGTACTGCAGGTTTCGGGCGTGCACGAAACTGCTCGCTATACTTCTCATCTATTAATGGCAACTGATGACCAATGTATTGAAGGTTATCGACGTTTAGCAGACATGTGCCACAGCTACGACACGCGTATTTTTGGTCAGTTATTCCACCCTGGGCGTGAAATCATGGAAACTGCTGAGGGCATTCAGCCCGTGGCCTATTCAGCATCAGCTGTACCTTCTGAACGCTTCCATCAAATGCCTAGAGCCATGAGTTTAGAACTGATTAACGAGGTAGTGAAAGGCTATGCTGATGCCGCAGGCCGCATGCAAGAAGCAGGTTTAGATGGAGTCGAAATTGTTGCCAGTCATGGTTACCTGCCTGCCCAGTTTCTTAGCCCCCGAGTTAACCTACGAGAAGATCAGTACGGCCACGACAAACTGCTTTTTTTAACAGAGGTATTGGCGGCAGTGCGGCATAAAACTGGGGATGATTTTATTATTGGCCTGCGCTTATCTGAAAGCGAAAGAGATCCTAGTGGCCTACAATGTGAAGAAGCAATACAAGCCGCATTGGCACTAGAACACCAGCTAGACTATATAAGTATCACTTCTGGCACCTCTAATACCCTAGGTGGTGCCATTCACATCGCACCTCCAATGACCACAGAACACGCATACCTTGCGCCTGCATCCACTCGTTTCAAACAAAAGCTGAGTATTCCTGTGATGATTGCGGGCCGTATTAATCAACCCCAAGCAGCTGAGCAAATAATCGCCTCTGGGCAGGCTGATATGTGTGGTATGACCCGCGCCCTCATTTGTGATCCCAATATGCCAGCTAAAGCTGAACAGGGGCATCATGACAGCATCCGCGCCTGTATCGGCTGCAACCAGGCTTGTATTGGCCATTTCCATAAAGGTGTGCCCATTTCCTGCATCCAATACCCAGAGACAGGGCGGGAACTGCAATATGGCAAGGGCAAGGGCAAGCAAATATTAACCACTCAACCAAAGCGAGTAATGGTTATAGGCGGTGGGCCAGCAGGAATGAAAGCCGCCCTAACCGCCGCACAACGAGGCCATAAAGTGAGTCTGTTTGAGGCAGGCCCTCGCTTAGGCGGACAAGCATTGTTAGCCCAGCTCATTCCCGCAAGGGCTGAGTTTGGAGGGTTAGTCGTTAACCTAGAACAAGAACTCCGTGGCCTCAACATAGACATCCACCTTAATACACCAGCCGATAAAGCACTGGCGCAGCGTGAAGCACCCGATGCAATCATCTTGGCCACTGGCGCCAAACCTTATTGGCCAGAATTTGAACGCAATGGTTCGTTAAACGTATTGGATGCATGGCAAATATTACAGGACGAAGCAAAGGTCGGTAAAAACGTGGTGATTGCAGACTGGCGTTCAGACTGGATTGGCATGGGCCTGGCAGAAAAGCTAGCCCTTCAAGGTTGTAATGTCACATTGGCAGTTAACGGCCTGTGTGCAGGCGAAATGTTGCAAGCCTATGTTAGGGATTCAGTGGTAGGACGTCTGCATAGCCTAGGTGTGAAAACAGTGCCATACGCCAGACTCTTTGGCTGCGATGACGACACCGTTTATATGCAGCACAGCGTAACCGATGAAGCCATGATATTTGAGCAGGTAGATACCTTAGTGCTTAGCCTCGGACATCAACGTGTGGATGGCCTTATTGAGGAATTAAAAGGCATTGCTCCTATCTACCCAATCGGTGACTGCCTAGCACCAAGGACTGCTGAAGAAGCCATATTAGATGGCTTGCGGGTGGGGTTCGAACTTTAGCTGAGTCGTTGAGTTAAATGTTGACTAATACCAGTCGGACACAAGGAAAAAAGCTATGCAGATCGTCCAAGCGAATAGCAATCATGCGGAAAAAGTAGGCCAACTATTCGATCTATATCGCCAGTTTTACCGGTGTGATGCTGATCTTGAATTGGCCATTAGTTATATCACAGAGCGTATTAAACATGCTGAATCAACAATATTTATTGCCTTAGAAAATGACACTGCAGTTGGTTTTGTACAGATGTACCCTACCTTTTGTTCAGTTCAGGCAGTAAAGCGGTTTGTACTTTATGACTTATTTGTTGAAGATAAAAACCGCAATTGCGGCACGGGAGCTGCATTAATGAACCGAGCAGCAGAACACGCAAAGCAGGAAGGTGCGGCGAGGTTAGACTTGCAAACAGCTTTTTCAAATCAAGCGGGTCAGCATTTATATGAAAAATTGGGCTATAAAAAAGTCACTGAAGATTTCTACGATTATTCATTACAACTGTAAAAAGACGCTTTGTTAGCTATGCAAGGTATGGCTCAGCAAATATGCCTAACTAGAATGTCTGTAATGGTGTATTGGAAATCTTTGTACGTTGTAATAGCCGTTAACTTTCCCTATAGTTTAGATCTAATTAAGTTGCGTGTTGTTTGCAGTGTCCAAAACAACCTAGGCTCTTGCTGAGACCCTCCCACCATGAAAGTTATTCACGTTACTGATACCCATCTTGTCGCTGCTGGAGAAAAGCTCCACGGCCTTGATCCTCTTGAACGTCTAAGGCTGTGCTTTGAAGATATTGCCGCCCACCACAGTGATGCTGACCTATGCGTGCTAACTGGAGATTTGAGCGACGGGGGCCAAACTGGCGCCTATGTATTATTGAAAGAACTGTTGACGATCTTACCTATGCCAACGTCTTTGCTGCTAGGTAATCACGATCACCGGCAACGCTTCTGCGATGTTTTTATTAATACATCTAGGGACTCTAATGGCTTTGTGCAATGGTCGGAGACTAGCTCCGAGGGTGTGCTGCTTTTTCTTGATACCAATGAACCTGGAACCGACGAAGGCGTTTATTGTAAGCAGCGGCATGAATGGCTGCGTGAGCAGTTGGCAGAGTATCATGACCGTCCTGTATATCTATTCATGCATCATCCACCATTCAATATTGGCATACCTGACATGGATGCGCTGCGTCTGCGCGATTGCGAAACGTTCGCTCAAACATTGGCAGGCCATAAGGATATTCGCCACCTATTTTTCGGTCATGTGCACCGGCCTATAAGTGGTCAGTGGCAAGGTATCAGTTTTTCTGCCCTTCACGGCACCAACCATCAGGTTCCCTTACTGCTGGACAAAGATCCAGATAATGGTGTATTTGCCTATTGCCTAGAAGAACCATCATACGGTGTAGCGCTTATCGCTAACGGCATGACCACTGTGCATCTGCAGCCCTTCCTCAGCCGCCAACCCATGTACTACGAGCGCTACGAGTAACCGTATGGAGTTAATGGTAATAGTCTTGGTACTTGGCTCAGCAGCGTTACACCCATTTCGTGACTTATTAATTAAAGGTCAACGTTTTCCGGAATCTGCTTATCTGGGGGTAACAGGTTCGTGGGTTATATTTGCCGCACTTCAAGCTGTTTGGTTAGACCAAACACTCACCCTACCAACCGAGGTTTGGCCTCTAGTAGCAGGCTCAGCCATGGGCCTATTTATCTATTACCTGTGTGTGATGCTAACCTTGAAAGCTGGCGATCTTTCGATCTACTACCCCATTATTCGCTCTTCCCCATTAGCCATTGTGGCTATCGGCTATGTATTTCTTGAACGATATTATTCGCCACTGACCCTGGTGGGCATTAGCCTGACATTGTTGGGCGCTATCATGATCCAGTACCGACGGGGTACTGGTTTACTGCAACGCCCAAAGTTAGTTCTTACCGCCACAGCAGCCATGATAGGCTCTGCCATTTATGGTCTATCAGATTCAGTGGCAATGGAAACTATTTCACCTGCGCCGTTCTTATTCTGGGTTTATACCGTTTTAACATTAGCCTTCATGGCTTTTTTTACTCTCACCCGCCCGGCTCAACGGCCGCTAAGCCAGCAACTATTTGGCTGCTGGAGCAGTGCGCCGTTGCATGTACTGGCCTCAGGCGCACTCTCCTATGCGTCGTATGTGCTCATTTTATTCGCCTTTCAGGCCGGCGGAGAAGTGGCTGTAGTCAGTGCTATCCGACAAGTGTCTATCCCCTTCTCAGTTTTGCTCGGCGCACTGGTACTTAAAGAACAGCGCGTGCTAGCAAGACTAGCTTGGTCACTTTTATTGGCCAGCGGCGTGGCACTCATCATCGCTGGCGGGTAAGCCCTTTCTCCATCCGCAATGATCCAAATTGCCCTGATTAATCAAGACGAATAAGTCCTAAATTCTTAACGGGGATTAGACAAAGAGACAAGTTATGTTTACACAAGATTTCAAAGAACAGCCTTATTGGTGGGATCGTAGCTCGCCACCAACAGAGCAAGATATAGAACTTCCTAAAAAAGTTGATGTCCTTATCATAGGCGCAGGTTACACAGGGCTGCATGCTGCGATCCAGACTGCCAGAGGGTCAAGAAACACGTTAGTCATTGATGCCGAGCACGCTGGCTGGGGCTGCAGTACAAGAAACGGCGGCCAAGTCAGCACAAGCATAAAACCGAGCTTTTCTGAGCTTGAAAAAACACACGGCAAAGACATGGCTTTTGCCATTCATAGGGAAGGTGAAAAATCATTACAATTTACTGGAGACTTCATCAGAGAAGAGGATCTCGACTGTAGTTATGCTGAGGTGGGGCATTTCCATGCCGCACACAACTCTGCACAATATGAAAAACTTGCGAGGTCTGTTGAACATAACGTTTCTGGATTTGAGAATGACGCCTATATGATTCCGAGATCAGAGCAGCGCTCTGAATTAGGCACAGATACCTATTTTGGTGGGGCCATTTTTCCTACGCATGTTTCAATTGATCCTGCTGCCTATCATAAAGGCTTGTTAGGTAAAGCGCTTGAAGCTGGTGCGAGCGTTATTTCTTATTGCGCAGCCGAAAACATCAACAAAGATAACAGTGGTTTTAGTGTAAAAACTTCAAAAGGCATTGTGCAGGCCGATAAAGTAATTATCGCTACAAACGGTTATACGGGTTCTTTCACACCAAGGTTGCAACGCCGGGTGATCCCAATTGGAAGCTATGTGATTGCGACAGAGCCTGTTGGAAAAGATCTTATGGACCAGCTAATGCCGAAAAACCATACCGTGAGCGACACGCGTAAAGTGGTATATTATTACCGTCCAAGCCCTGATCGAAGCCGCATTATATTTGGCGGACGCGTATCTATTGGAGAAAGTAATCCACGTCTGAGCGGCCCAAAGCTGCATAACTCGTTATCTCAAATCTTCCCAGAATTAGAAAACACAAAAATCAGCCATTCCTGGATGGGCTATGTGGCATTTACCTTCGACTCACTCATGCATGTAGGAGCAGAAGATGGCCTTTACTATGCTATGGGCTACTGTGGCTCAGGAATAGGCATGGCTGGGTATCTTGGAATGAGGGTTGGACAACAGGTCCTTGGGCTCGAAGAAGGTAAAACAGCTTTTAACGAAATTAAATTTCAGACACGTCCACTATACACGGGAAAGCCCTGGTTCCTTGCTCCGTCTCTCATGTATTACAGATTCATAGACAGCTTGAACATTTAGTCCATATGCCATCAACAGAAATCTTCCTTAGCCATAAAATCAGGCTCCACGGCGTAGACCGCGATAAGACAGCCGTTTTTGGTTGTTGAGTTGTGGGCAGTGCCATCGCGAAGCCACACCAGATCACCGGGGCCATATTCAGCGCCGTCATGGTCTCTTAGGTCCCCTTGGATAATCAAGAATTCCTCGTCGCCTATGTGTTGATGCGGTACGGTCGTGGCGCCTGGTTCCATTTTGTAAATGTAAAACCCGCTACCTAAAGGCTTGTCATCATTGAGTTGTAGAACCTCGCCGTCAGGTTTGCCATTTGATTGAATTGGCGTGAATGCGCTTTCAAAAATGTTCGCCACACGGCGGTCTGTATTGGAGATTGGTTTCATCATGTATTCCTCAGGCATAATGGTAACTAGCTTCCGTGGCTTTATGAATTGAGGCTAGGCATTTCGCGTTTGAATAGTCCCTGTTCCACGATGTTAGGGTCAGCCTCAAACTCCTGCGCCCCTTGGTGGCCAGAAAACACTGCATCGGCAATCAAACCCGGCGCAAGCGCGTCTCCGATTAAGGTGACCGACATAACTTGCGAATTGCCACTGTCTTTCTGCAGCTGCTGTAATTGTTCATACAAGGGTGAAGCCGACTCGCGTTCCGTTACTAATACCAAACTGGCGCAAGCTAGCCATTCATTTTGGCCGCCATACACACACTTCAATTCAACCCCAGTATGGCCAGACTTTTGGCTGGCGCTAACAATGATCTTGTTAGTATAGATGCCTACACCCCGAGCTACCAAGCCCTGTTGCACTTGCTCTTGCTCAAGAGTAAGCACAGTAAAGGGCGATACTATGCTGGCACTAGTGACAAAAAGAACCTCGTGACCCAAGTCACTCAAGTGGTCGGCCAACACGCCGCCCAGGTAACCTTGCTCATCGTCATAGATCACTATTGGGCCTTGGCCAATGGAGGTGCCGCTCATAATGTCATCGGGGGTATAGACGGCGACCTGTTCTAATCCTTCTATGGGCATACGGGAGGTGCGGCCAATACCGTCTTTTCTCCAGATAGCGCCAGTGGCAACAAACACCTGTTCAATACCCAACTCCAATACCTGTTGGGCATCTAGAGCACTGTCGAGGTAAATATTAACATTGTCCATCTGTTGTAATTGATAGATGCGGTATTCACTTACACGGCGCCATATAGCCAGGCCTTTTAAATTAGACTCAGCTACCACACGGCCCCCTAAGTGTTTACTAGCTTCACTAAGAGTCACCTCATAACCACGGTTAGCCAGTTGTAAAGCGCATTCCAAACCGGCAGGTCCGGCTCCCACTACTAACACAGACTGTGGTGTTTTAGCAGGAGCAATTTGTTCTGGATGCCATCCACGACGCCACTCTTCTCCCATGGTGGGGTTTTGTGTACAACGAATGGGCACACCTAAGTTATCGCAAGACACACACACATTGCAGCCAATACATTCTCGAATTTCTTCGATTCTTTGTTCACGGATTTTATTGGGCAAAAAGGGGTCTGCAATGGACGGCCTTGCCGCGCCGATAAAATCAAGGACACCTTGCTTAACTAACGACACCATCATGTCTGGTGAGGTAATTCGCCCCACGCCCACCACAGGTTTATTAGTCACTTGTTTTACAAACTTGGTGTATTCGGTTTGATAACCTGAATCTGGTTTAAAACGAGAGGTGGCTGAATCATTTGCCCAACCAGACACATTCACGTCCCACAGGTCTGGGATATCTGCCAGCATTTCCACAACCGCACGCCCTTCTTCATGCGCTTGCATACCTTCAACACCCATTATTTGGTCCACAGCAAAACGGAATGCCACGGCACAGCTGTCACCTATGGCTTCTTGCGTGTCCTGCAGCAGTTCACGAGTGAGTCTCAGACGGTTTTCCAAACTGCCGCCGTATTCATCCGTGCGTTGATTATATTCAGGTAATAAAAAATGGTGAGGCAAAGACATCTCGTGCCCAGCATAAACATAAACGATGTCAAAACCCGCTTGCTTGGCACGTATAGCGGCGGCTTTATGCCACCGACGAAATTCTCGAATATCATCTTTATCCATGGCACGAGCTTGTTTTGGATAAATCATATCTAAAGAACGGCTACTGGGTGCCAATGCTGGGGTACGAGTATATAAGTTAGAAGTGTGGCTGCCGTTATGCACTAATTCAACAGCTGCCAAGGCGCCATGCTCATGCACACTCTGAGTCATTAATTGCAGTGCTGGTATATCACGTTCATCCCAGAGACGCTGCTCTACAGCGGGTGATAAATCAGAACTGGGATGGATTTCTGTTTCTTCAGTACTTACCACACCCCAGCCACCTTGGGCTTTCATGCCCCGCATAGCGGCGTGGGCTTGGGGACGTAAATGTCCCATACCACAGCAATGAGGCACTTGATAAAAGCGATTTTTAGCCGTCACCGGGCCAATTTTAACGGATTCAAATAACACATCATAATTAGACATTTACTTTGCCCCATGGCAATTTTTAGAATGGAACCAGCCGTACTGAAAAAATATTGATTACTCTACTTAGTGTTGGCATCACGCTCTAGTAAGTGCTTCTGACGAACCATTAACCAATACGCTAGCAATACGCCAATCGTGACTATCACAATCATAATCGTCGCCAGTGCATTAATATCTGGACGCAAGCCTACTTTTACCCGCGAGTAAATGAGCATAGGCAGAGTATTCGATCCTGGCCCGGATACAAAACTGGCAATAATTAAGTCATCAAGTGATAGAGTAAATGCCAACAGCCAACCTGAAATCATACCGGGGGCCAATAATGGCAAAGTAATATCAAACATCACTCTCAAAGGTCGAGCACCCAGATCCTGAGCTGCATCTTCCAAATCAGTACCCATACCAGAGAGGCGCGACTGAATAATAACCGCAACATAGGCGAGTGAAAACGTAATGTGAGCAATGGTGATCGTAGTAAAACCCCGTTGCGGCCAGCCGAACATATTACTTAAGGCAATAAAGAACAGTAGCAATGACAAGCCGGTAATCACTTCAGGCATGACCAAGGGTGCAGTAATCAAGCCAGAAAACAGCGTACGCCCTCGAAACCGTCCAAAACGCACCAACGCAATGCCTGCAAGGGTTCCCAGTATCATCGCGAAAGTTGCATTAACCAAGGCAATCCGTAAGCTCAAACCTAAAGCAGCCCACATCTCTTCACTTTCAAATAATACGGTATACCAACGCGTTGAAAAACCACCCCATACAGGCACAAGCTTAGAGTAGTTAAACGAGTAAATAATCAGCGAAATCATGGGTACGTAAAGGAACGCCAGGCCAAAGCACAGCATTGATAGTACGAATGTTGAGCGGCGCTGTTTCATGAGTTCTCCCTCTCTCGCGCCTGAATCCGTTGATACAGCGTCATCGGCAGTACCAAAACGATGAGTAACACGATCGCAACAGCAGAGGCTATCGGCCAATCGCTATTGGAGTTAAATTCATCTGACAAAATTCTACCGATCATCAACACGTTTCCACCGCCTAATAGATCAGGAATCACAAATTCACCAGTAGCCGGAATAAACACTAACAACGATCCGGCAATAATACCTGGAACTGTTAACGGCAGAGTTACTGTGAGAAATGCTATTGTAGGTTTAGCGCCCAAATCCGCTGCTGCCTCGTTAAGCGACATATTGAGCTTTTCCATATTCGCATACAGCGGTAAGATCATAAATGGCAGGTAGGAATACACGATGCCAATGTACACAGCTAGTTCTGAATACAGCATCCGAATCGGTTCATCAATGACGCCCAGCCAAATCAAGAAACTGTTAATTGTCCCCTGATCTGCTAGCAACCCCATCCACGCATATACGCGCAAAAGAAACGACGTCCAAAATGGCAAAATAATCAACATTAGTAGTACATTTTTGGTGGTTGGGCTGGAACGGGTAATACCGTAGGCCATCGGGTAGCCTATAAGCAAACAAAGGACCGTTGATACAGACGCTATCTTTACCGAATTGATATAGCTATTGATGTAAAGATCGTCTTCCCAAAGATAGCTGTAATTTTCAAAAATCACCCTAATGGTGAGCACGCCGTCTTCGGCTCGTTCGTACAAAGGGGTGTATGGAGGGCTTGCAATCAATGATTCAGCAAGGCTGATCTTAATGACGATAATAAATGGCGCCAAAAAAAACAACAGTAGCCAGATAAACGGAATACCAACAACAAGAACTTTCCAGTGCGACTGCAACATGTCGACCAAGCGTAATAGCATTCGGCTCCCTGCCTGCCCCACTGAATGATCGGTACTCTCTGTACTATCGGTATTATTGGCAACGCTCATTTCATCAGCACCACGGCGCTGGATTGGTCCCAGTTCAGATAAACTTCTTCGTCCCAGTCTATCGAATGTCGATCACCCTTAGGCCGCTTTTGATTAGGCACACTCACTTCAATCATTTGATCATTGCTAATGCGTATTCGATAAGTGGAAGTTTTGCCGTGATAGCCGATATCAACGACCACCCCTTTGAGTTGATTTTTTATCGCATCCAAAGCTGTTTTTGATAGCGTGATATTTTCTGGGCGTACCGCAACCCAAATTTTAGTCCCCTCTATGATCGGCATAGGGTGATCGGTATAAAACTCGACTCCCAGCTCTTTACTGGTAACAACAACATGATCAGCGCCGCTTTGACTGACCCTCCCCTCGAACATATTCGCAGAACCAATAAAATTGGCCACCAGACGCGAATCAGGGTACTCATAAACTTCTGTCGGGGTACCAATTTGTTGAAATTTGCCTGCATCCATCATCGCCATGCGGGTCGACAAGGTCATTGCCTCTTCCTGATCATGGGTAACAACAACGAAGGTGACACCGAGTTGATCCTGAATATTTATTAACTCGAATTGCGTCTGCTCCCTTAAGCGCTTATCCAATGCGCCTAGGGGTTCATCAAGCAGAAGTACTTTAGGCCGTTTGACTAGAGCACGAGCAAGGGCGACACGCTGCCGCTGCCCACCCGATAGTTGATGTGGTTTGCGCTTAATAAAATCTGACAACTCAACCATGCTAAGAATTTCTTCAACACGCCGCTTGATTTCGTCTTTGAGAATTTTATCGCGTTTGAGCCCATAGGCGACATTCTGTTCAACCGTCATATGCGGGAATAGCGCATAAGATTGAAACATCATGTTGATAGGGCGAGCATATGGAGGCACTTCAGTCATATCAACACCGTCGATATAAATAGTGCCACTTGATGGGGTCTCAAATCCAGCCAGCATACGTAGCAAGGTTGTTTTTCCACAACCAGACCCACCTAATAGGGAAAACAGTTCGCCTTTGTAAATATCCAGGTCAATATTGTCAACTGCTGTGAATTCGCCGAATTTTTTACTAACACCACGAAGTTTGATAAATGGCTCGGCGTCAGCATCGAGCCAGGGGCTATAAGAATAATCGGTTTGCTGTGTCATCGTGAAAATCCAATGGCTTGAGACCTTTGCATAATACGGCGACAAAAAGAAAAATTAGATAAAATGAGCCTGATTGAGGCGAGAACCGCAGATAGTAGCTAGCTATTGCCAAGGTTTTCAACGAAAAGCAGGGTTGTTTTAGCCATTTATCTTGGCGTCCGTATTGTGCAAAGCTCTCACTTAAATTAATAGGCCGTAGGCCATACAGTTACCGCTCTATAGAACGATAACCGTATTGTTTGAGAAACTATTGGCCAGATTTAAACTTTGTCCATGCACGAGTACGTACGCGCTGTATTTTTCTTGGAATAGCTTTATATGTGTACATTTTCGCAACAGATTCGGCAGTAGGGTAAGCAGCTGGGCTACTTGTGACTGCTGGATCAATCAAGTCATATGCACTTTTGTTGCCGCTGGCATACCATGTGTAATCAGTATTAGCTGCAGCTACTTCAGGACGCATCATATAGTTGATGAACAGGTGTGCATTTTCAACGTTCTTCGCATCCGACGGAATCACAAGACCATCAATCCACAACATCGCCTTACTTTCTCCTGGTGGTACGAAAAACTCAAGTTCTACGCCAGTGTTTGCTTCTTCAGCACCGGACATGGCCAATAAACCGTCTGGCCCCCAGGTCACCGCAATACAAAACTCTTTCAGAGGCATTTGTTGGTAGGCGTAATTATCGAAGGTTTTAATGTAAGGTCGAACTGCAGACAACATTTC
>Ga0307995_1001132_pt1 | contig 16930 bp, 20 predicted proteins | sample EllFjometagen262_FD_203132 | JGI IMG/M metagenome (GOLD analysis project Ga0307995, IMG submission 203132) | Marine microbial communities from Ellis Fjord, Antarctic Ocean - #262 | ecosystem: Environmental > Aquatic > Marine > Unclassified | place: Southern Ocean | collected 2014-11-02
TTGGACGCTGAGCGAACACTGTACATGTAATACTAACAAGTAACAGAGTTAATAATAATCTTTTCATATATTTTTTGAAGTAATGCTACTTTGACCCTAATATGCGTCTAGGGTTTAATTGGCTTTAAGAAATAAAGCTAAATTTTCTATGGGTCTAGCAAGAACCCCTTTATTACCGAAAATAACGATCGGTCTTTCAATTAATCGTGGATATTTTATTAGAAGTTCTAGTATTTCAGTTTCATTTAATGTGTTACGGTTGGAAACATCTTTCCATTCCGATTCATTCTCACGAACTATTTCACTGGGTTTAAGTGCTATATTGTTTAGCACCTCCTGAAGGCTATCTTTTGTAAAAAAGCCATTGAGATACAACACTACTTCATGTGAATGACCTGCTTCTTCAATAAATTGTATTGCTTCTCTTGATTTTCTACACCTAGGGTTATGGTATACGGTATATTTTTTCATTAACTAAAAAAAAACTACCCGAAGGTAGTTCTGAATTTATTTGATTTTATCAGCAATGGCTTTAAAAGCATTCGGATAGTTCATCGCAAGGTCTGCGAGAACTTTTCGATTGAGCTCAATATTATTAGCTTTTACTTTTCCCATGAATTGACTGTAAGACATTCCATTGATACGGGCTCCGGCATTGATTCGTGTAATCCAAAGAGATCTAAAGTTACGTTTATTAACCTTACGGTCACGATACGCATAAAGCATTGCTTTGTCAACAGCGTTTTTTGCAACCGTCCAAACATTTTTACGACGGCCAAAATAACCTTTAGCTTGTTTTAATATTTTTTTTCTACGTGCTCTTGAAGCAACTGAATTTGTGGATCTTGGCATTTTTGTTGTTTTTTTTGAAGGAGGCGGTATTTCTACTCTTCTATGCCTGACTTCGGGTTAATTATTAACGAGTAACCTATTTTAAAATTAATTAAGGCGTAGTTGTTGTTTAATGTTTTTTTCATCACTCTCGTGTACTAAACCAGAATGAGTCAATTTTAATTTACGCTTTTTTGATTTTTTAGTCAAAATATGACTTTTAAAAGCATGCTTACGCTTTATTTTACCACTTCCGGTAATTTTAAAACGTTTTTTAGCACTTGATTTTGTTTTCATTTTTGGCATGACTATTCCTTTTTTTTATTTTTTCTTCGGAGCGATCAAGATACTCATCTTCTTCCCTTCCAAAATTGGCATTTGTTCTACTTTTCCGAGGTCTTCCAAATCCTGAGCTAAACGCAATAATAGGATTTGACCTTGTTCTTTAAATACGATTGAGCGGCCTTTGAAAAACACAAAGGCTTTTAATTTCGCCCCTTCTCCAAGAAATTTTTCTGCATGTTTCTTTTTAAATTCATAATCATGCTCGTCGGTATTGGGCCCAAAACGTATTTCTTTTAAAACAATTTTACTTGTTTTCGCCTTGAGAACTTTTTCTCGTTTTTTTTGTTCGTATAGAAATTTTTTGTATTCTAAAATTTTACATACTGGAGGCTTAGCATTTGGAGAAATCTCAACTAAATCTAATTCTAGTGATTCTGCTAATGCAAGTGCTTTATTGAGAGAGTAAACTCCAATTTCAACATTTTCTCCAACCAAACGTAGTTCTTGAGCCATTATCTTTTGATTGATACGGTGTGGATCTACTTTGATTATCCTTCCAGGGCGGTTCGTTCTACGTCTACGTATTGCTATGTCTTCTGTCTTTTAAATTAAACTTCAAAGCTCGTTAAGCTACTTTTCACTTCTTTATTTATCATATTTACCACTTTTTCTGTCGTAAAGCTTCCTAAATCACCTTCAGAATGCTTTCGTAAAGAAACGGTCTGGTTTTCTTCTTCTTTCTCTCCTATGATAATCATATAAGGGACTTTAGAGATTTCGGATTCACGAATCTTCTTACCAATGGTCTCATTTCGATCATCTAAGAGGGCGCGAATTTCGTGATTTTTCAAGTAATCTGAAACTTTTTGAGCGTAATTTTTACATTTTTCACTCACACACAAAATATTCACTTGATTTGGCATTAACCAAAGAGGGAAATTTCCTCCGGTATGTTCTAGTAAAATAGCAACAAAACGTTCCAAACTTCCAAAAGGAGCTCGGTGTATCATTACCGGTCTGTGAAATTCATTATCGCTTCCCTTATAATTTAAATCAAAACGCTCAGGTAAATTATAATCTACTTGAATAGTACCTAATTGCCATTGACGTCCTAAAGCATCTTTTACCATGAAATCTAATTTGGGACCATAAAAGGCAGCTTCACCTGTTTCGATTTTATAATCTAGATTTTTTTCATTTGCGGCATTTATTATTGCTAGCTCTGCGAGATCCCAATTTTCAGATGAACCAATGTATTTTTCTGGTTTTTCTGGATCTCTTAAAGAGACTTGAGCCGTGAAGTTTTCAAAACCTAAAGATCCAAAAACATATAGAACTAAATCAATTACTTTTTTGAATTCCTCATCTAGTTGACTGGGCATACAAAAGATGTGCGCGTCGTCTTGAGTAAACCCTCTAACTCGTGTTAATCCATGAAGTTCACCACTTTGCTCATAACGATAAACGGTTCCAAATTCTGCATATCGTTTTGGTAAGTCCCTATAACTCCAAGGTTTTGCATTGTATATTTCACAATGGTGTGGACAGTTCATCGGTTTTAGAAGAAACTCTTCTCCCTCTGCAGGAGTTTGAATGGGTTGAAAGCTATCAGCACCATATTTTTCATAATGACCTGAAGTCATATAGAGTTCTTTACTTCCAATATGGGGGGAAATAACTTGTTCGTAGCCTGCCTTGTTTTGTGCCGCTTTCAGGAAGTTTTCCAATCGTTCTCGAAGGGCGGCTCCTTTTGGAAGCCATAAGGGTAGACCTTGTCCAACTTTTTTAGAAAAAGTAAATAATTCTAATTCTTTTCCAAGTTTTCTATGGTCTCGTTTTTTAGCCTCTTCAACTAAGGCTAAATATTCCGTCAATTCTTTTTGTTTTGGAAACGAAATACCATAAACTCTTGTAAGTTGTGGTTTTGTTTCGTCTCCTCTCCAATAGGCTCCTGCGATATTGGTCAGTTTAATTGCTTTTATAAAACTGGTATTTGGAATATGTCCTCCACGACAAAGGTCGGTGAAGTCTGCATGGTCACAAAAGGTTATGGTTCCGTCTTCAAGATTTTCTATGAGTTCTGTCTTGAACGGATTATCTTCTTTTTTGTAAAATTCTAAAGCTTCTACTTTTGAAGCGCTACGCATTTTAAATTCAAATTTTTGTCTTGAAAATTCTATAAATTTCTTTTCTATTTCAATCAAGTCTTTTTCGGTAAGACTATATGTTCCAAAATCTGCATCATAATAAAAACCATTTTCTATGGCTGGACCTATTGTTAGTTTACAATCAGGATAAAGTGCCAAAAGTGCTTGTGCTAAGACATGCGCAGATGAATGCCAAAAGGCTGTTTTTCCTTCTTTATCATTCCAGGTAAACAGTTGAATTTTTCCATTTTCATGAAGTGGGGTTACACTTTCCACTATTTGCCCATTAAATTTGGCAGACAATACATTACGTGCTAATCCCTCACTAATACTCGAAGCAATTTCAAAAGGAGTTACTCCTTCTGAATAGGTTCTTACACTCTGGTCTGGAAACTGAATTTCAATCATAGTTTTATTAAATGCCCCGCAAAGATAAGGGGTCTAGGGATAGCAAGCAATGGTTACAGAAAAGTTTCTAAGACACTCTTTTCTTTTTCTCTCCCAAAAGCGCATTTACAAGCGTTCTAATCCCCTTAAAGCCAAAATAAAAAGCGAGGCCCAACAGAAGTAATCCAATTACGAGTACTAAATAATAAAGTGGATGTGATTTATTTTGAAAGGCCTGATGTACCACAAAAGGTCCCATAAAACTGAGCAAAAGAAAATAACTCATTAGTTTAAGCCCCTTTTGAAGTAGAATTTTATTCATGGTTTTTAGCAACATTTATGACTTTTCTTACATTACCATGTAGCTCCAGTAGCTGTTTTGCTTTTCCTTGAGAGATATTGAGTTCTTCCATTAACATTAACTCTGCTCGTCCCACAAGTTTTTTGTTGGAAAGCTTCATATCTATCATTTTATTTCCCTTTACATGCCCTAATTGAATCATTGTAGCGGTAGTAATCATGTTTAGAATCAATTTTTGTGCTGTTCCTGCTTTCATTCGAGAACTTCCCGTTACAAATTCGGGTCCCACGATTACTTCTACAGGATAATCACTAACCTCAGAGAGAGGACTGTTAGTATTACAACTTATGCTTCCTGTTTTTATGCCCTTTGACTGACAATCATGTAGTGCTGCGATTACATAAGGCGTTGTTCCAGAGGCGGCAATTCCAACTACAATATCTTTGGAATTAATATTGAAAACGCTCAAGTCTTCCCAGGCTTGATGGGGATCATCTTCTGCATTTTCTATTGAGTTTCGTAAAGCATGGTCCCCACCTGCAATAAGTCCTATAACACGTTCAGGATCAGTTCCAAAAGTGGGAGGGCATTCAGAAGCGTCTAAAACTCCCAAGCGGCCACTAGTTCCGGCGCCAATATAAAACAGGCGACCACCGGCTTTCTGTTGTTTTACAACGACTTCTATTAACATCTCGATTTCATCCAAAACGTTACCCACAGCGTGAACAGCATTTTGATCTTCTTGATGAATGCCTTTTAGTAATTGAGCAACATTTTTTTGCTCTAGGTTATTGTGGTTAGAATCTTGTTCAGTAGTTTTTATAAAAGCCACAGTGTTTTTGGTTTTTAACGAATTTAAAAAAATAAACCTCACAATAAAATTATTGTGAGGTTTAAGTATATGAATTATAAAAGTGCTTTACGCGTTTCTTTTCAGCTCTAAATTTTCTTTTAGAGCAGCTAAAAATTCTTGCGTAGTTAGATAATGAGAGCTATTTAGCTCTTTTCCATGAATAAGAACAGCAAGATCTTTTGTCATTTTACCACTTTCAACGGTTTCAACACATATATTTTCAAGTGTTGTGCAAAAGTCAATTAGCTCTTGATTATGATCTAGTTTTCCTCGATGGGCCAATCCTCTTGTCCATGCAAAAATAGAAGCAATAGGATTAGTTGATGTTTCTTTTCCTTGTTGATGTTGGCGGTAGTGTCTCGTTACAGTACCGTGTGCAGCTTCTGCTTCCATTGTTTTTCCATCAGGCGTAACTAAAGTAGATGTCATTAGACCTAATGATCCAAAACCTTGAGCCACTGTATCTGACTGAACATCACCATCATAATTCTTACACGCCCAAACAAAACCTCCGTTCCATTTCATAGCAGCAGCAACCATGTCATCAATTAAACGATGTTCATAAGTTATACCTGCAGTAGCAAAAAGATCTTTGAATTCTGTATCAAAAACTTCTTGGAAAATATCTTTAAAACGGCCGTCATAGGCCTTTAAAATTGTATTTTTTGTAGATAAGTACAAAGGCCAAACTTTTTTTAAAGCTTGGTTCATACAAGATCGAGCAAAACCATATATAGATGAATCAATATTATACATTGACATTGCAACTCCATTTTCTTGAAAATGGTATACATCCCAGGTTTTAGGTGTGCCTCCATCATCTGGCGTAAAGGTCATAGTTAGTTTTCCTTTCCCTGTCGTTACAGTGTCAGCTGCCTTATACTGATCTCCAAATGCATGACGGCCAATACAGATTGGTTTTGTCCAGCCTTGAACGTAACGAGGCACATTTTTCATAATAATAGGCTCTCTAAATACAGTACCACCAACAATATTTCTGATGGTACCATTAGGGGAACGCCACATATTAGAAAGATTAAATTCAGTAACACGATCCTCATCAGGTGTAATAGTAGCACACTTGATACCCACATGATGTTTTTTTATTGCATTAGCAGCTTGAATAGTAATTTTATCCTCAGTAGCGTCTCTAGAAGTAACTGATAAATCGTAATATTCAATTGTTAAATCTAAATAAGGAAGTATCAGTTGGTCTTTAATAAATTTCCAAATGATTCTAGTCATTTCATCTCCATCTATTTCAACAACTGGATTTGTGACTTTAATTTTTGACATGGGTTTAATTTTTTATTTCGGTTGCAAATATAAGTGTTAGCGATTATTTTTAAGTAGGTTATTGAAATAAAAAAACCACCTAAGTATTTATTTAAAACAATTAGGTGGTTAAGACTTTAGTGATTAGTTATATTAAGAGTCTAGACGAGCTTCTTTAATACGTGCTTTTTTTCCAGTTAAACCTTTAAAGTAATAAATACGTGAACGACGTACTTTTCCTTTCTTATTTACTTCAATTTTTTCTAAAGCAGGTAAGTTTAATGGGAAAATACGTTCAACCCCAACTGTACCTGACATTTTTCTTATCGTAAAAGTTTTGGATAACCCTTGCCCTTTAATTTGAAGCACCACTCCTTTGAAAAACTGAGTACGCACTTTTTCACCTTCTCTAATCTGATAATATACCGTTAAAGTATCTCCAGCATCAAATTTTGGAAATTCTTTTTTCTCGATGAATTCGTCTTGAACAAAATTGATTAACGCTTCCATGTTATTTTTTTATTGTTTGAAAAGTGACAACATTCACGATTCTCGTCAGAGGTTATACATTTCGTTTTGCAAAATTAGACTTTATTTTGAAGTAGGCAACTTCTTAGTCTTAATAAATAACTTCAATATTACTTTTTTGACTACAAGCCAGTTATTGGAATGAACCTTAATAAGTTTTGCTTACAAGGTTTTTATTTTATTTTTATTCTAAATATAAAATAGTGAGAGAATGTTAACTTTAATTTAAATTTTAGCTTGCGAGAATTTAATTGAGAATGGTATAAGATTCTGTTAATATTTTTCTATCAATAAAAGTCATTATGTTTACGAACAAATAGGCTATTCTAATAAATCAGGGCGAATTTTCTTAGTGCGTTCAAGCGCCATTTCATCTCGCCATTTTTCTACTTTAGGTGTATTACCTGAGGTTAAAATTTCAGGAACTTCCCAGTTGTAATATTTTGCAGGTCTAGTATAAATAGGGGGGGCTAAAAGATCATCTTGAAAACTATCAGTTAGTGCAGAGGATTCATCACCTAAAACGCCAGGAATTAGACGGATTATACTATCACAAAACACTGCTGCTGCAAGTTCGCCTCCAGAAAGCACAAAATCGCCTATGGAGATTTCATGAGTGATTAAATGATCTCTAACCCGTTGATCAACTCCTTTATAATGACCACATAACAGAATTATATTGTTAAGCGTAGAATTATGATTAGCAATTTTTTGATTTAATTTTTCTCCATCAGGTGTTAAATAAATTACAGCGTCATAGTCTCTTTCATTTTTCAGGTAAGAGATGCATCTGTCAATGGGTTCAATCATCATCACCATTCCTGCACCTCCACCAAATGGGTAATCATCAACTTGACGCTGTTTATGAGTACTAAATTTTCTTAAATCATGAAAATGAACAGCAGCTATTCCAGAGGCTATTGCACGTTTTAAAATAGAAGCTTCAAATGGACTTTTAAGGAGTTCGGGAAAAAGTGTGATAATATCAATGCGCATGACAAAGTGAATTATATTAAAGCAAAAATATAAAAAGTCGATGCAGAACTTCGATTTTTTAGTGAAAGCTTCACTTTTTAATAGTGCATTGATATTTTTAACTCTTCTCCTGAAGGGTTAAGAAATAAAATACTATCTAAATTGTCAATATTTATTTTTTTTAAATCTTCAAGTTTGTTTACCTGCTGGTTATTTATTTCCAATATAAGGAAGCCATTATCAATTCCTTTTTGATAGAGCCAACGATTATTCATGTTTGAAATATACAATCCTTGATCAGTTTCAAAGTCTTTTTTTTGTTCAGATGAAAGCTCTCTTAACTCCATTAAAAAAAAGGAAGCGCGATTAATTTTTTCTAAACGAACACTAACGGTAGTTTCTTTTCCTGCTCGATTATATTTTATATTAACTTTTTCTCCTGGCCTTTTACTTGCTAGGTAGCCAGATAGATCTGCAAATTTATTTATTGCAATACCATCAACACTTTTGATTATGTCATTAGGTTTAAGTCCTGCAAGATCAGCCCCCAAGCCCTCTTCAAGATTAGTGATGTAGAAACCCTCTGTTTCTAAAACATCAAAACGCGTTGCTAAATCGGAGTTTAGAGCTTGTCCCATAACGCCTAATAGTCCACGTTGAACATTTCCAAATTCAATAATATCTTCAAAAATTTTTCGAACTACATTACTAGGCACAGCAAAAGAATATCCTACAAATCCACCCGAAATTGAGGTGATGGCGGTATTAATTCCAATTAATTCCCCCCTCGTGTTTACTAATGCACCCCCACTATTACCTTTATTAACAGCAGCATCGGTTTGGATATACCATTCGTTTTTTCCGTCTTGCGTGTCCAAATCCCTAGATTTAGCACTAATAATCCCTGCAGTAACCGTTGAGTTAAGGTTAAAAGGATTTCCTACAGCAAGAACCCATTCTCCAATTTTAGTTGTATCAGAGTTCCCAAAGAATACATACGGTAATTTTTCTTTTGCATTAATCTTTAAAACAGCAATATCTGAATCAGGATCAGTTCCTACAACTTGAGCTTTATAGATTTTATTTTCATTCGTAGTAATTTCTATTTCAGTATTGTTTTCAATAACATGGTTGTTGGTTATGATGTATCCGTTTGGTGAGACAATAACTCCAGAGCCTGTTCCAATTCTTTCTGGTAGGTCTTCTTTATCATAAAAATAGCGATAGAATGAAGGAAGAATATTTTCTCCACTACTTGTGTTTTTTATGTGTATTACAGCATTTACAGTTTTTTCAGCAGCAATGGTAAAATCCGTTAATTCTGCTGCAACAGTTCCTGTAGTGTATGTGTAATTAGTTGGGAGTATTTTTTTTGAAAGGTTTTGTTCTTTTTCAATTATAAATGGAGCATTAAAATAAACATCATAAATAAAAATGCTAAAAACAGCACTCCCGAGTGCAATAATTACTGTTTTAATAAATGATTTCATATGATTAAATTTTTATACAAAAATATAATTTTTAAAGCAGTAAAAAATTCATTTAACGCCTTTTTAACAACCTTTAAAATTGATTATATTTGACGCTATGCAGATTCAGTTTGATAAATATCAAGGTGCTGGAAATGATTTCATAATCATTGACAATAGAATCGGTGACTATGATTCGCTTTCTCAAAAGAATCTAAAGCTGCTTTGTGATCGAAATAAAGGTATAGGTGCCGATGGAATTATTTTAATTCAAAACCATCAAGTTTTAGATTTTGAAATGCTGTATTTTAATGCAGATGGTAATTTAAGTTCTATGTGTGGGAATGGAGGTAGATGTGCTGTTTCTTTTGCTCAGCGCCATAATATTATAGATGTAAACGCTCATTTTATTGCTATAGATGGTCCTCACAAGGCTAGCTTAATATCTCCAACAGATGTGCGATTACAAATGCAGGATGTCACTAATATTATTAAAAACGAAAACATCATAATTATGGATACTGGTTCTCCACATTTTGTTTTATTTTCACAAGAGATTCATTCCATAGATGTTAAAAAAGAAGGAGCGACAATTAGATTTTCAGACACTTTTAAAAAAGAAGGGATAAATGTAAATTTTGTATCAAAAAAAAGTAAAACGATATTTGATATTAGAACCTATGAGCGTGGCGTAGAAAACGAAACTCTATCCTGTGGGACTGGTGCTGTAGCTTCTGCTATTGCGATGCATCTTTTAGGAGAATCAAATGGAGTTACTGAAATAAGACTTAATGCATTAGGAGGCGAGTTAATAGTTGGTTTTAAGGTAAAAGGAGCTAGATATGAAAACATATTTTTACAGGGCCCAGCAACTTATGTTTATTCTGGATCACTTTCATTATGAGTCTAGACACTCTTACTTTACGAGCATTAGAACCTGGCGATATTGACGTGTTACTAAGTATTGAAAATGACAAAGAGTTTTGGAAATATTCAAATCAGAGGGAACCTTTCTCAAGACACCTTTTAGAATTATTCATAGCTCAGCAGCAACATGATATTTTTGAGGTAAAACAACGTAGGTATATTCTCACTAATTCTTCTCAAAAATTACTTGGCATTATTGATTTATTTGACTTTGAACCTTTTCATAGAAGGGTAGGAGTGGGATTAATTATTATACCTTCTGAACGAAGAAAAGGTATGGGTAAAAAAGCACTTGAATTAATTGAGCTTCACTGTACAAAGAATTTAAATATTCATTCTTTGTATGCCAATATTGCCATTGAAAATGAGTCAAGTATTGCTATTTTTGAGTTTTGTGGATTTGAAAATGTTGGAATTAAAAAAGAATGGAATTTTTATGAAGACTCTTTTCACGATGAATTTTTATATCAAAAAATAATAGGATAATGTATAAAAGAAAATTAACAGTGTTAATTAGTTTAATCGGTATTGGAATTGGCACTTATTTTATCTTTAATTTTTACAACATTTTTTTTTGGAATAACACAATTTTTAAAAATAAACACTCTTATGTATTTATTGACCATGATGACACAATGGACTCCCTTAAAATTCAATTAGAACCTCTTTTAAAATCATCACAAAATTTTTTAATAGCAGCAGAAAAAAAAGGCTATTCCCAAAATATTAAACCAGGTAAGTATAGACTAATAAGAGGATCAGGAAACAATGATTTAATTAATGTTCTTCGTTCAAAACGGCTAACGGTTAAAGTTGTTTTTAATAACCAACAGCGTATTGAAAATCTCGCAAAACGAGTTTCATCCCAAATAGCTGCAGATAGTTCTAGTTTAATGGATGCCTTTTATGACACTTCTTTTTTAGAGTCTAATGGTTTTTCCAAAGAAAATATATTGGCAATGTATTTACCAAATTCATATGATTTTTTTTGGGACACTACCGCTGAAGATTTTAGAAAAAAAATGTTTATTAATTATCAACGATTTTGGAGTAAAGACCGATTGAAAAGGGCAAAAGCACAGAATCTTTCCCCTATAGATGTTTATATTCTCGCATCTATAGTTCAAAAAGAATCTCTTAAAGAAGATGAACAACCTCGTGTGGCTGCTGTATATTTAAATCGTCTAGCGAAGAGAATGAAACTTCAAGCAGACCCTACCGTTATTTATGCATTAAAAAAACAAACTAATGATTTTGATCAAGTAATAAAGCGGGTCTTATTAAAAGATTTAAAAATTTCTTCATCTTTTAATACTTATAAAAATAAAGGTCTACCTCCTGGTCCAATAGCCATGCCAGATATCTCAACTATTGAAGCGGTACTTTCTGCCGAACAAAACACATATTTGTATTTTGTAGCAGATCCTTCAAAGCCTGGTTATCATTTATTTGCTAAAAATTTACTGCATCATAATAGGAATAAGCAGCTTTATATTAACTGGATAAATAAGCAGAAAATTTATCGTTAAAAAGAGCCTTCAATAATGAAAATACATGGTCTCTTATTTAAATTAGCTTTTTCATTTTTCCATTGACTTATGGTAAGTGTTTTTATGTATTCATTCTTTAGGCTTAGATCACAACCAACACATAAAAGAGTATTTGATAAAAGTACTTTCAATAATTCGTTGAGTAATGAATCACTTCGATAAGGAGTCTCAATGAATAATTGCGCCTGATTATCTTTAATTGCTTTTTTTTCAAATTTAATGATAGCTTGTCTTCTTTTTTTTTTCTCAATAGGAAGGTATCCATTAAATGCAAAGTTTTGACCATTCATTCCAGAACTCATCATGGCAAGAATAAGCGATGAAGGTCCAACTATTGGTTTTACCTGAATCCCAAGTCTATGAGCTTTAGCAACAATCACACTCCCCGGATCTGCAATTCCTGGGCATCCAGCATCGGAAAATAATCCCATTGAAACTCCAGCTTCACACTGGTCTAAGTAGGTTTCTGTTTCTTCTTGGGTAATAAATTTATTCAGTGGATATAGTATGAGTTGGTCCTGGTTTTTATTAGGCGCTATTTTCTTGATGAAACGCCTGGCTGCTTTTTCATTCTCTATGATAAAATGATTTTGATCTTCTATGATTTTTTTAACGGTAAGGGGTAATACTTCTAAAGGAGGATTTTCTCCAAGAGGAGTAGGTATTAGATATAGTACTCCTGGTTTCTTTATTCTGTCTTTCATTTCTTAAGAATATTAGCAATACGTTCACAAGCATTTTCAAGAAGAGAAAAACATTGATCAAATCCTTCTTTGCCACCATAATAAGGATCTGGTACATTTTCTTGATTTGGAAGAATATAATTTACTTTAAGTTGCTCTTCCATTGAGGAAGCCAGTAAAATTAGATCCTCATGATTATTATTATCCATTACATATATATGTGAAAAAACTTTAAAATCATTGACTGAGAATTGTCGTGCCATATGTTTACGAATATCAATGTTGTTTTTTAATCCAACCCCAATACTTCTATGGTCTGGAGGATCCTCAATATGATAGTTTGCCGTACCAGCAGAATCTACTTTAATATTTAAATGATTCACCTTAGCATTTAAAATGCCTTGTGCTAGAGGAGAACGACAAATATTACCCAAACAAACCATGAGTATTTTTTTTGTTCCATAATGAAAAATATTTTATAAGGTAAGCTTTTGGCTTAAGTCATCTACATATTTACGAAATTGTTTGTCCGTAAAGCTGAGATTATCAACTGTTTTACAAGCGTGTAAAACGGTAGCATGATCTCTTTTTCCAATTTGACTTCCAATGCTTGCTAATGAGGCTTTAGTATATTTTTTAGCAAAATACATTGCAAGTTGACGGGCTTGAACTATATGCCTTCTTCTTGTTTTTGATTGTAGAGTTTCGACATCCATTTGAAAATAATCAGAAACTACTTTTTGGATGTAGTCAATAGAAACTTCACGTTTTGTGTTTTTCACAAATTTCATAACCACTTCTTTGGCTAAATCGATAGTGATTTCTACTTTGTTAAAAGAGGATTGTGCAATGAGTGAAATGATAGCACCTTCTAACTCCCTTATGTTAGTTTTAATGTTTTTGGCAACGTATTCTATTATATCATCATTAATATCTACTCCATCACTGTAAAGTTTGTTTTTTAAAATAGAAATACGTGTCTCATAATTGGGAAGCTGTAATTCAGCTGAAAGACCCCATTTAAATCTAGAAAGTAATCGCTGTTCAATGTCTTGCATGTCAACAGGAGCTTTATCAGATGTGAGGATAACTTGTTTTCCATTTTGATGTAAATGATTGAAGATGTGGAAGAAAACGTCTTGAGTTCCCGTCTTTCCTGATAAGAATTGAACATCATCAATAATAAGTACGTCAAGAATTTGATAGAAATGAATAAAATCATTTCGTGTATTTTTTTTCACTGCCTCAATATACTGTTGAGTAAATTTTTCAGCAGCAATATATAACACTGTTTTATCTTGATATTTTTCTTTTATTTCAACTCCAATAGCATGTGCTAAATGTGTCTTCCCTAAACCAACTCCACCAAAAATTAGAAGTGGATTAAATGATGTTCCACCTGGTTTTGCAGAAACTGCTAGTGCAGCAGATCTTCCTAGACGATTTGAGTCACCTTCTAAAAAATTATCAAAATTATAATTTGGATTTAACTGTGATTCAATTTGAAGATTTTTTATTCCAGGAATAACAAAAGGATTTTTGAGTTCTCCCGCATAAGAGTTGATAGGTCCGTCCACTTGTTGAGTTTTCACACCACTTCTATTGTTACTTGGAATTTTTTCGGTGAAAGGGATATTGTTTCCAAAAGCATTCTCCATTCTAATAGCATACAATAGACGAGCATCTTTTCCTAATTCTTTTTGTAATGCTGTTTTAAGAAGCTTAACATAGTGTTCTTCTAACCATTCATAGAAAAATTTACTAGGTACTTGGATCGTGAGAATATTATCATTTAACTTAACTGGCACAATAGGTAAAAACCAAGTTTTGTATGCTTGGGGCTGGATATTATCTTCAATGAAAGAAAGGCAATTGGTCCAGACCTTAGAAGCATTCTCACTCATTTTGTATGTTGTTTAAATTTTTATGGTTGAAATAATAATAATACCTATTACAAATATTGATTTAATTATTTTAAAAAAAAAATGAATTTGCTATTGAATAATAATTTTTTTTTCATGATATTCTGTGTCTGTTATTTTTTTCAAAATTTAAAAACATTTTCAAGCTTTTTATTAAAAATTAATGAAATATACAACAAATAAAATCACTGTTCGCTACAGCGAAACTGATCAAATGCAGTTTGTTCATCATAGTAATTATCTAAAATATTTTGAGTTAGCTCGCTTAGAATGGCTGACAGTTCTTGGAGTATCTTATTCTGAAATGGAAAAAAAAGGAATTTTAATGCCCGTAGTACGAGTAAATCTTGATTTTAAAACCCCTCTTTATTTTGGAGATGAGTTTCAAGTGAGTGTAGTTTTAAAAGACTTACCACGTGCAACTTTAGTTTTTGATTATGAAATTATAAATCAACATAATCAAATAATTTGTTCAGGAACTACTATTTTAGCTTTTTTATCCCCCTTCACTAAGAGGCCTATGCGGTGCCCTGAAATTTTATTAGAAAAATTTAGTTGAAATAAATATCCAGTACATCCCCTTCATATATTTCTGTTTGGTTTGAGATTTTTTTAAATTCAGGGGCTATAATCCCTGTTTTTATTTTTTTTTCTGTTTTAAAAACTCTTGCCTCATCCCATAGATTATCTTTAATAAAATATTCTAATGTTCTTAAGCCACCTTCAATAATGATTGATTGAATTTTTAGTTTATAGCATTCTTTTAGGATGTTTTTAATAGAGAATGGAGAAACTATTTTTTGTTCTTTTTTATTTGGCAATAATTGAATGGGGTCTTTAGTGAAAAATAGCGTAGGAATGTTGTCTTGAAATAATTTTGAATTCTTTGGAGTTCGCCTATTTGGATCAATAACAATCCTTAATGGACTATTTCCTGTCCACTCCCGGGTGGTTAATTCAGGGTTGTCATTAATTACGGTTTGTACACCGACTAAAATTGCTGCTTCTTCACTTCTCCACTTATGAACACGTTGTCTCGAATGGTTATTAGTAATCCAAAATATTTCAGAATTATCCGTTTTTTTTTGAATAGGTGCAATAAAGTTATTTTTAGTTTGCGCCCATTTTAATATAATATAAGGTCTTTTTAAGTTGTGAAATGTAAAAAAACGGCGATTTAAAAAATCCGCTTCTTTTTTAAGTACCCCAATAAGCACTTTACATCCTGCTTTTTTTAATTTTTCAATTCCTTTCCCAGCAACAAGAGGGTTAGGATCAGAAGATGCAATAACAACTCGTGGAATTTGATTTTTAATAATTATATCAGAACAAGGAGGTGTTTTGCCAAAGTGATTACAAGGTTCTAATGAAACATAAAGGGTGCTTTTAGAGAGAAATTCTTTATTTCGAACATTAGATATAGCATTTACTTCTGCATGGAAACTACCTGCTTTTTGATGCCACCCTTCACCTATAATCTTATCCTTATATACAATTACAGAACCAACTAAAGGATTGGGAAAAGTTTTTCCTAATCCTTTTTCTGCCAATTTAATACAGCGTTGCATGAAGAAATAGTCTTTTTTATTTTTCAAATCGTAGTATAAATATTTTTTTTGCCTAGAAAATTAAAATTGACTGTAAATTTATAACAAAAATTAAGGAATGAAGATTCGAACAATAGACATTAAAGATAATCGTGAATTATCCTTAGTGATTCGTTCTGTTTTAATTGAAATGGGTGTTCCTAAGACTGGGACGGCTTATGAAGATGAAGAGTTAGATACCATGTATGAGGCATATCTTGGTCCGAGAACTATATATTATGTTGTCACCGATGGAAAAAAAATTTTAGGGGGCGGGGGTATTGCTCCTTTAAAAGATGGTGATCCTTCAGTTTGTGAGCTTCAAAAAATGTATTTTTCACCTAAAGCACGTGGTAAGGGACTTGGTCAAAAGCTGATTGATACTTGTATTGATTTCGCAAAATCAAATGATTTTAAATTGTGTTACATTGAAACGATGCCTAACATGGAGGCTGCTCAAAAATTATATAAAAAGCTTGGGTTTAATTACATTGATCATCCAATGGGAAACACTGGTCATTGTTCATGTCCAATTTGGATGACAAAATCTTTAACATGACCTATATTGAAGGGCGAAATTTATTTAGATCGCAATTAAAAGTTTTTTTTGAAATTAAAGAAATTGATTTTTATTATAAAATGATTTTAAAATCTTTTTTTAAAATTGAACCAACTTCCCTTGCTTTAGAACCTAAGACTCTTTTTTTACCAGCTAAAGTGAAGATTATTAAAGCCGTATTACAGCGTCTTTTAAACGAAGAACCTTTACAATATATTTTAGGCTCCACCTCATTTAGATCTCTTGAACTTCTGGTTACACCTGCCGTTCTTATTCCTCGTCCAGAAACTGAGGAATTAGTGGAATGGGTTTTAGAAGACTACAAGTCAATTAACTTTGAGCATGTGGTTATTGATATGGGAACAGGTAGTGGTTGTATCGCTATTTCCCTAACAAAGGAACAACCTTTTTTTAATGTTACAGCACTTGATGTAAGTAGTAAAGCCCTCGAGATTGCAAAATCTAATGCTATTAAAAATAAGACTATCGTTAATTTTTTGCAAGCTGATATTACTGCCTTAAGCTACGAAATATTTCCTGTTAACGTAATTGTTTCTAATCCTCCATACATTCATCCAAGGGAAAAGAAAGAAATGAAAAATAATGTTCTTAATAATGAGCCACCTATTGCTCTATTTGTTCCAGAGGAAGA
>Ga0307995_1001135_pt1 | contig 16909 bp, 18 predicted proteins | sample EllFjometagen262_FD_203132 | JGI IMG/M metagenome (GOLD analysis project Ga0307995, IMG submission 203132) | Marine microbial communities from Ellis Fjord, Antarctic Ocean - #262 | ecosystem: Environmental > Aquatic > Marine > Unclassified | place: Southern Ocean | collected 2014-11-02
TATTTTTAATTAGTAGAATTCATTGAAAAAAAAAAAATAAATAAAAAAAAATTATCAATTTATATAGGATATTGCGATAGCAACACCCATATTCAGATTAAAGAGTTAATTGATAATTATTATTTGGCGGGGAAAGTATTTTTTTTAAAAGAATGTTTCAGTGAAAATTTCTTTTTATTAATATTAAATTTATTTAAAGTATTTGGAAGAAGTAAAAACAGAGCAATTATTGGAGATGCAAAATATTATTTATTTAAACCAATAGTAAAAAAAACTAAAAAAAAAATATTATTAGACGAAGGTATTAGCTTGCTTGGATTTAACAAACAGTTAATTAAAGGAAAAAACTGCCAGCTTTTTACTGTCTTCAATCATTTGATTAAAGACAACACATATTTAAATAATTATGCATATTTAAAAAAAAATTTAAAAGAAAAAATTATTAAAGAAAATGTTATTTATGTTCTTGGAACAGCTTTAGTTAATAATGAGGAAATACTAAATAGAAAACTTTATATTAGCTTAATAAACTCTTATGCCAAAAAAAACAAAGATAGTAAAATATTTTATATTCCTCATAGACGAGAAGAAAATGTGAGAGAGAATGTTTTTAGAAGTAATATAAGAATTAAAAATATAAATATGCCTATAGAATTATTTCTTAAAGAATCTAATTTCTTGCCATCTATCATAGCTGGCTTTTACAGTATGGCTTTAATTAATATTAGTATTATTTTTAAAAATATAAGTATTTTTAATATGCCAATTAAAATTTTAAACTTTAAAAGTGAATATGTTAGAAAAAATTTTAAACTATATAAAAAAATATTTTCAGTTATGAATATTAAGCAAGCAAATTTATTATGAAAGATTTAACTATAATTTTACTTATTAAAGATAGGCCAAAATTCTTTGAACGATGGGTGGACTACGTATTAATAAAAAGACCAAATTGTAAAATTATTATTTCTGATGGAGGGAAAAAAAAAGCTTCAATCAAAGCTCTATCAAAATTATCAAGCGCACAAATAAAATATCAATATAAAAGATTTGTTTATGACAAAAACTACGATTTATTTAACAAAAAAATATTTCAATCACTTAAAATTTGCAAAACTAAGTATGCAGTTTTATGTGCAGATGATGATTTTTTTATTTGTAGTGCTCTCATTAATGCAGTAGATTTTTTAAACAGAAATAAGAAATATATTTGCTACGGTTCTTCAATCATAACTTTTGGAGCCTCTAATAAACATGATTTAATTAAATCTGCTCCAACAAATTTTAATGTTATGTACAAAAATTATAAAAAAAATTGTACGTCACAATTGCCAGACAAGAGAGTTTTTTTTTTTTTAGAAAACCCTGTGTTTGTTATTTTTCACTATGTTTTCAGACGACAGGTCTTATTGTCTATTTATAGGCAGGTTTTAAGAAGTAAATTAATAATTCCAAATATGGTGGATCTTTATTCTAATACTCTCGCATACAGTAGTGGTTTAATAAAAACAGGAAGTGAAGTAATGCGAATGAAACAATATCACTCCTCCAGTGATGCAAAATCAAGAGACGTCAATGTCACCCTGTCAGACAAAAAGTTTTTAAAAGAAATTAAAAACTATATAAAAAGAGTTACAAGCTCTATTGGTTTTAAAAGAGTCAGGGATATTTATTTTTTTAAAATTAATTTAAAAAAAAAATTAAATAATTATTTCTTTTCTGGTTCAATAGCATATTCTGAAAAAGAAAAAAATTTTCAAAAATATTACTGGATAATTTTTATTAAAAATTTAATTTTAAATAAAACAATTAATAAATTTTACTACTATTTTAAAAAAAAATATGTAATTAAAAACTTTACAAATTTGGTAGATAATATGAAAAACAAAAAATCCAAAAAAGAAATAAATTTAATTTTTAAATATTTTGAAAAAAATTAAAAATAATATGGAAAAACCAGAAACTTTAAAATTATTTGAACAGAGCCCATATTTTTCAAAAAAACACAAAAAATATTTTCAAGTCTATGATGAATTGTTTGCGTCATATAAAGATAAAGATATTACATTTGTGGAAATTGGAATTGCAAATGGTGGAAGTTTACATATGTGGAAAAATTTTTTTGGAAAAAAAGCACGAATAATTGGAATTGATCTTAATCCTGAGTGTAAAAAATTTGAAAAATTTGGTTTTGAAATATTTATTGGAAATCAGAGTAAAAAAATTTTTTGGAAAAATTTTTTCTCTCAGGTGGGAAAAGTGGACGTAATATTAGATGATGGTGGGCATACTAATCAGCAACAAATTTTAACAGCTGTAAATTGTATACCAAACATGAATGACAGAGGCCTTTTGTTGGTAGAAGATGTTCACTCAAGTTATATTGATCATTATGGAAATCCTTCAAAATATTCATTTATAAATTTTTGCAAAAAAACCATTAATGATGTTAACTCCACTTTTCCAGGGTTAAAAAATTATAATTTCTCACTAAAAAAATATGTATATTCAATTGAATTTCTAGAAAGTTTTGTTGCATTCAAAATTGATAGAAGAAGATGCGAACTTAATGAGCCAATAGATAATGGAAAAATTTCGTTTTTTCATTCGGACTACAAATATAAAAACACAAAAATAGATAATTTAAAAAATAGATTAAGATTTTTAATGAAAAGCAAAATAATAAAATTTTTGATTACTATTTTTTTAAGTAAATTTCGTTATCTTTATAGAATTACAAGCAATAAACTAGACATTAAAAATTATATAAATTATTTTAAATAGATATTAGAAAATTTAAAACATTATTTTCATTTTTTTGGCTAATTTTTATAATTACTTAACTGTTGTAAAAAAAAAGACTCTCAATTAATTATTTTGGGTTGCAAATATAGAAATAGAAGAATAAAAAATTTAAAAAGTACTAAAACCTTTAATCAAAAATAAATATTTAATTTTAAGATACTTTTTTCAATAAAATTTAGTCAAATTTTTATATATTATGTACTTTACCGTTCATCAATTGAACTGTATAAGTTCAATAATTGAACAATAAATTGATTTAATATGGATGATAATAACGATCATTTTGAAGTTTTAAGACAAATTCAAAAAAAACCCGAAACGACTCAAAGAGAACTTGCAGTGGAGTTAGGCTTTAGTTTGGGAAAATTAAACTATTGTATGAAAGCTTTGCAGCAAAAAGGATTAATTAAAATTGAAAATTTTAAAAAGAATAAAAAAAAAATCAATTATCTTTATATTTTAACTCCCAAGGGGATAGATCATAAATTGAATTTAACACTCAAGTTTATGAAAAAAAAAATGCAGGAATATGATCAGTTAAAAAAAGAGACAAACAAACCAAAGGATGCCTAGAATTTTGATCTAATTTTTGGACCATGAAAACATTAAAAAAATTACTTAACCTTCTTTCTTTAGCTGAACAAAGCCAAGCTTTTTTTTTAATTATTTTAATCTTGCTTATGTCACTTTTAGATGTGCTTGGTGTGGTATCTATTTTACCTTTTATAGCAGTTCTTTCTAATCCCCAATTGATAGAGAGCAATACAATTCTTGCTTATCTGTATGAATTTTCAAGCTTTTTAGGTGTTACAAGTAACGAGCAATTCTTACTTTTACTTGGTATGACATCTTTTCTATTATTGATAATTTCTCTTTCTTTTAAAGCGCTTACTACCTTTATCCAAATTCGTTTTATCTTAATGTGTGAATATAGTATTGGAAGTCGTTTAATTAAAAATTATTTATATCAGCCCTATACTTGGTTTTTAAACAAACATAGTGCAGATCTTGGTAAATCTATTTTATCCGAAGTTAGTCAAGTTATTGGTAGTTCAATAATTCCTATGATGACTCTTATTGCTCAGAGTACCGTATCTCTAGGAATGTTAACTCTGCTTGTTATAGCCAATCCTGCGCTAGCATTTAATATTGCAATAGTTCTGTCTCTAAGTTATGGTGGAATTTTTTTCTTCTTAAAAAATTTACTATCTCGTCTTGGTTCTGAGCGGTTAAAAGCAAATAAGGACCGTTTTTTATCAGTACAAGAAGCTTTTAGCGCTACTAAAGAAATAAAAGTTGGAGGATTAGAAAAAATATACATTAACCGTTTTTCCAAAGCAGCAAAAGTATACGCAAACAATCAAGCTATTGCGTCATTAAGCTCCCAGCTTCCACGTTACTTTATAGAGGGTATTGCTTTTGGTGGTTTAATAATTTTAATATTATTCTTAATGAAAGGAAGTGATAATTTTACAAGTATTATTCCGATTTTAACTCTTTACGCCTTTGCTGGATATCGTTTAATGCCAGCATTGCAGCACATTTATTCAAGTTTTTCGGTACTCCGTTTTTCAGAAAAAGCTTTAGATTCATTATATAACGATATGAAAAATTTAAAGATCATAGAGCATAAAGAAAATACTATACCAGTGGTAATGCCCCTTACTAAATCGATTACGCTCGATAACATGCATTTTAGTTATTCTAACTCTAAAAGAACAACATTACACAATATTAATCTTACAATTCCAGCCTTTAAAAAAATTGGGATAGTAGGGGCTACTGGGAGTGGCAAAACTACCATGGTAGATATAATTTTAGGCCTACTTAACCCCAGCCAAGGAACTCTAAACGTTGATGGAAACCCCATTGTAGATACAAATAAACGTTCTTGGCAAAGAGCAATCGGTTATGTACCTCAAGAAATTTATTTAGCAGATACTAGCGTTGCAGCGAATATAGCTTTTGGAGTAGATGCTAAAAACATTGATCTAAAGTTAATCGAGAAAGCCGCAAAAACCGCAAACCTTCATAATTTTGTAATAAACGAACTACCTCAAAGCTATAATACTATAATAGGGGAGCGTGGGGTTAGACTTTCAGGGGGCCAACGTCAAAGAATAGGAATTGCAAGAGCACTTTATCATAACCCGCAAATTCTTATCTTAGATGAAGCTACTAGCGCACTAGATAATACTTCAGAAAAAGTAGTGATGGAAGCTATAAAAAATATAGGAAATAAAATTACAATTATAATGATTGCTCACCGTTTGAGTACAGTAAAAAACTGTGACACAATTTTTTTTATGGAAAAAGGAGAACTAAAAGCACAAGGAGCATATAATGATCTCATTCGTATAGACGAAAATTTTAAAAATATGGCTTCCACTTAAATTTTATGAACACAAAAAATAAAAACAAATCAAACTATAAATTACACCAGGAAAACATTATCAAAGATTTAAAGCCAGAAGAATATTTACCTCAAATTGGTGAATTTGGTATAGCCACATTATTTGAAACGAATACCCTCTCACTTTACTGGAAGATTACATAACAAGGAATTTATGAGAAAAATCATTAGATTTAATTATAGATATAAAGAAAATAATTTTTTAAAAAATTTAATAAATAAAATAATAGGATAAATATGAATATATTGATTACTGGAGCGTTAGGACATATTGGATCGAAGTTACTAAACAATTTATCAAAATTTAAGGGATTAAGAAAAGTATATGTTGTAGATAGTGTGAAATCTAATAACTTAAACGTCTTATTTAATTTAAATTATAAAAATATTAAAATTAAATTTATCCATGCTGATCTTTTAAGCAGCACCATACTTAATAAAATTAAAGATAGAATTGATGTCGTTATTCACCTAGCGTCTATAACGAATGCTGAAGAGTCATTTAAAATAAAAAACTTCATTTATCAAAATAATTATGGAATTTTTAAAAATATAGTTAAATTTTGTATTAAAAAAAAATCAAAATTAATACATTTGTCAAGTACAAGCATATATGGAAAACAATCTTCATTTGTAGATGAAACATGTAAGGACCTTTTACCACAAAGTCCTTATGCAGAGATTAAGCTGATGGAAGAAAAGTATTTAAATAGAAATAAGAAAAAATTAAACTTTATTACGTTAAGACTTGGAACAATAGCGGGAATATCCCATGGAATGAGATTTCATACAGCAGTCAATAAATTTTGCTTCAAAACCGTTTTAAGAGAGAAAATTCCAGTTTGGACGAACGCAATGAACCAATATAGACCTTATCTATCTTTAAATGATGCTCTAAAAACTATTGTATTTATAATTAATAATAAAAAATTTGACAACCAAATTTATAATGTATTGACTTCTAATAATACAGTTAAGCAAATATTATCAATTATAAAAAAACTCAATTTTAAAATAAATATAAAAAAAACAAAGACACCTATACTTAACCAAAATTCTTATAAGGTTAGTAGAAAAAAAATAGAGAAGTTTAATATTAACTTTAGTAAAGATATAAAAAAAGATATAAAAGAAACTCTATATTTGCTTAAAAATCTTTATTAACTGACTTGTGTGAAAAAAAAAATAACCCTTTTTACAGATTTATCAAAATCAAAAGGAGGTGCAATTATTGCTGCACTGAGAATTTATAAATTATTAAAAAAGAAATATGACGTAAAATTATTATCACCAAAAAATGAAAATATTTCAGGAAAATTTAAAATTCTACTTTCTAAGGTAATAATTAGAATACTTATTGGTAAGACAAATTTTTTAAATTCTTTAAATATTTTTTCAACTAGAACAATTTCTAATTTTGATCAAAATATTTTACATGTTCATTGGATTGGTAATGAAGCTTTGTCCTTAAATCAAATGATTAATTACACCAAACCAATAATTTGGACTATGCATGATATGTGGCCAATTACCTCTACCGAGCATTTTTTAAACAACCCCAAATCAAAAAAATATAATGAAAAAGATTGTCAAAACAATTACTTAAAAAAACTTATATATAGAAAAAAAAAAAACCTATTTAAAAAAAAAAATATTCATTTAGTTGCAAACAGTAAGTGGTTAGCGAATTTTGCACAAAAGAGTGAATTAACAAAACATCTTAAAATTAATACTATTTATAATCCAATAGACACTAATATTTGGAAAAGAAAAAATAATTTTTATGCTAAAAAAAAATTAAATTTACCATTGGATAAAAAATATATTTTATTTGGTGCACATGGAGGATTGAATAATCCACGCAAAGGTGGATACTTGTTTTTAGAATCAACCAAAATATTAAAAAAATTAGATAATGATCTAGAAGTAATTATTTTAGGAGGAAATAAAAACTACGTAGAATTTATAGATGGTATAAAATTTCACTTCAGAAAACTTGAACACAGTCAAACTAGACAACGCTTGTATCATTCAGCTAGTTTACTAACTGTCTCTGCTTCAAAAGCGGAGTCTCTACCACAGTTTTTAGTTGAAACTATATTATGTGGAAATCCAGTGGTAGCTTTTAATGTTGGTGGAAATAGTGAAATAGTAACACATAAGATCAATGGATATTTGGTTAAAACTTATGATGTTAATGATTTTAAAAAAGGAATCACATATTGTATTAAAAATATTAAAAAAAATAATTTAGTTAAAGCAAACAGAAAAATACGATATATGTTTAATGAAAAAAATATCTTAAAAAAATACATTAATATAATAAGTAAAATTAATTAAAAATGAAAATAATATTTGCAGCTAAAAAAGTAAAAAATTTTTTTAATAAGCAAGTATAACCATTATCCCAGGTAAACTCTGGAAGCTATATTGATAATAAAATGAAAACTCTAGCACCAATTGCGTTATTTACATACAATAGAATTAATACTCTTGAACAATGCATTAATTCTTTAAAAAAAAACGATTTGGCAAAACAAAGTACGTTATATATTTTTTCAGATGGTCCAAAGGACATTTCTCAAAAAAAAAATGTAGATAAGGTGAGAATCTTTGTAAAAAAAATTAAAGGCTTTAAAAAAAAAATAGTCATTATTAAAAAAAAAAACATAGGGTTAGCAAAAAATATAATTTATGGAGTATCTAAAGTTTTAAAAAGTAATAATAATATTATAGTTCTTGAGGATGATATATTGGTAACAAAAAATTTTCTAAGGTTTATGAATAGTGCATTAAATAATTATGAAAAAAAAAAAAAGGTTTGGCATATTTCAGGATGGAATTATAACATTAGTTGTAATTCCAAATTTGACGCATATTTCACAAGAGGCATGAATTGCTGGGGGTGGGCAACCTGGGACAATAGATGGAGATATTTTCAAAAAAACCCAGAAAAAATAATTAATGGATGGACGAATAAAGATATTTTTAAATTTAATTTTAATGGTAGTCATAATTTTTTCTCTCAAATAGAAAGAAATTTATCAAATGAACTTAATACCTGGGCGGTGTTTTGGTATGCAAAAATTTTTCAAAATAATGGATTATGTTTAAATCCAAAAAAAACTCTTACTAAAAATATTGGAATAGGAAAATTTTCAACAAACACTAAATCAGTAGACAACATTTTTAAATCAAGTTATTCTGATGAAAATTTTTTACCTAAAAAACTTCCTATAAAGCTAATAGAAAATAAAAAATTTCTTGCAGCAATAAGAAAAAAATTTTTAAGTAAAAATAAAATTAAGTATTACATATCAAAAATTTTTTCATGAAAAAAATCCTCAAATTTTTATTTAATTTAATCGTTTTTTTTAATCCAAAATTTGAAAATGGATATAAAATGAAGCAAATTGGCACTAAGTATGGTGGGTACAGTATTTACGAAAATTTTACAAAAGACCCAATTATAATTAGCTGTGGTGTAGGAGAGGATGTAACTTTTGATGTGGAAATGATAGATAGATATAATGCCAAAATTCTATTGATAGATCCCACACCTAGAGCAATAAAATATTATGAAATGCTCAAACTTAGATTTGGAGAAAATGGTTCAAAAAAATATAATGAAAGTGGTCGAATTGATCCATTTCTTTATGATATGAGTAAAGTTCATGATAAAAATTTATTATTTGAAAACAAAGCAATTTCCAAAACAAATGATAAAAAAATGGAATTATTCTACCCTTTGAATAATGAGCACGTCAGCCTTTCAGTCAATAAGAAATCACCTGATCAAAAAAAATTTATAGCAACAACAGTTAATTTGGACAATATTATTAAAAAATTTTCTTTTGAAAAAATAGACATACTTAAGCTTGATGTGGAGGGTGCAGAATTAGAGGTTTTAGAAGATATTATTAATAAAAAGATTTTTCCTAAACAGTTACTGATTGAATATGACATCAGAAGGAACAAAAATTTAAAAAATAAAATAATTTTGTCAAAGGTACATAAAAAATTACTCACTTATTATAAATTAATATATATTAATGAAAAAGGTGACTTTACGTATCTAAAAAAATAAATTTAAACTTATATTTTATTAATTGATTTAATGCACACGTTCCGATATGCCCCAGACCACCTGTAATAAGTAAACTCATAACTGCTTTCTATATGATTTTATAGAAATTATGAATAATATAGCTATATAAATTAAGGTCTTTTAAATGAATTAAGACCAAGTATCGCTGAAATAGCACCATAAACTCTATTAAATCTAAGTTTAAATTTAATTTTATTCATTAAGATCAAATAAAAAAACATCATCAAGATATCCTTGATTAACAAAATATAAATTTTTTTGATAGCATTAATAAAGCTATAGTTTTTTTTGTAGAAGTAAAACATTGACCACATGTAATGCCAAGCTCTTAAATTCTTGATCTTTTCTTTATTGCTAGAGATGGAAGATGCTCGATTATGTTTAATTTTAAATTTGCTAGCATAAAAAACCTTTAATTTATTCTTTTTACATCTAAAAAATAAATCCATCTCTTCAAAATACAAAAAAAATTTTTCATCAAAAAACCCTATTTTTCTTAGAATTTTTTTATTAAAAAGCATAACGGGTCCTTCATCATCGTATCTCTCAACTAAATTTTTTTTAGAATTAATATTACCATGATTTGGCATCATTATTGCAAAATCTTTATTTTTAATAGAAAATTTTTGAAACTTATCAATAAAATCAATTTTTAGAGTAACATCCAAATCAGCATACAAGGCATAGTTGGTTTTACAATGTTTCAAGCCCAGGTTAATACCAGCACCATTTCCTATATTTTTTGATCTAATAATTTTTGTTTTTTTAGAAATTTTTAAATTAGAAAAATTATAGTTCGTTGAATTATCGATGATTATAATTGAATATTTTTTATCTATTCTTCTCAATATGTATTTAAGTTTTCCTGGTTCTGTTTTATATACAACTAAAATAATACTTAGCATTAAAGTATAATTTTTTTTAAATTAATTTTTTTTTTGTTTAATAGCTTTATTAATTTATTGATATTTAATGAGCTATCCCTAGGAAAATTTTTTATTTGTTTCAAATTTACAGAGCCAATTTTCTTGGTGGAGAATTTTTTTGCAAAATCATAAATATCTCTTCTTTTTCCCCCAATATTCATAATGCCAACCTCATCTAAAAAAAATGGTATTAGACTAGAAACAGTTTTATTATAAATAAAGCTTGATTTTGCCCCTTTTATTGCTTTATCGTGAACGAAAGGAAAGTCAGTCATGCACAACCTTAAAATTAGAGATTTCTTGTATAGTTGTACCACTGACTCACCTCCTAGTTTTGACCATGCGTAGCTATTAACTGGTAAAAGTGGATCTGTTTCTTTATAATTGCCTTTATGTCCTGGGTAAACATAGTTAGTAGAAAAATATATTAATTTAATTTTATACTTATTACAGAGCTTAACAATGTTGGCCGTTCCTATGACATTAAGGTCAATGCTTAAGTTTATATTTTTTTCATGTGTTGCCATAGGTCTGGACAAACCAGCAATATGAATTAGGTATTTTATTTGTTTTTTTTTGATAAATTTTTCCATTTGAGAAATATCAAGAATATTAAAATCTTTTTTTGATGTAAAAATTGCATCAAAATTTTTGAGATCTTTCACAAGGAATTTAGAAAACCGACTATTTTTACCAGTAACAAGTATTTTTTTTTTATTTATAGGTGTGAAAACCATTGGATATTTTTTTTATTTTGTTCTTTTTTTAAAATTTCTTTTTTATGATTCCAGGCAAATAAAAAAACATGTTTGTAATTTGACTTTTTAAAGTACTTATAGTTTTTAATAGGAATATGAGTTCCAGGAGATAGTTTATTAATTTTATCTGGCGTAGTATCAAATATACAATCAATCATAGTATGGTTAATTTTACAGTAATTTAATATTGTTGTACTTTTAGAAGTGGCACCATATCCACAAATTTTATCTCCAGCTAATAATATTTTATTAATTTTTTTCTTTAAGTTAATTTTTGATTTTTGCACTTGTTTTTTAAATTTTTCACAACCTTTAAAACTGTCAATATTATTTCTTTTTTCTAATTTCAGTAAACGGATAAGTCTTGCACTTTTTTTACTTTGACCTTCTCTTTTCAAAATATACCTCATAGACCCACCATGAGTAGTTTGTGGAATTGCATCAATTAATTCAAAATTAAATAATTTATATATTTTTTCTATAGACGATAATGAAAATATATAGATGTGTTCATCATAAATTTGATCATAAGATACTTTTTTATACATTGATCCCAAATAAGGCTCTTCGAGTATGATGGTTCCATTTTCACTTAATAATTTATCAATAGTTTTTATTAACCCTATCTGATCTGGTATATGACAAAAAACATTTGAACCAACAATTAAGTCAAAATTATTATAGTTTTTTTTTAATATTGCTGCATTCTTTAAATTAAAAAATTTATTTAAACTTTGAATACCTTTTTTTTTTGCAACATCATGAACACTTTTAGATGGCTCAAAACCAAAAGAATTTTTTTTATTAAAGTTTGATAAAAAAGTTCCATCATTTGAACCAAGCTCAATTATCAAAGAATTTTTTTTTAAAAAGTTTTTTTTTACAAATTGAGCAAAAGTATAAAAATGATTTTTCATATACATGGAGCTCGAAGTGTAAAAAGGGTATTCCTTGTTGAACATTTTTTTAGGAGGTGGGTTTTCAGCTAACTGGATTAGGCTTAGTTCTTTAGTAAAAGCAACTTTTAAAGGATAAAAATATTCTTTTATATTTTTGCTTTTATTAAGAAAGCCATTTGCAAGAGGCATTTTTCCTAAATTAAGAAAAACTTTAGATTTTTTTTTACTAATACGACATTTCATTTATCTATAATTTAAAAAATTCTTTTTCTTGAATATACTCTTTTTTGTCATATTTGTAGTCACACAAAGTAAGCAAAATACTGCTTTTCGTCATAAACCTAATTTTAATAAAATGAAATGAAGGGACAATAAGGAACTTTTTATTTTTATCACTTAAGATGTATATTTTTTTAATTCTTTTTAAGTTAAATATTTCAACTTTAATTGTACCGTTTACAGGTATAAGAATTTGGTTGCATTTTGCATGGGCATGCTCAGCTCTAAGAAATTTTTTTTTTCCATATAATAAAAAAAATCTCTTAATATTGAATTTATTTAAAGATTTATCCCCATAAAAAGGAACTAAAGATCCAGTAAAATTTGTAAATTTTTCAAATTTTTTGATTTCTAATTTCATAGGACAATATTTATGAGCTTATTTAATAAAATTATGTTTAATACAATGACTAATATTATATATTACTAACAAAGTCTAATTAAACATTAATCATTATTGTATTTTTTTTATAATAAATTATAAAATATAATTAATTTCATGAAAGTTAAATTCACAAACTTATACAAGTTAGCTCCACAGAAAAAAAAGCTGCTAAATAAAATTGAACTATTAATTAAAAGCTCAAACTTTGTTGGAGGAAAAGAAGTAAAAAATTTTGAAAATAACTTTTCAAAGTTTACTAAAAGTAAATACTGTATAGCAGTAGGTAATGGAACGGATGCATTAGAAATAGCGGTTAAATCACTCAACTTAAAAAAAAGATCAGAAATTATAGTACCAGTTAACACCTGGATTTCTACTGCAGAGGCAGTAGTTAACAATGGTTATAAGTTAGTATTTTGTGATGTAAATTTAGATGATTATTCAATTTGTTTAGATGATTTAAAAAAAAAAATTAGTTCAAATACAAGTGCAATAATAGCAGTTCATCTTTATGGGAACCCATCAGATATGCTGAGTATAAAAAAAATTATAAAGAATAAAAATATAAAGTTAATAGAAGATTGTGCGCAAGCACATGGATGTAAAATAAAAAATAAACATGTCGGAAATTTTGGTGACGTTGGAACATTTAGTTTTTTTCCAGGCAAGAATTTAGGGGCATTTGGTGACGCAGGTGCAATAGTTACAAATTCAAAAAAAATTGCTGATTATTGTCAAAGAGACAGAAACCATGGCGCTTTGAAAAAATATGACCATCTTTTTTCTGGAAGAAATTCAAGATTAGACTCAATTCAAGCAGGGGTGCTCAATATCAAATTAAGAAGTTATAATAAGGTAATAAAAGCTAGAAACTATTTTGCTAAATTATATTTAAAAGAATTAAAAAAAATTACTAGTATTAGGTTATTTATTCTGAGGAATAAAAATCAATCTGTATTTCATCAATTTGTTATAAAAATAAACCAAAGAAATAAACTAAAAAAATATCTTGAAGAAAATGGTATTGAGACAATGGTACATTATCCCTACATGCTGAATCAGTTAAAATGTTTCCCAAATACCAAATTAATCAAATCTAAGAATCTAGGTAAAAAAATTCTAAGCTTACCAATATCAGAAGAGCATTCAAAAAAAGAAATAGAATATGTAATAAAAGTAATAACTAATTTTTTCAAAAAAAATAAATGAAAATAATAGTTACAGGATCAGCTGGTTTTATAGGCTTTCATTTGGTTAGAAGCCTTATTAAAAATAAAAAAAATAACATATTGGGAATTGACTCAATAAATAACTATTATCCTATTAAAATTAAAAAACTAAGATTAAAATTACTAATAAATAATAAAAACTTTTCGTTTAAAAAAGTGAATTTACAAAATAAAAAAAAAATAGATTTAATTTTTAAAAATTTTAAACCAGATATTGTATTTCATTTAGCTGGACAACCGGGTGTACTTTATTCCTTTAAAGATCCAGATAGCTACAAATTAAACAATATTAATGCTACAAAAGTAATAAGTAGCGCTAGTAGTAAGCACCATATTAAAAAATTTATATTGGCGTCATCCAGCTCTGTCTATGGAGATCAAAAAAAATTCCCAATAAAAGAAAATTATAAAAAAAACCCTAAAAACTACTATGCAAAAACGAAGTTAATGAGTGAAGAAATAATAAAAAAAAAATTCGCTAATTCAAATACAGAATATATGATTTTTAGATTTTTTAGCGTTTATGGGTCATTCGGTAGACCAGATATGTTTATTCATAAATATTTAAATGCAATAAAGAAAAACAAAAAGATTCATCTGCACAACAATGGACTAAATTATAGAGACTTTACGTATGTGGGAGACTTAGTTAAGATTTTAATTAGGAGTGTAAAAAAATTCCCTAAAATAAAAACATTAAATATATGTAGATCAATGCCGATTCAAACAATAGAGTTAATTTCAATTATAAATAGGCTTTATAATAATAAAAAAGATCCATTTATTAAAACAGGAGTTATAAGAGGGGAAATGTTAAAAACGCATGGATCTAACAAGCTGTTAAAGGTAAATTTTAAAGGTATAAAATTTACTGATATTAAACGTGGCTTAAAAGAAGTTATATTTAATTTTAAAAAATTTAATTGCTAAGATACAATTACTCTTATGAAGAAAATTATAAAACCATATCTAATCCAAAAAAAAAAATTTTTAGACAAAAGAGGTTATTTTCAAGAACTTTTTCTTCAAAAAGAGTTTAAGACAAAGCTGAATTTTACAGCGATAGCTTTTTCAAAAAAAAATGTGATAAGAGGAATGCACTTTCAATTAAGAAATAAACAGACAAAAATAATATCAGTGATATCAGGAAAAATACTAGATGTTGCAGTAAATTTAAAAAAAAATTCTAAAAACTTTGGAAAAGTTTATTACTTTTTGTTAAATGAGGGGGACACAGTTTATATCCCAAATCATTTTGCACATGGATATGAATGTTTATCTAAAAACTCTACTATCTTATATCATTTAGACAATTATAGAGATGCCAAAAATGAAAGTGGCATACCTTATAATGATGAAACTTTAAAATTAAAATGGAAAACAAAAAATCCAATTATTTCAGATAGAGATAAAAATCATTTTAATTTTCTTGATTTTAAAAGTAAATATAAAGGACTGTAAAATATTAAAAATATTTCATTTGAATCCCTTTTATAAATCTAAAAGGTTTCTTTAAAATTTTTATTAAAAAAATAAAATGCACTAATACAGTGTTTTGATTATTTGCTATTCTTATTTGATTTAAATCAATTAGATGATCTATGTAGTTAACTTTAGAAGAAAAACCACCTTTAGCAAACTTACCAAATACTTCAGTTTTTTTGCTAGCAATTCCCCGCATGTTAAAATTATTAACCATTTTATAAAAAAGGTCTAAGTCAGCACTCAAATATTTAGGATCATAATTACCAACCTCTTTGTGTTTTTTAGTTTTGATAAAAAAGCCAACTGAGTGTGATGTGTAAAAGCCAAAACTCCATTTACTTTTCCATGGTTTATATCCATGCATTAACTTATATTTATCAACAGTTCCAAATAAAAAATCAATTTGGTGAGATGAAAAGTAGTGGTTAACAATTTTTAGAGCTCCACTATAATAGTAGTCATCAGCATTGAGAAAGCCTACGATATCTCCAGTTGCTTTTTCAAGTCCAATATTCATTGCCTCCCAAATGCCACCATCTTTTTTGTTTATGATTAAATTAATTTTATCTTTATATTTCTCTAATATTTCATTAGTTTTATCTGTAGAATATCCATTGACGATTATGTACTCAATATTGCTGTGGTTTTGATTCAAAACACTTTGAATGGTCCTTTCGATTGTAGACTCAGCGTTCTTCACAACAGTAATAATGCTAATTGTTTTTTCCTTAGATTCTTGCATTAAATTTTTTTACAATATTTAAATATTTTTGAAGGTTGAGGTGGTAATCAAATCTATGTAGAGACTTAAAAGAAAGGTCAATTTTTTTTTGGTATTTTTTTTTATGGTGGTAAAATGACATAATTTTTTGTGACAGTGCTTTATGGTTGCCGACTTTGAATAACTCACCACCTTTTCCATTCATTAAAATTTCACGTGGTCCAGTTGGGCAATTACTTGAAATTATAAATTTTTTAAGCGCCATAGCCTCTAGCAAAACATTTGGCAATCCTTCAAATGTAGATGTAAGAATAAATAAGTTTGATTTAGCAATATACTTGTAAGGGTTATTCTGAAAATTAATAACTTTAACTTTTTTTTGTAATCTATTTTCATTGATAAAGTTGAGCATTTTTGGTTTATTAGCCCCTCTTCCAACTATTAATAGCTTAAAATTAATTTTATTTTTTATCAAGTTAACTGCTTTCAATAAAGTTAGGTGATCTTTTTGATTTGTGAATCTGGCTACATTTATAATATTCAATTGATGATCTTTATTTTTAAAGAATGGAAAATTTAAATATTTTTTAGATTTTAGTATAACTTCTGTTTTGTTTAATGGATTATAAATACAAATTGATTTAACGCTAAATTTTTTTTTAAATTCTTTTTGAAAATCAAAACTATTTACAATTATATTGTCAGTTAATTTTAAAAGATATTTGTACATTAATTGTTTAACAATACCTTTAGACCATCCGCTTGGGGAAGAATTTGATCTTATTATAATTTTTATTCCAAATAATTTACAAATAATTGTACAATATAAATTGGCTTGAAAAGCAAACACTACATAGTTTTTATTTCTGAAGATAAGTTTCATTAAAATAATCAAACACAC
>Ga0307995_1001137_pt1 | contig 16892 bp, 38 predicted proteins | sample EllFjometagen262_FD_203132 | JGI IMG/M metagenome (GOLD analysis project Ga0307995, IMG submission 203132) | Marine microbial communities from Ellis Fjord, Antarctic Ocean - #262 | ecosystem: Environmental > Aquatic > Marine > Unclassified | place: Southern Ocean | collected 2014-11-02
ACGAGTTATTTGAAATAATAGTTGAATTGTATGAAGGACTAGAAATGGATGTTGAAGAGAATGATTACTCAGACTTTCTAAATGATAGAACTTATGATGAAGTAATAAAATAATAAATTAAAAGAAACAAATATGTTTAAAATTAAAGAAAACGATATATTCAAGAAGAATATGAGTGGTTCAGAGTTATATAAAACTTGGAAAACTACTAAAGTAGAAAAACAATTACAAATAAAGATTCAAAAAGAATTCAAGTTATTTGATAAGTGGATGAATGAATTAATTACCAAAAACGGTACAACAAAATATTAGTATGAAAATAGATAAAATCAGAGCGCACAGAGAACAATTAAAACAATTACTGTTCAATGTACCGACTACGAAAAGAGAAGTAACAAAAACAATAACTGTTAAAATGATAAAAGGAATTGATGGTAAACCAAATCAATGGTGGCCCGGATATGGTCACGTGAGTATAAATAGTGATGGACCAGATGGATTCTGTCACTTCTCAACTTCACAAGAACATCCAATGAAGTACGCACTAAACACTAAAGAGTATAAATCAGGTGAATATTCACTAATAATAAAATAATATGAAGAAAGTAACATTAAGTGTAGTCGCACTATCAATGACAATAATGAGTTTCGGTCAAACTCAATGTAAAGAACTGACTAAAGATAGTGTTCAATGTAAGAATACTACTAAAACAATAGTAAGTCAATGTCATTTACATAACCCAAACTATGTAAAATCTAGTGATACCATCACTGTAGTGTGTAGTGGAACTACAAAAACAGGTAATAATTGTAAGTCAAAAACAAAGAATGTTGATGGTTTATGTTATAATCACAAAAAAGATTAACATGGCGAAGAGATTAGAAAATAGATGGGCAGAAGTAATAATGGTGATATTAATCACAATGATAATGATAATAAAATGAGTAAAAGAGATTTTAAAATAACAAAGAAAGACGGTGAATGGTATAATACCATAGTAACTGACTCTTATGGTAAAGTATATCAAAATTGGTATGAAACTGCAAGTGAAGCGAGTAAATGGGTAATGTATATCTGGGAGAAAGAAGATTGGTTCAACTCGGTTAACTCTGAAGAACTATTATATAAAGCGATACAACAGTGTAAAGCGATCGATAAGGAGAAGGGCATTGGCTCTATACTATAATGGGAGCGTGGATAGTACTAGCGGGAATCACCGTTATGATAGGAAGACACTTATTAGATGAACACATAAATTAACATGAAATTAACTAACAAACAAAAACGAAGTATAAAAAGACGAGTAAATCTCGATCTAGGTATAAATGTACCAACTACTAGAATATTTGTTAGTAAGAAAATATATACAAGAAAAATAAAGCACAAACTATGGAAAAAATAGACCAATGGCTCGGTCACTGGATACACAGTGGTATAATCAGAGCGAGAATAAGAAAATTAATAGTAAAAGAAATCCAAGAATCATATGATGAAGGGTGGAGAGATAGTAGATTTTAATAATAAACCAAATAAACAATATATGAATAAGAAATGGATTACCGTATTAGATTACGAAACAAGTAGGGTATATCAATACCAAGTATCAATAAATAAGCACGCTGAACAGTTTATAGTCTTTAAAGGACATCGACTGAGCAATGTGGAGTGGATGGAACACCAAACAGCAACACCAATTACAAACTAAATACGAAACGAGACGGATAATATATATACAAAAACAAACATTATGCAAAATATAAAACATTTAAAGAAAGACTTTATCCAATTGGGTAACTTAATTTACAAACCATATAAAATATGCGACATTCCAGCGAATTTCGGGTATAAATATGATGAAGAGAACGATAAAGAAGGTATTGGTAGTTGGTTTAACTACAAAGGATATACCTACATCGTAGATAGTGTAGCAAAATCATGAGTAAGCAAGTAGATAGACTGATGGATGACGTGTGGATAATTATGGGAAACCATTTCACCGATGACACAGAAGAGCAGAGAGGATTTTTAGAAGAATTAATTGAGGAGTTAACCGAAGTGCTAGATGAACTTCCAGAAGATGAAAAAGATGAAATTTAATATACAAGATAGAATCGTACTAGACGAGATGGTAGATACGTTCAGAGCACAAATGAATAAGAATTATGATGAGTATAGGTTGTTGGATAAAACTCCAATTATAACGAGAGACTACTGGGAATTAATGATATTAGAAGTACAACAAAAAATAGATGGCTTTACCACTAAAAAAGCGTTGGGTCACAGTAAACAATTTAGATAATATGAAAGTAACAAAAGAAATGTTAAAAACGAAGGCAAAGTACTTCAAAAGCGGAGCGGGTATGGCGGTAGTATCAACTCACATGGATTTACTTGGTATCACAGATATCAGTACACCAAGACAAGAGAAAAATGGTACAATAGTGTGGAGATTGCCGATAAAATACAGTACACACAACAAGTTTATTGAAGTAGCAAGTTTTGCTACGGGTTACGTGAGAAACCAGAATGGTGGATACAGTAACTATCAATTAAATAAGAGGGTGGAGAAAGAAGACTATCATCCAGAGTATAAGATGGAGCAAGGTCATTGTGTTAAAACGGGTAAGTTCTATAAATATAATACTAGATCTTGTGAGTTAATACCTAAAGAGATCGATAGATTGGAGTACTTAATAGGCTATTGTCTTAAGAACTACTATGTCAAGAAAGCAAATGAGGTAATAAATGGCGACTATATTCCAAAGTGGAACCACGAGTATGAGATGAATAGGTTACAGAATAAGTTAGCAAACTCAATACCTATGTGGAAGCATAATGAAGCAATGGACTTAGGTAGCTATGATAGAATGCAGTGTTTGGAGAATACAATAAAGAACTTACAAAATAAATTAAAAACAATATCACGTAGATTAGATGTGACTAAATCAATAGCGGACAATGAATAGAGAATTAATAGAATATGTAAAGGGCGAGATAAAAGAAGCTCGACAGTTTTTCACAGATGACGCTCACTTTGACGAAGTGTTTGACCAATCAGGGTGGGACGAAGATAATATGAGAATATTTGACTGCGGATTAGTAAAAGGACTAGAGTTTGTATTACAAAAACTAGAAGAAAATAAATAAATAATAACATGAAGAAATTTTTAAAGAAAAGGTCAGGAGCAATAATGCTTGGACTAGGAGCAGGAATACTAACACTAGATTTAATGGGTATTTCTGGAGTAGTAACATTTGCTATCGGAGTAATACTGATAGTAGAAGGAATAGACAAAGTATAATATGGGAAAGCAAAATGAGAAATTATTAAATAATATAAAGGAACATGAAGAAAAGAAAACTAAACAGCAAGAATCCGAAATATACGGACAAAAGCCAGTTAAACAAACAAGAAAACACAGTAAAAAAGTTAGAGTGCGTAACTCATAACGGTGTAAAAGTATATTCCGTATGGAATAAATAGTATACGAAGTGAGTGGTTTAAGTAGGATGAAGCAACCAGACATAGATGGTGAACCACACCTGCACACTTCGTTTTAATATGAGTGCGAGCTTAGCACATGGCCGCTCAAGTGATCGATTAAAAACACCCGATCACGCCTCCTAAAGCGATAGTGTAGAAGAACTTAAAGGTTGCTACATAGTCAACATGGAGAGTTATGCTTGAATCAGTAAACGTTTTCACGAGCTGGTTAGTATAATGGGAAACTAGACTACGGAAACAAGTTGGAGGTAGCTCCTTCAAGGTGACGGAATGCATGGCCGTTTGGGGTTCGACTCCCCACTAGTTACAAACCAAATACGAATGTCTTTGGATAATATAAATGAAAATAAACAAAAATTATGAAAACAAAACAAGAATTAGAACAAGCAATCGTAATGCACGAAGAAGCATTAGAAAGTAGTAAACACAGTGTTATAGTGGATACACAGGATTTAGAAGACGCTAAAAAAGAATTAGAAAACCTGAATAAACCAGAGTTAACAACAAAACAATTAGAACGAATAGAAGATGCAATCTCTGATGGAGTAAGTAACTTTGACTTTAGTGATGGAGATAATTTTGATAAAGAGTTTGAGCTTGATTATGATGGTAGGGTACAACTTTCAAGTCTAGATCTTACGGAGTCACATGAGTTAGTTGAAGGGATAATGGCACAGGTTGTTAAATTATTCTCTGAAATAGAAGATGAAGACAATGACTAGGTTGATCGATAAGATAAAACCTGAGGTTCTAAGAGCTTTAGATAGACATTGCAAGCCACAATATCCTACGAGTCATAGAATGATCTTAGTATCATTCGAGGGTGTTAATCAATATAGAGATCTAACGATCGAACAAGTAGGTAATTTGATAACATTCTTACCAGATGAGTTACGGCCTAATGGTAGAGTAGATTTCTACTTTGGAGATTATTTATTAACTAAAGAATATCAAGTATCATGACGGGAAATCAAGTAAGAAAATACATAGAAAATGAATTAGGTTGTGAACCAGTTCACGAAGTAGATGCGCTAGCAAGTGCAATAGAAGACATGGCTGAAGAGTTAGACTGTGAAGAGTTTGAGTTAATGGAGTTATTACTAGCTAACGTACCAATCGATGCTATACACACTCACAGCTATGGCTTTCACACTGCAAATGGCAGACACATTATAGAACAAATTAAAGAAAAATATTACGATTATGAGCAATACAGTTAAACAAGAATTACCAGAATGGTTCTGTGGAGAATTATATACTGAAGGAGAAATGGTTACCAATAGATTTGGTGGCGAGAGTATCGAATTAAATAACGTTGAGTTATCAATGTATGACTTCATCATGGGTGCTTCAATGGTTATGGAGATGCAACCTCAAGCCAACCAAGACACACTGATGGTCGTGGATCTTAGAAAAGGTCTTGACTGGTTCAGAATGAATAATGCGGAGGCTTACATGGTTCTTTTAGACTAATGAGTACTAGAGCACAAGTAAGATTTGCTACACGTGAAGATGGAGTAACGTTTAGTGAGCACCCAGAGAAAATCAACGCACAGTTTTATGTACACCATGATGGATACCCAGGGGGTTTAGGGTTAGATATAGCTGAGATGATTGCTTCGTGCAAACACGTTGGAGCGTGGGAGTTAGAACACGTACAAGATATTCACACTGATCTAGATTATATATACTATATATGGTCAAAGTATGATGATGACACTTGGATAAGCATATTCAAAATAGATAGTTATAATAATAGCTGTGATAAGTGTGGTACTTTTCTATCTGTCTGTGATGATGTTGATAAATGTATCTTTGTAGGTACACCAGAATCATTAATAAAAAAATACAAACTAAATACGAACGAAGATGGATAATAAACGTGTAACAAATAAACAAATATTACAGAAGATCGATGATCTTAAAGTTGGTGAAGAAGGGCTTAATACACTAGCTCTTAAGATAGTAAGCCGAATGGTTAAACTAAAATCAATGGAAGATTGGTTTGAGCACGTGAGTAAATCGGAGGTCAGTTGGTCTCAGTCTTATGCTGAGTTAAAGTTAACTGAAGAAGAAAATGCTATTGGTGAAGCTGCAAAGCTAATGACACTTATGGAGATGTTTAAAACAGAAGAAGCATATGAGAAGTGTGCTATAATAAGAAATAGAATGGATGAAGTAAATAAAATCCTAAAAAGAGGAAATTAAATGAGAAAGAAACCAATGCTAGCATATCCCGTTAGCGCAAAACCAATAAATTATGATGAACCAACGTTCATTCAACCAAAACTTGACGGTGTTAGGTGTATAATACAGGCTGAACCCTGGGTTACTAATGAAGCATCAGGTTATGATATTAAAGCATATTCGCGTACGGGCAAAGAGTGGAAAAACATTGAGCATATTTTGTTCAACCTTAAACCTTGGTTCGCTCTAAACTCTGATATCATATTAGATGGTGAGTTGTATAATCATGATCTAAGAGACGATTTTGGAAAGATCATATCATTAGTCAGAAAACAAAAACCGACTGATGAGGATCGTCTAGAAGCTGAAGAGATGACACAGTTTCATTGTTATGATATCATAGATGAGACTAAGTCTTACCACGACCGTCAGAGACAGATATATGAGACAGTTCCTCGCAATCATTGTATAAAACACACTCCAACGAGACAGATATTCAGTGAGGAACAAGCTAGAACTATTCACAAGCAAAATCTTGCTGATGGATATGAAGGATCTATCGTGCGTACCAATGATACTTACGATTGTAAGCGCTCACATAACCTTAGAAAGTTTAAGGATTTTCATGATGCAGAAGCTACTTTAACCGGTTGGGTTGAAGGCAAGGGTAAGAGACTTGGTACAATCGGTAAGTTTACGGCTGTAGACTCTGAAGGGAATACATTTGGAATGCCTGTTATGGATAAGTTCAAGATCCTTCAAGCTAACTTTGAGACAATGAAAGACTGGGTGGGACAAGAAGCTACGTTTACGTACTTCGAAAGAACTAAAGCAAATAGCTACAGACACCCATTATTTAAAGCATTAAGAAACTATGAGTAATATAAGAACACAGTGTGATATGGAAACAATTCCATACGTATGCGAAATATGTAACAAGCCTATGTCGGAAGAAGATCACGATTTCAGTGATATATGTAGTGCTTGTTTAGAGAAATTAAATTAAATGACAAGAAATGATCAAGAATTTTATAAGGATGTAGCCTCGATAGTGAGTTTACTGAAAGAAATATTAAAACAATTAAAGATAAATGGAAGAGGATCAAAATAGAGAGTATATGACAGAAGAATTAAGAGATAGAATAAACCAATTTAATGAAATTAAATATGGTTCCGAAGACAATGAAACAAGAATTGTGTTTGCAACATTAAAACCTGTGGAAACTGTGACAACAGCCTCCAAGGTATAAGAGTAGGGGGCTAATGTCACACGAACGAAACCTAAATATATTAAATAATAGACGAATAGTCTACAGAAGAGGTCCTATTGACGATGTACCCACTATTGAAACTAAGCAGTATCAGTTTTTTGAAGAGGGAACTTATCAATGTTATACATTGTTTGCGTCTAAAGGTAAAATCACAACCTACAAGAGTCTTAAATGGCATTTATTAGTCTTGTGGTACCTCAATCCTGATCTTGATCCTGAAGAGTTTATGGACATAGCTGAGATTATATCTATTAAAGAATATGGTTTCACTTCGTTCACGATACACATCGATCTACTTAGGAAAATGGTCTACGAAGTTAACATGCTTGATTTAGATGAACCACCAAAGAATAAGTTACGTAAAGTAATATTCAAACAATCATCTGGTTTATCTAAAGAAGAGAAACTGAGCATCGTAGGAGAACTAATAGGTCGAACTAAGAAGTTTGACAAAGCAGATATCTATGATATCATGCTCACGTTACATCACGGAGGTTGGAAGATCACAATAGCTAGATTAGCTAGAGGATTAGACTGTACGCAGAGAACAGTGCATAGGAATATGTGTAATGAATTAAAGAAAGAAAAAGATTACTTAAACAAAGAATTATGACAAGAATAAATGTGGGTATACCACCAAATGAATTAGTTAATCAGCACTTACTAGCTGAGCATAGAGAGCTTAAACGAATACCAAATTGCGTAGCTAAGGGTAAATATAATATGGATGGAATACCAGAGAGATTTAAACTAGGCACAGGGCACGTCAAATTCTTTTATAATAAGCTATTATATCTTAAGAAGAGATATGTTAGCTTATATGAAGAGTGTATTAAACGAGGTTTTAATGTGCAAAATTATATTGAAGCTTGGAATGATGTGCCAGAAGAGCTAATGAATGATTACAATGTTAGAGCAAACGATATAAGAATAATTACAGAAAGAATAAATGAAAGACTAAACAAATGAGAAGACTAATATATGATATGTACTACAATGATGAAATCAGCGTAGAGATTGCAGAAAAACTGCTTGACAAATTAACACAGATAAGAGATAAAAAAAGATCATACTAATGAAACATTATAATATACAGAATTATATCAGGTACAAAGAAGATCTTAAAGCTACATTATTAAGATTACCTGATAAACCATGGGAAGGATATACGAGAGACGAATTAGTAACTAAGTTCATGCCTCTTGTAGAAAACCTAGCCAGAAAGTTTGCCACATCACAACAAGCATCGGGTGTTATGGCTATAACAGATATGATACAAGAAGGTCACATCAATTTGATTAAAGCTGTAGATCGCATCGACTGGGATAGAATACTAACATCTGAAGACCAAGAAAAAACTCTAAAGAGTTTCTTATCTAAAAGAATCAAAGGTGGTATACGTAGGGAGATAGATAAGAACAGAGGTCAGATGAGATTACCAGAACACGTAACGAATGAAATTCGAAAGAACTTCGGTAAAGATAAAAAAGCTGTTGCAATGTTCTTTAATTCTATATTCCTAAGTATAGATGCTGGTAGTAGAGATGATGACGACTTATTCTTACAAATTGAAGATACATCTGAACCTTACAACCAAGTATTCTTAAACATGTACTTAACAAGTTTGTTAAAACAACACTTGACAGATAAAGAGTTTCACGTATTAAGATTAAGCTACGGACTAGACTGTGAGAAACATTCGGCAAAAGAGATTGCTAAGTTCTTAGAGATTGAAGGAACTGGAGCTTATGTTAGGGTTTCACAGTTGAAAAAGATAGCGGTAGACAAACTGATAGAGAATGTCGACCACTCGCAAGTGCTTGACTATCTATAAGTTAAGTGAATAAAACGATTAAATTAAATTAATAACGTGTGATTATAGATATACACCAAAAGACCAAATTATGAAATCATTAAACCAAAAATTAGCTATAGTTCAGACTAAGCTAAAAGCGAAAAAGTCCTCGTACAATTCGTTCGGTAAGTATTACTTCCGTAAATCAGAGGACATCCTTGAGGCTATAAAGCCTTTCCTAATCGAACACGGTATCACAGTAACGATCAATGAAGAGATCATCGCTACCGAACCCGTTCCAACGATTCAATCAACAGCTACAATATCAGATGGAGAAAATGCTATACACGCTACAGCTCTAGTCGGTGTAGACCTTAATCAAAAAGGAATGCAGACAGCGCAGCAATTTGGCGCAGCCTCTACGTATGGTAAGAAATATGCTTTGGGTAACCTACTTCTAATTGATGATACTGAAGATGCAGATTCAGGTGTTAAACCATCAGGTGCAGTTGATAAAATTAAAGCAGCCGCTAAAGTAAGTATATCAGCAGCTCAAATGATTAAAGCTACAGAGTTCTGTAAGGCTGGAGGATCAGTCGATGCAATTAAATCTAAGTATAAATTAACCGAAGCACAAGAAAAAACACTAAATGGACAAAAAGGAAATACTACAAAGGCTTAAGATAGATGAAGACTACTACGGGGATTTCGGTAACCAATTTTTATCCAACTCACACGTTGGGAAGTTACTGAATGACCCTTTAAATATCTTCAAACCAAGCAAACCATCAGCTGCATTTCTAATCGGTGGGTATTTCCATACCTGTATATTAGAACCAGACAAGATCAAGAAGTATAAAGTTGTTAAAGCAACGAGTAGAAATTCAAAGGCATATAAAGATGTAGCTGGCGGAGAACTATGTATGCTCGAACAAGAGGTTGATATGGTTGAGATGCTAAGAGACAAAGTTATGGATAATGACATTTGTAGAGACCTAATAAGAGGTTCTGATTTTGAGGCAACAGTAGAATATGAGGTTCCACAGATAATGGAATTGTTCGGTCAAACCTGGAAGGGTAAAGCTGATATTGTTAATCACTCAGAGAAGTTAATCATTGATCTTAAAACAACCGCTGACATATCGAAGTTCCAATACTCAGCAAACAAATATAACTACGACTCGCAAGCCTATATATATAGTAAGCTATTCGGATATGAATTCTTATTCATAGTTATAGATAAAAACACACATCAAATAGGTATGTTTGATTGTTCACCGAAGTTCTACGAACGAGGCGAAGATAAGGTACGTAAAGCAGCAGAAGCTTATGATCTGTTTTACAAGACCGAGGAGTTTGATCCTAAACAATATTTCATAAGCAAAACCCTATAAAAATATAATCATGGGAAGAACTAAATTAAAGACCTGTACAATCTCAGGCAACAAGTATCCGGCTAACACTACTAACTTTTATGTTAACCAAAACGCAATGGATAATTTACATCCTTATCACAAAGGTTTTGATAACTTCAGAAGAGCAACGAATGCAAGTGTGGAACAAGTAAGAAAATTAGTAAACTTAATAAATAATTAGATATGGCAAGTATTATAAAAGCAAGCATCAATTTGAATGCAGTCCCAAAGGACAAAATATTCGTAGGTAAGAAAGGAAAGTACCTACCGATTACAATAACTATCAATGATGAAGTTGATCAGTTCGGAAATCAAGGACCAATGGTTGTTGAGCAATCTAAAGAAGAGAGAGACGCTAAAGATCCGAAGACTTACTTAGGTAATGTTAAGGTTGTGTGGACAAATGGAACGAATGTTGCTCCAGCTCCAAGAGATGGTGAGCCAGCTCCAGCACAAACAGCTCCTCAGGTAGACGACCTACCTTTCTAAGATGAGTAAAGAAGAGATCAATGGATTTACGATTGACAAGTTCAATCAACATAGCCTAAAGGAAGGTGCAACTCAGGGGACTTGTCCTCTGTGTTCATCTGATAGGCAACCTAAAAATGCTAAAGCACAATGTGCTTCGTATGATTGGGAACGTGGTCTCGGTACCTGTCACAACTGTGATACTTCATTTCAACTACACACTTATCAGCGTAAAGGCGCTAGTGAGAAGATCTATGTTAGACCAGTTACACCGGAGCAATTCGACGATGTAAGTACTAATGTGGAAACGTGGTTCGGAACAAGAGGTATTACCAAGCAAACACTTCAGGATCTTCAAGTAACCGAAGGTCCTGAGTATATGCCTCAGACAGGTAAGACTGAGAATGCCATCAAGTTCAATTATTTTATGGGTGATCAGTTGATCAACATTAAATATAGAGATGGTAGAAAGAATTTCAAGTTATTCAAAGGCGCAGAAAAAGTATTCTACAATATTAATAGTGTTGTAGGTTATGATTGGTGTGTTATTGTTGAGGGTGAAATGGACGTATTGGCCTTACATGAGGCTGGTATTAAGAATGCAATATCAGTTCCTAATGGAGCTACGTTGAATACAAACAACCTAGAATACTTAGATAATTGCATCGACTATTTAGATGATAAGAAGAAGATAATATTAGCGGTTGATGCTGATGCTGCTGGTCAAGCTTTAAGAACTGAATTTATACGTAGACTTGGAGCTGAGGTTTGCTACCTAGTAGATTTCAACGGACAGAAAGATGCTAATGAGTATTTAATAGAGAATGGTGCCGAACAGCTGAGAAATGCTATACACACCGCATCTCAAGTACCTTTAGAAGGCGTAACCACATTATATGATATACATGACGAAGTTAAAGAGTTTGTTAAAAACGGTTTTAAACCTGGATTCCAGATTGGACTTCAAAACTTTGATAGGATATTTTCGACTTATACTGGGCAGTTCATTACTGTTACTGGCATCCCTAGTTCTGGTAAGTCTGACTTTGTTGATCAAATGGTTGTTGGTTACAATAATCAATATGGTTGGAAGACTGCGTTCGCTAGCCCAGAGAACCAGCCAACGTATCTCCACGCTCATAAGCTAATGAGAAAGACTTGGCAAGATATGCCAACTCAAGCAGATATTGGTAGTGACAAATGGTTAGAAGTTACACAGAGGGTTAATGATAACTACTTCTTCATAGATATGGAGAGATACACATTAGAGTCTGTATTAAAGAAAGGTGCCGAGCTTGTAAAGCGAAAAGGTATCAAATGTCTAGTAATTGATCCTTACAATAAAGTAAGGGATACAAACGCTGTGTCAGATGATGTTAATCGTTACACAATGGATTACCTAGCTAAAATAGAGACATTTGCTAAAAAGTATGATGTACTAGTGTTTATTGTAGCCCATCCGACTAAGATGTATAAAGGTCAGGACGGTAAGATCGAAGAACCTACCATGTACAATATCAAAGGTGGTGGAGAATGGTATGACGCATCTTATCACGGTTTATTAGTCCACAGAGACTATGAAGCTAAAACAACTAAGGTGAAAGTCTTAAAAGTTAAGTTTCAAAACCTTGGTGAAAACGGAGCTGAAGCTCACTTTACTTGGGAGCCTAAATCCGGTAGCTTTATACCAAACGAACCGATAACAGAAGACAGCAATGGCTTACCCTGGGAATAGTAAGAAGAAGAAAGTTAAAGAACTATTCTTCCCATACACTAGAGCCGATATGAAAAGAGTTCAATGGTGTTTAGATAAAAATATCCACATCTCAGCAAATCCAGATAGTAAGTTTACCTGGAAGGTAGAGATAAGGTTAAATAAGGGAGAATGGAAGCGTGACCCAGGAAGTTATGACTTTATGGAGGCTAATAAAAAGATGTACGAATACTATAAATACTATTATGATAAATACAATAAACAATAAAGTCTTTAGGAATGCTAATGAGGCATACGAATACTTACACGACCAGATCATTCAAAATGGTGTAGACTTCGGAGATACTAAAGCTCTATTCAACGTAGGTTTCTATATGACAGATCCTAAGGATAGATTAATTAAGAACAAAGAGCGTAAATGGTCTGAGCTATATGCTGAGGCTGAGTGGGAATGGTATATGACTGGTGATCCAAGTGTTGAAGCGCTGGGCGATATATATGGTAAGGTTCCAGAGATATGGAAACGTATGGCTGATCACAAAGGACAAGTCAACTCTAATTATGGGTATCAATGGGAACGCAATAGGCAATTAGACAATGTTGTCGAAATGCTAAGCCAAAACCCAGACTCAAGACGAGCTTGTATATCTATATATGATGGTAAGGAAATTTGCGATTATGCCTTTGACACACCGTGTACTTATGCTATACAGTTTACAATCCTCAATGGGAGGCTCGATATGTGTGTTACGATGCGTTCTAACGACCTCTGGTACGGATTTTGTAATGATCAATTCCAATTCTCGTTACTGCAAGAGATGGTCTCTGACAGGCTCGAGATTGAGACCGGCGTATACTATCATTTTGCTCATAACATGCACTTATACAATAATAAAATATGATCTATTATATCTACCACATCCCTGGTAAAAAAATAGGGGTTACAACCAACCTGAAAAACAGAGTTGAAGATCAACAAGGATATGGACCTGGAGAATACGAAGTACTAGCTAGAAGACATGATATAACTGAAGCTGCAAAGTATGAGGCTATGTTTCAGCGTATGTATGGATATCCAGTGGACATAGTTCCTTATGATAAATTAAATTGCAATAAAAATAAATTAAATAAAATGGAAGTAAACGTAACAGAACAAACAACAACATTCCCTTGTCCAGCGAATAAGCTGAAGGGACAACTTATGGATAACATAGGCATGACGTGGGATACACAACACGGAACATTTAGGATAACAGCTGACTCAGTTAGATGGGTAATGGCTAATATTAAAACCTCAATGTTCAATGATCAAAGATCATATATATACAATAAAGCATTCTCAAGGTACTATGATAACAACTTCGGGTATGAAGATATGTTAGGCGGTAATTTAGGCGATGTACATATGTCTAATGGTAAAGATCAATATAATGGTAAGACATTATCTGGTGGAATGTCTCCAGCTAAGTGTGATAGAAAAGAATGTGTAGTAGCAGATGTAAAGCCATCTCAATTTGATTTGATTAGAGACTGGGCTGATGAAAGAGGTCTATATGAAAACGGAGACCCTAAAACTCAAGCATTAAAATTAGTTGAAGAGGTTGGTGAGATAGCTAGAGCCGTGCTTAAAGATGACTTCGATGAGGTTGTTGATGGTATTGGTGATTCAGTTGTTGTGCTTACAAATTTAGCTGAACTACACGGTGTGTCAATTGAAGCTTGTATCGCATCTGCATACGACGTAATATCTAAGAGAACTGGAAAGATGGTGAACGGTACTTTTGTAAAAGATTAATATGAGTAGCCGAGAGATATCAGATGCTAGATCAGGCATCACTAGAAAAACCATAGAGTTTAGAGATCCAGTAGTTAGAAACGTTGTTGATAAGTTTGTATCGCGTTCTGACATAGGCTATGAAAAATATGGTAGAACATTAGATACTGAACGTAGAGGTAAACATAAAGACTTGGCTGGATATCTTAATGATATTCAAGAAGAGTTAATGGACGCTGTGCTATACATACAAGCGGCACGAGAAGAGCTCGATGAAAAAGTATAGTAGAAAGAAAGGTCCTGTCAGAGCTAAGAAGGTTAGCTTTGATGGGATCAACTTTGCCTCAGGTCTTGAAAAGTATATGTATACAGCTTTGAAAGAAGCTAAGATACACGCTGTATATGAAGGGGCTGTGTTTGAACTTCAAGCCGGTTTTCAGTTTGAGACAGACTCATTTGAGAGACAAGGTAATGGTAAGGGTGATATGATTAATCGAGGTCAAAAGAAGATCTTGAATATCAAATATACACCCGATTTTGTAAGTGATTCGTTTATAATAGAATGTAAGGGGAGAGCGAATGAATCGTTCCCGTTAAGATGGAAAATGTTCAAGAAACATGTAAAAGAGCACATTCCGCATGTAACTTTATATAAACCACAGAATCAGAAGGAATGCGACTTAGTAGTTGAATTAATAAATAAAAGAAAATAATATGAAAGATTGGGAATTAAGTTTCGGGTTCTACCCGGGATTATTAATAGGTTTCAGAACCTACAAAGAAGTTGAGAAGAGCAACCATGTGCTATACATACCTTTTGTGGACGTCTGCTTAACAATACACAATGCATAATGATCTAAATAAAAAGATACTTTCGGACATTACAGTCCATATGAAGTATGCTAAGTATGTGCCAGAGTTAAACAGAAGAGAGACGTGGAACGAACTAGTAACAAGAAACAAGGAGATGCATCAAAAGAGGTATCCCGAATTAACTGATGAAATACAATTAAACTACCAATATGTCTATGATAAAAAAGTTTTACCATCTATGCGGAGTCTTCAGTTCAGCGGTAAGCCGATTGAGATTTCCCCGAATAGATTATACAATTGTTCTTATCTACCTATTGATCACACTGATAGCTTTAGCGAGTGCATGTTTCTTTTGCTCTCTGGCTGCGGCGTTGGTTACTCAGTTCAACAACACCATACTAACCTACTCCCTGGCTTAACAAAGCCTTTTGAGGGTAGAACTAGAAGGTTTGTTATTGGAGATTCAATTGAAGGTTGGTCTGATGCAATTAAGGTCTTAATTAAGTCCTACCTAGGCTCTAAGAGATCATCTAAGGTCAAGTTTGACTTTTCTGATATTAGACCAAAGGGAGCACGACTTGTGACTTCAGGAGGGAAGGCTCCGGGACCACAACCATTAAAAGAATGTTTAGTAAAAATTAAAGGAATATTAGATGGAAAACAAGAAGGAGATAAGTTATCTACTCTTGAGGTTCATGATATCATATGCCATATTGCTGACGCTGTGCTGGCTGGAGGCATACGACGCGCTGCGTTAATATCATTGTTCTCAGCGTATGATGAAGAAATGATCTCGTGTAAAACAGGTGATTGGTGGGAAACTAACCCTCAAAGAGGAAGAGCCAACAATTCAGCTGTCTTAATGAGACATAAAATAACTAAAGAGTTTTTCTTAGATTTGTGGAAACGTATTGAATTATCCGGAGCGGGTGAGCCTGGCATATACTTTAACCATGACAAAGATTGGGGAACTAATCCTTGTTGCGAAATTGCGTTAAGGCCATATCAGTTTTGTAATCTGTGCGAAGTTAATGTAAGTGACGTCACGACCCAGGAAGATCTTAACGAACGTGTTAAGGCCGCATCTTTCATTGGTACACTTCAAGCAGGTTATACGGAATTCCACTATCTAAGAGAAATATGGCAAGAGACCACTGAGAAAGATGCTTTGATCGGTATATCAATGACTGGCATCGCATCCAAAGCTGTATTGAAAATGGATATGCCAAAAGCTGCAGATATTGTTAAGCGTGAAAATTCTAGAGTTGCAAAGCTAATAGGCATAAACAAAGCGGCTAGAACAACATGTGTTAAACCTGCAGGGACAACATCTCTGGTACTAGGAACATCTTCAGGTATTCACGCTTGGCATAATGAGTTCTACATCCGTAGACTACGTGTTGGTAAGAACGAACCTATATATAAGTATCTAAAGGAAACAAATCCTGACTTAGTAAAAGACGAGTACTTCAGACCTCATGACACAGCTGTCATCGAGATACCACAATCAGCTCCTAAAGGTTCTATTACTAGAACCGAATCTCCTTTTGATCTACTCAAAAGAGTAAAGCAAGTTGCAAACGAATGGGTTAAGCCGGGTCACAGAAAGGGATCTAACACTCACAACGTATCCGCAACAATCAGTCTAAAAGAAGACGAATGGGATAAAGCTGGAAAATGGATGTGGGATAATAGAGACCATTACAATGGTCTATCTGTCCTGCCTCATGATGGTGGTTCTTATATTCAAGCTCCGTTTGAGGATATCACTGAAGAGGAGTTCAACAAGAGAGTCAAACTCTTGAACGATGTAAATTTATCTAACATCATAGAAACAACTGACGAAACAGATCTATCAGGCGAATTAGCTTGCGCTGGTGGTTCTTGCGAAATATCAAGCTTATAAATTAAATTAAATAGTATTATTATGGAAAATGAAGTAATCAACA
>Ga0307995_1001140_pt1 | contig 16880 bp, 12 predicted proteins | sample EllFjometagen262_FD_203132 | JGI IMG/M metagenome (GOLD analysis project Ga0307995, IMG submission 203132) | Marine microbial communities from Ellis Fjord, Antarctic Ocean - #262 | ecosystem: Environmental > Aquatic > Marine > Unclassified | place: Southern Ocean | collected 2014-11-02
CTCTTTTTTTTATTCTAAAAATGAAAACTTTTTTTCGGCCCGGACGCAAAATGTGACGTTAGCTGCCTACCCGTGTGCAGAACCTATCGATGAATTTTTTAATAAAACGTAGAGGTGCAAATATGTGATATTGGAATCTAAACACGTGTCCACATTCGGCGTCAAAATCTGCCGGACTATCTACATGAGCTCGCCATCTTCGTCCTCGTCCTCAGGTTGGTTCCTGAACAGATTCAGCGCCCCCCTGAGGTCATATCTGGGACACAGACGCGCGAGACCGTCGCGTGGGGCTGCGACAGGCGACTGAGTGTCCTTCACGACGGCGATGGAGCATATGCCGCCCATAGTGTGTTATCTAAGTGTGTTCTGGTCAATTTATATGCCTTACACTACTTCTGGTGTAACTTGTACACAATTCCAATTTCCCCGTCGGCTGCCGCCGGACAGTACACCAACCAACCGGACTTCTCTTTCGATGGGACTCCCGCGATAAAGTCGTCCAGCTGCGAGAATGTGTCGCGCACTTTGATAACCTGGTTGTCGTGCATGACGCAATATTGGCTTCGCTGCGCTGCGGTAAGCACGCTTCTGTAGACGTCATGTAGAAGGGTTTTGTCTGCCTCCGTCTCGGCGGCCCGGCGCCGGCGCGCGAGCCACCTTCGCATGTTTCTCTTCTGCGCGCGCGTCGGCATTCTGCGACTACTATCCATGGTACGTGTAATGTATGTAGTTGTGCGTTTAAATACTGCATTTAATTTTAATCTTTATAACAGCCGGCTGTTATCCTAGAGCAGTGTGGCCACTAGGATTGCGCAGAGCGTTGGCAGAGCGCACATCATCCGCGCCCCGGAGGTGCCAAAAACCACGTCGGTCAGCACACTATCGTCGTCGCTGCCGCTCCCACTGCCCTCCGGCCAGTCCGTGCTCCCGGCTGGACGCGGCACATAGTCCGCAACGAAGCCTCCGAAACGGTACAGGGCTGTGTAGATGCCGGGGTATGTGCCGCCCGAAATGCCGCCGTTCGGCCCGCGCCCGCAGTCCGAGTACCCCCGGCTGACCACGCCGAGGACGAGCGGGCTGCCCGCCCCTCCGTCTATGAAGAGAGGCGACCCGCTGTCGCCGAAGCAGGTGTCTTCGCACATGCTGAGTACCTCGTCGCAGTACGAAGGGCCGGCACAGAAATCGCCATGCACGAGCAGCGGCGACCAGTGCGGCCCAGGCCCGCTCGTGCAACTCGTCTCCGTCATAGGAAGGAGGTCGACGGCACGCAGCGTGTCGCTGATATCGCCGAGCTCAGTGACACCGTAGCCGACGGTGCGCGCAGCACCGTTCGCGCCTACCAGCGAAGCCCAGCTCGACATGGACCACGCCACGGGCGCGACACCGATTCCTGCGACCGCCGAGGAGAGGCGCAGCACCGCCACGTCGCCGTGCCAGTACTGTGCCCCCACGTACTCGCTGGGGACAAAGGCTCGCTCTGTGTACCGCCACGGGTTAGGTCTCCGCAAGCCTCCACCGGAATCATGGAGATACACCAGTGTCGCGGTCGCCGGCTGCGAGTTTGAGTTGTAGAGGCAATGCGCCGCCGTCACGACGTGCCTCTCTTCTACGAGGAACCCGCCGCAGAGACCCGTTCCGCTCCCGTCCGAAAACTCGCTCAGAACCGTCACGTACCACGGGTAACGGGTCTCCGGTATCTGCTGACCGAGAATAATGTACGGCGCTGGGATGCCATTGGCAGCGGACCCGGCGGGCGCGCACAGAACTAGAACCAGCGCAGCTATGCCCCGGACGCCAACCATTTCGCCCGGGCGCGCGCGTGTGTGTGTGGCGTATTCTGCTTGAACTACAAATGGGTGTCCTTTATATGTGACCGAGTATGATTTTTTTTTTTGCTATTGTGAGTTTTTTCATCGAATGATGCCCGCGAGCCCTGCTATGATCCTTTTCCCGACAGACTCATTGTCGGACACGAGTGACGCCGCCTTGGAAGACGACATATCGTCGATATGGTTCTTTAGCTCGTCCAGCTTGGAGTAGATCGCACGCTGCTGCATCAGGTGCAGCCGCCCGATGACGTTGCACCCGCACAGCTCGCCGTACACGCGCGTGCCACGTGTGGCCAGTGCGCGCTCGCTCTGAGTCATCGCGCGGCTCTTCAACAGAATTATCTTGGTCATGGATTCTTTCAGCCTATCCGCTTCTTTCCGGCTCTTGAAATAAATCGCGACATCCATCAGTGTGCCCGTGTAAGGTGTGACCGAGCCGCATTTTGTGTCGAGGCGCCCGTCCATGATGACGTAAAGGAATGCGTCCTGGTCCACGAGTGGCTGCACTCCGAATGACACGATCTGTGTGTGCGGAATGACGAGTGGCGTCTGGAATTGGAGGGTCAGGCCGTCATAATTTACCGTTGCGAGAATCTTCTTCGACTCGTCGCCGCAGCAGACTCGTTTGGTCGAGTACTTGTTCTTTTTCTTGTAGTAAATCTCAGTGTTGTCTGCGCGGTGCGTCGTGATGTGCGGTGTCGCAGTGGCGTGCAGCGTCTCCTTTGAGTTTCGCACGCACGGCGGGCCGGTCCTGCCTTGGACGCTGCCGGCGGTCGTGTCGGAAAAGACGGCTCGTCGGGCCTCCGTCGACGTCCACACCGACTGTGCCGTCACCTGGTCGCGGCGAGGCACCGTACTCTCGGGCTTGACAAGCTCGCGTTCCTTCTTCTGCAAAGCAAGCACCATCTTGAACAACTCGTCGCCGGCGGCATTTTTCTTCTTTATATTTTCATGCACATTTTGGCGGAGGATGCGCCAGCACTCTGGGGTCGTGCGCCGGGGTTTTTCCAGAACTGCGCCCGCCGCCTCGTCAACGAGCACTTCTGTAGACACAAAGCTCATGCCGGCAGCCTCAGCGTCTTCACTATCGACAAACTTGTCGACAACCTTTAAAGGTTCGTCATTCGAAGCAACCGGATTTGGCGTCGCACTCTCGCCATTCGAAGCAACCGGGTTCGGCGTCGAGGCGGTTACTGGCACATCATCTTCATCTGGAGACTCCGTAACGACGGCGGGGCCATCGGGAACTGGCTCGGTGTCCTCTGGAGACACAGCGCCGGTCGCATACGGTGGCTCTGTCACCGTGAGAGCGGCTCCCGCCAATTCATCGCCGCTTTCTATTTTATCAGTGGCACCACCGTCGTCTTCCTCCTCGTCTGAACGTCCCGCTTCAGCATTGACAGCCGGGTCACTGGCGGAGTCGTCGGTGATGCCCAGCTCTTCTCCTGCACCCAGATTGGAAACATCGTCAGACACTACTGCAGAAGAATGTTTCTCGACACACATGCCTGTGTCTCGGAGCTTTGACATAATAGTCTCGAGACCAGTGGACATTGTACCGCGTATGGTATGTCGTTTCGTAGGTTACTTGCATTTAAGATTACTCAATATATATGTTAGCTACGCGGTTCACGGTTTACATGGACATCCACTGCCATGGGCGGATCGGACCGCAGCAGCACCGGATGACTGTTTGCCGCCGCCTTCGCGACCGCGTGATAAAAGTGCTATGCGTCATTCTTGGCACGAGTTTCCTCGCTCGATGCGGAGGCGTGCAGATTGAAATCACTATCGAAGTTCCATGCGAGATTTCGGTCGCAGACATTCTTCAACACCTCAACCTCCCTAACGGATACGAACTGGACAGATCTCACTGCGACCAAGAACCGCCACTATCGCCTGCAAGCCCGCCGCCGCCACCACCGAGCCCGCCGCCCGTACCGCCGCCGCCGAGCCCACCGTCGCCACCAAGCCCGCCGCCGCCAATCTCGCCTAGACCACCTCCACCGCCGAGCCCTCCACCGCCGAGCCCTCCACCGCCGAGCCCTCCACCGCCGAGCCCTCCACCGCCGAGACCGCCGAGCCCGTCAAGACCGCCGCCGCAAAGACCGCCGCCGCCGCCGCCAGAACCACCGGCGCCGATACTATCGCCTCCAAGCCCGCCGCCGAGCCCGCCTCCGCCGAATCCGCCGCCGCCGGCGCCGCCGCCGAGCCCGCCTCCGCCGAGCCCGCCTCCGCCGAATCCGCCGCCGCCGGCGCCGCCGCCAGAACATCCGCCGCTGCCGCCGAGCCCACCGTCGCCGATACTATCGCCTCCAAGCCCGCCGCCGAGTCCGCCGCCGCCAAGTCCGCCGCCGCCAAGTCCGCCTCCGCCGAGTCCGCCGCCGCCAAGTCCGCCGCCGCCAAGTCCGCCGCCGCCGAGCCCACCGCCGCCGAGTCCTCCGCCGAGCCCTCTGTCGCCGAGCCCGCCGCCGCCGAGTCCTCCGCCGAGCCCTCTGTCGCCGAGCCCGCCGACGCCGAGTCCTCCGCCGAGCCCCCTGTCGCCGAGCCCGCCGACGCAAGGAGATATCGTCGAGTTTCTGTCAGGCATTGAGTTGCACACTTCAGACGTTTCTGACGGGCGCCGACACATGCTGTCGCTACTTGACACTGATTTGGATATCTTGTTCCGAGAGGTGACATTTCCCGACGCGATAGAGCTGGTAAGCGTGTCGACTCGACAGGCCGGCGCCACGCGCATCGACGTGACCCTGGCGTTTGAGCTTATGGAATGGGCGGCTCTTGACGATCTGGTGGAGTTTTCAGTCCGGGTCGCCCGCGACCCAGCCCAAGTTGTCCCGGCGAAGGTGGCGGAAGCATCCCTCTGGCATGCTGCCAGAGATCAGGTTCTAATAGGGTCGGCGTGTGCCGATGTGCTCGGAGATGTATATCCGCTGATGAATACGGACCGCTCGGTCGGCGTGTTTGATACGTTCGCGGCGATTGGCGCGTCGGTGGGGCTTGTGCCCTGGACGGACTGCATGGGCGAAGCAGGCAGGTTACCGTCGGTACTGGCGTCGGTACAGGTATGTCGAATGTTATATATTTGGGACTCAAAAAATATGCATAGAGATAGTGGGGCGGATGAGCCTTGTATTGAGAGATGACACACAACAGGACGAGTGTCGCGGTTGCGTTATTTCTCCTTCTCCCACAGGTTATAACGGGCGTGTCGTCGCCGGTGTTGCCCAACGGCGTCGATGTGTCTTTCGTCGTTCTCTATACCGGTCTCTTCGACGGATTGCATGTGTACGACGTGCTGGTGCACTCGGAGAAACGGGAGAGCCGTGTGCAATGGTCGGCGGCACGGGTCAGGTTTGAGGTGGATGGCGAGGCGACCCTGCGGAAAACGCCGGGCGCCTTTATCGGCAACGCGCCCGCGGGATCCGGGACCGGGGTTCGCCGGGACGCCTTTTCCGCGTTGCTCAACTCCGACAGCGCGCAGGCTGTCGTGTTCGGGCCGGGGCTGATGTCCGAGAGTGACTCGCCACGAGTCTGCTCGCTGGCTTTGCCGGCGACGAGTAAGACTCCGCCGTCTGTGTTGGCTGCGCCGGAGAGCGCTTCCTTGTTCGGGTGGGTACAGGGTGAGTATACCGTCACCGTCTCGAACGCGGCACACATCGAGGCTGTGGCTGGGGTTTTAAAGCAGTACGAAGCGGAGGTGGAGAAGGACGATGACTCTGACGGCGGCGGGCGCACGACGGGCACCAGCTCGATCGGGACGGTGCTCATAGTCGTTGCGGGTATCTTTATGGCGATGAGCGCCGGCCTTGCATACCGCCGCAAGCGCGGCGTGCCACAGCCGCCCCCGACGCGGTACTATCGTTCGGGGACATTGAACAGCCAACCCATGGCCATGACGAACGCCGCCCCGGCGTCCCCGCTCGCGCCGGGCCACCAGCAGCAGCATTACCAGGTTGGTGATGAAGACCGCTTCGAGCAGCGGAATCCTATATTTTCGGCGGATGACGGGACGGCGGACGTGAATGCCGCCGGGACCGAGATGTTTGACGGATCGCTGGTGGGTATGGAGTCGATGATGATGTGGAACTCGGCGGGCCATCAAGCTGCGGGAGTCGACTCTGTCGAGGTTCAGAATCCCGCGGGGCCGGACGCCGACACTGCGACGAACGCCAGGGACTATAGAAGCGGCACGTTAAGCGGACTAGAAAATGTCAACATGAGACATGTTTAGATAATGACTCCACAATCGTTATTTACTCTCTCTCTGCCATCGATACCTAGAGCTTTTTTTCAGTTCGGGTCGTGATGCGCCCTCTCCTGCATCCCTCCAAAGAAGACGGCAAACATAAGCTCCGCCGATGGGGCCGATGGACCTACGTGGGGTCGCTGTGCGTGCAAGTGGTTGCGCTCGTCCTCTCGCTGGTAGCCATCGGTATGTTTTCCTCTTCGGGCGGCAGTCGGATTCTGCATCAGGCACTCGTAATCGAGTGCGTCGTCAACGTGCTGCAACTGACTTGGTACCTGGCCGCCCCCTCCGCGACGGGAGACAACTCCTCGCTTCGCGCGGGCCCGTTTTCGTCCTCACTGCAAATGCCCGCGGCGCGCACCCGATACATTGACTGGGCGCTCACCACCCCGCTCATGATCATATCGCTTGTGGCGGCCTCCGAGCACTTTCTCCAAACGGACGTGCAGTCTCTCGGGGATCTGTTTGGAAAGTACGGGCTCGAGCTCTTCGTGGCTCTCACTGGCAACGCCGCCATGCTGCTCTTCGGGCTGATTGCGACGTACATTCCCAATCCGACCAAGTCCTATGCGATCTGGGCGGGGTTTGTGCCTCTCGCACAAGTTTGGGTCACGCTGATATGGACCTTTGCGGTCGGAAGTTCGTCGGGTCGGGTGTGGGCGCTGTATGTGTCGACAGTGGTTCTGTGGACCATGTACGGGGTCGTGGCGCACGGCAACGAAGAGTGGCGGGCCATCGGTTTCAACGTGCTGGATACGCTCTCAAAGAATGTGTTTGGGATAATCTTCTCGGTCATATCGATACGCGCTTCGCAGTAAAAGGGGCGTGCCGCCGCCCCTTTGGACCCCTGCTCTCGATTACCAGCTTTTCTTAGCTCGAACACGATATCTCATCATTACATAAATCAATTTAATTATACAGAGGGGGGGGGGGGGCGGGGTCAATGGGCGGCACGCCGCTTATCGATTGATTTATAACATGGCCAGTGTCTTCATCGAGTCCGTGACGGTCGCCATGCTGTCGCGAAAACGTCGCCGGGGGAGCTGCTTGCAGCAGATGCCCGGACCCGGCGTGGATCCTCGATTTAAAGATTTCATCCGCGAGGTCGATGCCCTGGCGGATGCCCGGCCCGCGGGTCGCAAGTCGTCCTCTGGTGCTCGCTCGTCCGAATCGGGGAGTCTGTGGCGGCTGCTGGCGTCGGCGGAGTCCGCCCCGGGGGCGCCGCCTTCGCAGCGCCGGCATCATTTTCGGGAATGGGAGCAGCGGCGCCTGCACTGGGCTCGCATGCGGGGCTTGACGTCGGATGGAGAGCATTCGGACGACTGCTCAATGTCGTCGTCTGAGTCTGACGAGCCGGTCGACTCTTGTCGGCTGGAGGACGTGCCGGCGCGTGTGACGCGCGAGTACGGGCGCATGTGGGAGACGTACTGCTCCAGCCGGGCTCACACGCACGTGGTCTTTGACGAGTGGTGGAAGACCTTACTCGACTGGATCGCGTTTTGGTTCTCGCCCGACCTGTCCCGGCGGCTAAACAACGACAGGGCGGCCCAGTTCCGCCAGCTGGAGGTGGACCTGGAGAATGCGGCCAAGGTATACCGCGCCAACTGCGATTATCTGCACAGTGCAGGTGTCGTTCGCAAAGGGCGTGCGGACGACATGTGCACGTTGCCCATTCGGGTGGTCGAGACGGGCCCGCTGGATGCGGACCTGTTCCGGTGCGTACTGTGGGAGACGATGGTCCAGTGCAGGGCGTACATTCGGCTCGCGGACGCGGTCCAGACTGACATCACGGTCTCGACGGCGGCCATAACTGCGATGATTTTCCCGCAGCAGGGCGGGCAGCACGTGTCAATCGAGACGGCGACGGAGGTGATGCTCGGGTGCCGCCTGGAGCGCGCGCGCAAGCCGCGCACGGGGTGCGGGGTGCGCGCGCGCGCGCTGACGGGGAGCGACGAGTACGCCGGTCTGGTGGACGGCTGCGAGCTGTCGCTGCGGTGGCGTGCGGCGCCGGACACCCTCAAGGAGCTCTGTCGCGTGACGGAGGGCGCCACCGTGGCTGACGCGGGCGCCGGTCGCCGCACGAACGTGTGCGCCTTTGCAGACGTGCTCCAGGGCGTGCTGGAGGCGCTGGCGGCCGACGAGGTGCTGGGATCTGCGGCCCTGCGCAAGCGGTGGCCATCGCTGGACCTCGACGCGCGTCGGTTCCGCGGGCTGCGGCAGCTGGAGTCGTCGAGCGTCGGCCGCCTGCTGGGGGAGACTCCGCCCCAGTTCTCTCCGGAGGTTGTGGCGGAGTCGCGCCTGACGCAGTGCGGGCCGCCTCCCGTGCCGGAGCACGTGGTCGGCCTCGTCGACGGGGATGGGCAGCCGGTTCCCCTCGGCCCCCCGCAGGGGGTCCGGATCGCCAAGAACGCAGCCTCGGCGCCGTGGGATTTGGCCGTCTGCCCGCACGCCAACGACCGCGTATCGCTGCACAGGCTGGTCCCCGAGGAGCTTATGGTGGAGGGGCGCGCGGAGCATCTGGGCGCCGCGGTGCTTCGGCACCACATGCGCACAGACCTGCGGCGGCCGGACGCCCGGCGGGCCGTCCTCGCGGAGCTGCTCCCGCAAGTGATCGGGTGGCATTACACTCCCCCAGACCCGGCGGCATACCGGCGGGACGTGGCGCCTGACGCGCTGCCGCACTCGCCTCTCGCGAGCGGCGTGGGTAGCCTCTCGGAGCTCGCCGCGCTGGCCAACTTCAGCGTCGCGGAGGCGCTCGGCGGCTCGCTGTGCGGGGCGTCGGCGCCTGGCAGCGACCGCCCGGACCGGGTGTGCGTGTGGCGCGTGGCGTCCACCTACGAGCGGCTCATGTGGATGCAGTGGTACCACCACGCAGAGACGGGCTGGCTGACCCGAGAGGACGGCGCCGTCGACCTGGCGCCGGTGTTTGCGTCTGACGTGACGTGGGCCGGCGCCGTGGCGGTGTCCCCTGAGCGAGTCCAGTGGCTGCGGTACGAGTTCCGGGCCGCCGGCTGGGGAACAGTCGCCACATTCTTCGAGTGGCTCGAGTCCAACCCGCAGAGCGACGCGTCGTGCGTCCCCGGGGTCGGGCCGGACAGTCTCTGGGTCCGCGTCGCGGAGCCGCTCGAGGCCACAACGTCCCTCGGCGTGCGGCTCCACTGCGACCAGGGGCTGACGCTCCTGCGCAGCGGCCCCGAGCAGCCGTCGTCGGCCGACGCGGAGTGCGCGGCGAGCCGGCGGACGCTGAGCCTGGCGGCCATGGGATGGTTTGCTCGGTTTGTGCTCGAGAGGAAGCTTCTCGAGCTAACTCACGACTCTGACGATTTCCCGAGCATCCCCGACCCGGGACGTTTCCCGCAGTGCGACCCCGACACGCTCGACCTGACGGACGCCCGCGCCCACCGCATCGCGCTGTGCGCCCTCGTCGACGCCCGGCGAGTCGTGCACAAGCTCGCGCCCAACCAGGTGGCGGAGTACTGGACGGCCCTCGGTCTCCCCGGCGCGCCTCCCGCCCGGCGCGGAGACATCTTCGGCGTGTCGAGCTCGGTTCGCGCGCGCACGGGCAGGCAGTACCTGGTCGACCGGCACGGCGAGGGCTCTCAGCGGTTCCCTTTCGACCAGGCGTGCATGCGGCGGCTGCACGCCGAGTACCCGCAGCTGGTGCAGCTCGAGAAGTGCGCCGCGCACAGTCCCAAAAGCTTCCCGTGCAGCATCCTGTCCGCGGGCGCCGAGTTTCCAATCTTGCTCGGGAGCCCTGCGCTGCGCCGGCTGGAGCCCGTCATCGACGGGCGGCTGCTCTTCCGGTTCAACCGGCGCGACACGCCGGGAATGCTGCCGCTCGAGGCGAGCGTTGACAGCCTGGCCGCCGACATCCTCTCCGGAGACCCCGCGCGGGCCGGCGGCGGGAGCTGCGTCGCCAACCCATTGCTCGTCTACAAGCGGGTGTTTGCGCGCGGCGCCTTTTGGTGCAGCCGCAGCACCAACAAGCCTAGCACGGGACGGGTGCGCCAGGTGGTCTACAATGAGCGGACCCGCACATACACCAAGTATGCCTTGTTGCCCGGCGCGGATGGGGGGGCCATGCGACAGCATGCCGATCACACCAGCGACTATTACGCGTACCCGCCCCCGGACTCGGCGCGCGACGTCCTCTGCTACTATGAGGAGACGCCGACGGCCGGCCCGGGGGCGGGCCTCAAGGCGCTGCGCCTCGCCATGGACGCGGACTCGCGCGCCAAAGCCAACGGTCTTTTTCGGCCGGCCGCATGCAGGCCCCGCGGTGGCTCGACGCGCTGCCGTCCCGCCCAGGAAGAAGAAGAAATCCAGTCGTCGACCATGGCTTTTTATTCGGCCGGATCAGTCGCCGCCGCTGCCGCCGCCTGGTGCCCGCCGACCGGCGGGCTATTGCTCGACGAAAAAGAGTCCGTCCTTGTGCCGGCCAGCTGGCTGGCGGCGCACGACCCCGCCAGGCCTCACCGAATTGTGCCGACCGACCCGCCGCTAGCGCTCGCGGGGGCCGCCGCCGAGAGCGGCTGCCTCTGCCTCTCCCAGATCAAGGGCGCGATCGAGACCGCGATTGCGGGCGGCGCAATGGCGAGCGCGCACGCGTTCTGGCTCGTCAAGCTGCAGCTCGGAGCGCCCAACCGCGTCGAGGCCGAGGCCCGGCTGCAGCTGGGCGAGGCCTCCTGCGTCTTCAACGGCCGCTGGGCGCTGCAGTACAGGGCGCTCGCCCTCAAATCGGCCAACGCCCGGGTGCAGGCCATCTCCGCTGAGCTGGACCGCGCCGTCGGCATACACCTGTCGCCCGGTGAGCGCGCGCGCCTGCGCGCGCTGCCGGCGCTGGACCCGCGCGAGCTTGTCGGCGACGAGTGGCGGGGCGTGCTGCTGCCCATCATGAACGCGCACCTCGTGCGTATGGCCGTGGCCGGGGAGACGTACGACACCCTGCAGGACGCGTACAACACGTGCGAGATGCTCCTGCGGTCCTCGCTGGACGGGTACTACAAGGGTCCGGGCGACGAGGCGTCGTGCTACGAGGCGTACAACATAGTATGCGCGATGTTCCGCCTCGACCCACGCCAGTCGCAGTTCCGCCCGCCGCTCGAGCTCGTGCGCGACCAGAACGGCACGCCGCTCCTCTTCGTGCCGGGCGGCCGCAAGCCCCGCGTCAAGTACGCATCCAGGCGCAAGCGCAGAGCCATTTTCGTCGAGCAGACGGAGATTACCGAGTCGCGGGCCTTCACCAAGATACTCACGTACGAGCACTCCGTCATCGACACCGCGAGCGTCGAGCGCGCGCGCGCCCAGTCGACGCGCGGCGCAGAGTATAAAAATAAAGACGCCGTCTAGTAGATCTGCAGAGAACAATATAAATGTCATTCTAGTAGAGAATATGTATATGGAAATTATCTGCTAATGAAAAATAAGGTTAATTAATTAATTAATTAACTTTTGTTACTCCCGCCGAGCACTTCAGATGCTTGTCGCCCCCCGCGGAGTCGGGATTGAAGATGTTCTTGAGATTATCCCAATGTTCCGCCAGGTACATTTGAGACTTTTTTGCCGGCGAAACATTTTTCTTGATGACGCCGGAGCTGCGGCATGCGGCAGCAAAGACGCTGTACTTCACCATGTCCGCGATCCGCGCGCAAATCTCTGCGTCCATCGGTTCTTTTCCGCACAGTCCCCGAACCGCGAGCATACCCTCTATAGAGATGCCTTGTTCCTCTCCCTTGTCAGCACAATTCATGAGAGAAGCCAGCACGTACAGCACGCTGGCGTTCTCGTCGACGTCGGCGTCGTCACTCATGCTGACGCACAGTTCGATGCCGGTGGTAAACAGAGTGCCAAAGCGAGAGTACGCTTCGGCGGCGACCTCCACTTCGTACCGCAGCGTCTTAATCATGTCAATGACTGTTTTTATGAACGTTTCGACCCTAGCCAACTTTAATTTCCAGGCCTGTTTGCCTGTGACACTCGGTGGTTCAAGGTCATATTCGGATGGTGCGCCTCCTGGTGCCGAATAGTGGTCTAGCAGAGCGTTGAGGTTTCGTGTCGAGTCGCCGTCAAACTTGGCTGGATTGTGCATGAAGTACAAAGCTGCGTCGTGGGGGGACGGCAAGCTACCCAGCCGTCTGACGATCGGCGCAAATTTAGCTTCGAATTCTGGCCGGTTTTTCGCCAGCTGGCCGACAATGGACGGCTGTTCGCTATGATTCGTCCATTGGCTGAGCACATCAAGCGGAAACTTTTTGTCATTTGTAGCCCCAATGTCACTATTGAAGATGAATTCGTACAGGCTGATTAGCGGATCCGAGGGGTTCACATTGGGGCCATTCAAACTGTTGAAATCGGCCAGTCGTTTCTCGTCATCCTTCCAAACCGTGGCCAGGGTTTTCTTGCCTCTATTGACCTTCCCCTTGAACTCTGTTTTTATCTTAGGTTCTCCCAAAACAGGCATGTCCGTCATATAAATTTCCTTGAGCGAGTTTAGAGCCTCGGCGACCGTCATCTCGGCAGGGGGAGCCTGGCGAACTGGGGTAGCGGCAGCCCGTTCTTCCGCCGGCGCCGCAGTCTGCGCCGGCACCGGAGTCAGCGCCGGCACCGGAGTCTGCGCCGGCACCGGAGTCTGCGCCGGCACCGGAGTCTGCGCCGGCACCGGAGTCAGCGCCGGCACCGGAGTCTGTTCTTCCGCAGCCGGTTCTCCTTCCACAGCGCGTTCTCCCGCAGCCGGTTCTCCCGCAGCCTGTTCTCCCGCAGCCTTTTCTCCCGCAGCCGGTTCTCCCGCAGCCGATTCTCCTTCCGCAAACAGTTGTAGATCTGCTACGTTCGGCAATTGTTTTAGCTTGCCTACCTGGGTCGGGGTGACCCTGGATTGGGTTAGCAAGGTTTTTACAAGGTCCCCGGGAGAAGCGGTACCAATGAGCCGAAGCAGCTCTAAGATACGAGCCAGATTGCTTTTTGAATTTGAATTTCCGTTCAAAAAATTCAAAGCATCATGGAAGATTCTGAGGGTCTCCGATGTCGCTGCTTTCTTGGATTTGCAGTTAATCAGCGCGTGCTGGATTTGTTTGTGAAGGTCATCACTGACGAGCTGCACAATGGCGAGGGCCGCTGGATCCGTCCTGAAAAATTCGAGGTACATTAAGGGTTCGCATCCCGTATCACCAGCCATCCTGACGCTCTTTGCACTCACCACCCCCTGCACAGTCCAAAACAAAAAGCGTGTATATATACGCACCTTGTGCTCTTCGGCATGGCACTCTCTCTTGCGGTGCACACACGGTGGGAAATGACAACCCTGGTAGTGAACCACCTCGTCGCGTCGCCGCGACTCGTGCTGAACCTCGTCGCATGCAGCTTGGCGCTGACTGTGCAGGTGGTCGCGTGCGGCCTCTCCGCGATCCGGCCCCGCATGATGGACGTGCTGGCGGGACCTACCGTGACCGCCCTGTGCGCCGTCACCCTTGTCATTCGCGGCGAATACCTCGGGCGCCAGGTGTTCGTGACGGCCGTTCTTGGGATGTGGGGGATCCGCCTCGCAGTATTGCACGCCAGGCGCCCGGCAAAGCGTGTTGACCCTCACGCCCCGGCGGGCGTGACGCCAAATCTCTGTCTGGTCCGGAGTCTGTGGGCGTGGGCCGTGAGCTCTCCCGCAATTCTTCTAAACACGCTCGACGTCCACTCCACGGGAGCGGTCTTCCCATACGCGCACCGAGATCTGATGGGTGTATGTTTGGCGCTTGGCGGCGGACTGTTTGAGGCCGCCGCCGACTTGCAGAAGGAGCGCTGGCACGCAACCATCAGCAGTGGCGCGACCCACGGGTCTTGCATGCAAGCGGGACTTTGGAGCTGGAGCCGACACCCCAACTACGCAGGACAGCTCGTGATGCACACGGGGATCTTCATTCTTTCGGTCGGACACACATCATACTGGTGTATGACGGGGGTTCTTTTTTCGGCACTGTCACTCATCCTGCTTGACGGTGGTATGTGTACGCTCGAACGAGACAAGGAAAACCTCTTCTTCGGAAAGACGGACTACCTCAAGTATCGTGCCAGAACCAGCCCCCTCTTGCCGATCCCACCCACAGTCTACTCTGCTCTTCATTGGAGAGTGAAAAAAATCTTTCTACTGGAATTAGATGTTTATGCGAAAGGCTCACTGTACATGGGCGTATAGAAGAATATTCATTTTAGTTACATTTGTTCTCTGTACATCTATGTGCATAAAGCAGTGTCATCAGTCTATTCCATGTCAGAGGGCGCGTCGTCGTCCTGGTCCTCCTCCTGGTCCTCCTCCTGGTCCGGCTCCTGGTCCGGCTCCTGGTCCGCCTCCTGGTCCGCCGGCTCCTGGTCCGGCTCCTGGTCCGGCTCCTGGTCCGCCTCCTGGTCCGCCTCCTGGTCCGCCGGCTCCTGGTCCGCCTCCTGGTCCGGCTCCTGGTCCGGCTCCTGGCCCTCCTGGCCCCCCGAAGTCTGGCCCTCCTGGTCCTCCTCCTCCCCTCCCATGTCGAGGTCGTCCGACGGGGCCGGGGTGACGACAGCGGGCCCCTTGCCGCGAGAAGTCCCTCGCCGCGAGCGCTGCTTGTCGGCAGCCTTACGGGTGCGTTTCCGCGGGCTCTTGGGCTCGCTCGGTCCAGCCTCGTCGTCGGCAGGCGCCGCCCGCTTCTTGGCGGGCTGAAGCTTCTGTCGCATGCAGATTTGCTTGCCCAGGTGATCCTCGCCCATGTGCGAGGTCTCGGCGGCGACGGACTTCATGCAATCCTGTGGTGACCCGCCGTAGACTTCAGTGATCGAGGTTGCGTAAAGCATCTTCGACTTGGAGATGTAGAGGGGCTCGATCGGCTCCACGCCGCACACCTCGAGGAAGCAGGGCAGCTTGGCGTTGACCACCTTAGCCCGCCTGACCTTGCACCACTGATCATACCACGCGCCGGCCATCGCTTTGTTATCAAGGCGCTTATGGTCCAAGAAGAGTGTCGAGCAGGTCTTGACAATCTCAATGAGCCGCGGCTGCTCATCGCCGGCCCAGGCGGCGGTAAACGCGGTGGCGGCGGCGATGACGAGCCGCTCGTAGCAACCATTCTTGGCATCGGTGAAGCAAGCGGCAGATTGGCCGTTCTCGTCGACCACGGCCGATACGGCCAGGATAGCAGACGCGATGCACTTCGAGAACTTGCCATAGTCAAAGTCCGCGGGCTGCTCCAGGTCAGTGACAGAGGTCTTGACGTCGCTCTGCCACGCGTCAGTGGCCTCCTCCTGCTCGTTCCGTACGTCCCGGCCAACGCACGCCAGGCCGAGCCGGACGAGGTGCACGTAGTAAAACTGGCGCTGGACCACCAGCTTGCACGTGACCGCGAGCTGTTCCCACGGGTGCCGGACGGCGTCCGTGGCGAGCACGCCGAGGACGAACGTGTCCGACATGGTGTTGAGAATCTCGCCCAGCTGGAACGGGGACTGCAGGAGGAGACGGCTTTTGATGATGCTGGTGATCTGCGGCGGCGTGAGCTCCTGGTACACGAAGCAGTTCAAGACCTTGTTTTCCCAGGCGGCCTCCTTGCTTTCCTTTTCGAAGAAGCTACTGCTCGCAAGCTGCATCTCGGTGTGGCCAAGGTGCGTGAGCTGCCACTGCTCCAAGTTCAGCACCAGTAGGCGGATGAACCGGTTCGGGCGCCCGTAGTTCTTCTGGCAGTACTTGTCGGCGCGTGCCAGAATCTTCTCGTAGCCGTCCTTTTTACTGATCAAGAACCTGTAATGAACCTGTCGCCCCGGAGTCTCTTGCGTCTCGTCATCGGTGTCCTCCTCCTCGGAAATCGTGACCACGCCCATAAGGCCCATCACCGTCAAGAGAATGACGGCAAGACGCTGAAACCCGTCGACAATGTCAAACATGACCTTCTTGTCCTTGGGCACGGTCGTCTCCTTCTTGCCCTTCTTGGGCTTCGGGAGCTGCGCCAAGATCTCATCCTCCCGCTCCTTTGGGGACCGCTCGTTAAACGTGAGCAAATCGACGGGAATGATCTCGTCGACCTCGGTGCGCGCCGCACAGGCCGCCAGCTTGGCAGCCCACCCCGGCGGGTTAGTCAAGTCGCGCTGGCTCTTGCCCTCCTGAACGTTGCCCTCGTGGTCCAAGATGTTGCACAAGGTGAGCTTGTCCTGCTCGGCGTATCTCATCAACACGCCGACCGTCTTGGGGCGGAGATCTGCCTGTTGCTGCATCGCCTCGTTCTCTTTCGCGTCCGAGAGCTGACCAGATGCGAGGACCGCAGCCACATAGGAATAGCTGGTATCGTCGTTCTGCTTGGCGTGGCCCTTCTTGTTGCGGTGAACCAGCTGACGTTGCTCGTCGTACTGCTTCTGCTTGAGGGCGCTGGGGGCGTCCATCTTGTGGAACTCGGTAGGAAAAAGCGGTGAGAGGACCTGATGTGCGCGCCACGGGAGTTGTTGAATTAATCAAATACAAGTCACGATGGAGGAGGCTTGCTTTGGTTTTGTGTGGTTGTTGTCTACTCTCTCCCTGATCTGGCGCGGAGGGGTCAGAAAATATATCGATATCTCACCTTGGGCGGCAGGGGAAGGCTCGGTCGGACTTTCTGGGGATTTGGATATACTCTCTCTCCCTGATCTGGCGCGGCGGGGTCAGAAAATATATCGATATCTCACCTTGGGCGGCAGGGGAAGGCTCGGTCGGACTTTCTGGGGATTTGGATATACTCTCTCTCTCCCTGATCTGGCGCGGCGGGGTCAGAAAATATATTGATATCTCACCTTGGGCGGCAGGGGAAGGCTCGGTCGGGCTTTCT
>Ga0307995_1001141_pt1 | contig 16874 bp, 16 predicted proteins | sample EllFjometagen262_FD_203132 | JGI IMG/M metagenome (GOLD analysis project Ga0307995, IMG submission 203132) | Marine microbial communities from Ellis Fjord, Antarctic Ocean - #262 | ecosystem: Environmental > Aquatic > Marine > Unclassified | place: Southern Ocean | collected 2014-11-02
CTTTGAATGCGTAATTGCTTCGGTATCAATGAAAAATTTTATGACAACTTAAACATCAATTGGAGGCTTTAACTATGTCAGCACAAACCAGTAAAAAACCCTGTTGGATTGATACGATTGATCCCAAAGATGCATCACCTGAACTTGCCCAAATGTATCAACATGTGGGTGCAGTACATGACAAAATTCACAATCTTTATCGGGCTTTTTCTTTACAGCCAATGCCTTTAATAGCCGCTGACCAGCATTATCGCGACATCCTGCATAATGAACAAAATCAATCCAAACCATGGTTTCTAGAATTGCTTGCGAGTCAGGCTGCCATTATCGCCAACTGCCACTACGCGCTGTCCAATCATGGAGCCAACTTTAAAGTTTTATTAGGTGATATGGACCGTGGAGAAGAAATGTTGAATGCCGTTCGTGAAGACCATTACGACGATAATCCACTATTCACCCAAAAGCAGGCCGCTCTCCTTAAATATGGCGCCAAACTGTGCCGTAATCCCGAGGCCATGCAGGAGCAGGATGTGATTGATCTCAAATTGATTGGCATCACTGACACCGAAATTCTTGAAGCAGTGCAATCGACTGCTTGCTTTGCTTACTGGGTTCGTTTCATTAATGCATTGGGTATCAATCTGAGCAATGAAACCATTGGTAAATATGCTGATACCAATGAGTGATTTAACACTAAACGATGTACGCCTCGACGAAAATGGTATAAATGTCGTTTGGCAAGACGGACATAAAGCTTACTTTCATAATATCTGGCTGGGTCATTCACCAGGATTTCCTGGTTCAGAGCGTCCCGCAGGATCGCTAGGCCGCTTTCCCCATGATGTAAAGAAAAAACAGCCTATTGAGGCCTGGATAACACCAGAAGGCCATTTAAATATTAAATGGAGTAGCAATCAAGTTTCCGAACACCCTGCAGATTGGTTGCGCGAAAACGAGTACGGTGAATCGATTTCATCACAACGCCGCAAGGCAGTTGAAACTTGGCGCGCAGATAGTCTGCCACAACAAACACAGCATAATTTTGCTGGGCTCATTGATAACGACAATGCTCGTTTGGCGCTGTATGAGCAGCTTATCGTTCATGGCGCCGCTATAGTAAAAAATGCTCCCGCAGGGACCATTACACAGGTTGCCAACTGGTTGGGACATGTACCAGACAACCTTTATGCCGACGAACCGGATCAGCCCACAGTTGGCAATGTCCGTATCGACCCAAGTGTTAACGTGGCCACTAATATGTCTCATTTTCTTGGGCCACACACCGATACCTGTTGGCGCCAGACACTCAGTGGTTTGGTCATGTTGCATTGTTTAGAAGCACACCCCCAAGGGGGACGCTCGATTGTGGTTGATGGCTTTGCTGTCGCCGAGCGATTACGTCAACAGAACCGTCCAGCATTCGACCTACTCACACAAGTGCCGATCAGCTTTGGTTCAAAAGTAGACGATCGAGACGATTGGCGTGTACTCGGTCGCGTGATCTCGGTGAGTGCAGACGGTGAAATCGAAGGTATTCGATACAACGGCAATTCAATCGGACAACTCGATTTGCCAGATGACCTTATTGAACCGACTTATCAAGCGTTGGAGGCCTTCGAAACCATTCTTTATGATAAAAGCCTTTGGTGGCAACCATTATTGCAGCCAGGTGATTTGCTGATAGTCGATAATCATCGGGTTTTGCATGGACGAGAGGCATTTGATCCTGAATTAGGCGTGCGACATCTGCAAACTTGCTCGGTCGATCGCGACGACTTCCATAATCGCTATCGGCGTCTGGCAAAAAAGATGGCTAAACCAGATTGGGATCTGCGCTTAAGTGCTGGTGTCATCTAACGAAAAAGTGAATGATACTCTAGCTCTAACGCGTAAGATTGTTTGCGAGATAATTATAAAAGTCCCAGATTGTTCCTTCGTAATCAGGCTTAGCCAGTACCGACGATGTATAATACTTTGATTGCAAGCCACGCATGACGTTGACTAGTTGAGCCTCGTCCTCTGCAAAAGTTCGTTTAAACAAATCAACCCCTGCCTCAGCAACACGTTTTTCCGCTTCAGTTTTGGCTGGCAAGCCAATCATACCTATGCGTGTGCGCAGTCGGGTTGCCGATATGGGCTGTATTAGATTGTAGGTCACCTTGAAGCCCGAAATACCAAACACACTACTGGGTGCGATACCCAACATTAATGACCGCCGCTTTTCATCGTCACTTAAATCTGGATGAGATTCACCACGTGATGGTGCTTGCTCCGGGTAATAAGAATAAAACCCTAGGAAGCCTTCACCAGCATCAAAGTGTCGAGATAAGTTGGTTGGTGTATACGGGTGCAAGGTTTTCCGATGGACCGTTGACAGGTGATAACCTTCGAGAAAATTCTCCACCAAACATTTCCAGTTGGCATCCCATTCCTGCTCAATGGAAAACAATAATTGCATATCGTCGATGTGCATATTCTTAACCATAGGTTCAATTTGTCGCACAGTGTCAGACTCTAGAAATGATTTAGCGCTGCTATCCAAATTTATAAAAATGAACCCATGCCAGCTTTCACATTTGAATTCTGGAAGTTTGCAATTTCGAATGAAATCAATCTGTTGATCTTCAACACCCGACGCCCTGATCAGTTGACCACTAAGGTCATAAGTCCAAGCATGATATGGACAAGTAAAACTTTTACGATGGCCTTTACCTTCGACTAAAGGCATAGCACGATGGCGACAGACGTTAGATAACGCTTTAATAGTTGTGGCATTAACTCGCACCAGGATGATCGGTTCTCCAACTAACTCGGTGGCCATATAATCACCAACATTGGGGATTTCTTCAACACGTCCAAGACAAATCCATTTCTTATGAAATAACTGTTCGCGTTCGATATCGAGGAGTGTTTCAGACGTATAAAATGCGCCTGGCATGGTAAATGCCAAGCTAGAGTCGGTGTTAGCGACTCTATCCAGATGATTAAAAATTGACTCTAATTCAGATTCAGACATTCGATGCACACTCAATCTTGCCGATTAGAAAACTCAGTGAATGGATCAATTGCCCGAAGACTCTAACCCACCTTTGCCTTTAGCCTGTCGTTCTGCAATAACACGCGTCATCCAATCTGGATCCATCTCTGGCACTGAGGATAATAGTAACTCGGTGTACTCGTGGAATGGTGGTTCAAACACTTCGTTCTTTGGTCCTTGCTCAACAACCTCACCTTGTAACATCACCACCACCTTATCAGCGATGGCACTAACAGTTGCAAGATCGTGGGTGATAAAAAGGTAAGCTAGATTAAACTCTTGTTGCAAGCGGTCGAGCAGGCGCAAGATGCCCTCCGCAACCAATTGATCCAATGCTGATGTAACCTCATCACATATGATGAAGGATGGATTTGCAGCAAGCGCACGCGCAATACAGATGCGTTGCTTCTGCCCGCCTGATAATTCACTGGGTAAACGATTGAGATATTGGTCTGGATCCATTTCAATCATTTCCATTAGTTCACGAAGGCGCCGATTTTTTTGCTCGCCTTCCATACCGAGATAAAATGACAAGGGCCTTCCGATGATGTCACAAATTTTGTGATGCGGATTAATCGCAGTATCAGCCATTTGATAAATCATTTGAATGTTTTGTAATTGTTTATGATCACGATTACGATAGTCCGCCGGTAGCACCTCACCCTCGAAGTGAATGCTCCCCTGGACAGGTTTTAATAACCCAGTAATAACTCGGGCCAGAGTACTTTTCCCACTCCCTGACTCGCCCACAACGGCCACGGTTTCATTACGACGGATTTCAAAATTGACATCTTTTAAAACCAGCTTCGAAGTGCCGGGATAAATCGCCGAAATGTTTTCAATTTTGATTAATGGGGTCGAAGCAGCATCTATAGTTTGTTCCGTTTTACGAAAGCTACGCACCGCCCACAGAGATTTGGTGTAATCCTGCTGTGGGTCGCACAGCATGCTTCGAGTTTCTGACTCTTCTACTGATTCTCCGTTACGCAATACCTTAATCTTATCAGCCATTTGTGCCACAACAGCAAGATCATGCGTGATGTATATAGCGGCGGTATTAAATTGATCAACGATACTCTTGATAGTCGCCAACACCTCAATCTGTGTCGTCACATCGAGTGCCGTAGTCGGTTCATCAAAGATGATAAGATCGGGACGACAAGCCAGGGCCATTGCCGTCATTGCTCGCTGTAACTGGCCACCCGAAACCTGGTGCGGATAACGAAAACCAATCGTATCTGGGTTTGGCATTTTGATTTTCGCATATAATGCTTTGGCGTCGGCATAGGCCTGTTCTCTGTTACCAATACCATGCTGAATGACGGGTTCGCTGAACTGATCAATGAGCCTATGCGCTGGATTAAAAGAAGCCGCAGCTGATTGTGCAACATAGGCAATTCTAGCGCCCCGCAGTCGGCGTTTTTCTTCTTCAGTGGCGGTGGTTAGCTCTAAACCATCAAATTTAATACTACCGCCATGAATACGACACCCAGGCTTAGCAAAACCCATTGCGGCAATTCCAATCGTCGATTTACCCGCGCCAGATTCACCAATCAGACCTAAAATTTCACCCCGGTTTAAGGAGAAGTCAACACCTTTGACTATCTGATGCCACTGATCTTCACTATAGCCTTCAATGCACAGACCTTTGACTTCGAGTAGAAGTTCATTGTTGTCAGAACTCATCCTTTAACCCGCTAGTCTTATGAAGAAACCAATCAACAACAAAGTTGACTCCCAGAGTGAGAATTGCAATTGCCGCAGCGGGAACCAGCGGTGTGTAATCTTCGAAGGAAATTAGATCAGCGGTATCGCGCACCATTGAACCCCAGTCAGCGGTTGGCGGTTGGATACCCAGTCCAAGAAAACTCAGCGCACTGATAGTCAAAAATACAAAGCAGAACCGAATACCAAATTCCGCTGCGAGCGGCGCCGAAATACAGGGTAAAATTTCACGTATTGTTATCCAGCCAATTTTTTCACCGCGCAGTTTGGCCGCTTCAACAAAGTCCATCACCACCACATTCAAACTCACCGCTCGGCATAATCGGAATACACGGGTTGCATCGAGCAACCCAATAATCAGAATGAGGCTCGGCACTGAGGTGCCGAAAATTGACAGTAGCAACATGGCAAAAATTAATGCCGGAATCGCCATCAAAATATCAACCGTTCGACTTAACAGTTGGTCAGTCCATCCACCAATAACCGCTGCGATAATACCCGTCAAACCACCCAGCAGGAATGCGTAGATCGTCGTTATAAGGGCAATGCCAACGGTGTTTCTCGCACCGTAAATAATCCGAGTAAAGGTGTCACGTCCAAGATTATCGGTGCCAAGTATAAAGCTATCATTTGCCAACATGTATTTTTTACCAACAATTTCAGATTCCCCATAAGGCGCAATTATTGGCGCAAACACAGCCGCTATAACGTATACAACAATCACCAGCATGCCAAGCTTGGCACTAAACGGCGCTTTCAACAATTCGCTAAAAAACCGCTGCATACGAGTTTTAGTTGGCTTTAACATCGAGCTGTCGTTGCTAGTAGAATTCGACTGGTTCATTTTGGATGCAGCAGCCTCGGGTTGGTTAAAATCGACAATATGTCCGCTATCAAATTCAGTGTCACATAGGTCGCCGCGAAAATTAGGCAACAAGCTTGCACCACTGGCATATCACGCCTTTGCACTGCGTCGACCAATAGCTGACCTAACCCAGGATAAACAAAAACAACCTCTACAATCACCACACCAACAATAAGATAAGCAAGGTTCAACACGATGACATTAATAATCGGCGCCCAGGCATTGGGGAGTGCATGGTGTGTAATGATTCGGAGCCGTTTCATGCCTTTCAACGATGCCATTTCAATATAAGAATCAGACAAAAGGTTAATAATCGCGGCGCGAGTCATCCGCATCATATAGGCAACGGAAACCAGAGTTAGTGTTATGGCTGGTAGCAACGTTTTTTCAAGGCGCTCTATAAAACCTGTGTCAGCCTGAACATTGGACAGGCTTGGAAACCAACCAAACTTAACTGATACGAATAAAATCAAAATGTAAGCCACAAAAAATTCGGGCGTTGAAATCGCCGATAGAGTTACCGCATTAATACCGCGATCATAAAATGAGTTCCGATACAGGGCCGCAAGAATACCCAATGCAAGGGCTAATGGAACCGAAATACAGGCAGCAAATGCCGCTAAAAAAATAGTGTTTTTAAATCGCAAACCAATAATATCACCGATTTCTCGACCGTTTCCAATCGAGGTGCCAAAATCGCCCTGCAGGATGCCACCCAGCCATTTGAAGTAACGAATATGGGCCGGTAGATTGAGGCCGAGCTGATCCCGCAATGCTGCAACGGTTTCCGGTGTGGCAGCCTGACCAAGAATGGCCTCTGCGGCGTCACCTGGCAACATGGATACACCTAAAAAAATAATCAAGGACACGATAAACAATGTCAAAAAACCAAGTGAAATTCGTTGAACTAACATCTTCCCAATATTATTCAATATTCTGCCTCCAGGAATAACCTGCAAGATGGACTAACGATCGTAGATACTCTGTTCATACACACAATAATACCGCCTACTTCAGAATTTCACGAATGCGCTGATTAACGCGTTCAGTCATATCTTGGGCACCAGCCTCGAGCCAAGCATCCGCATCAGAGCGTTCGCATAAACCCGGGTACCAGTTTTCAGTCATGAAACGATCCTGAGTATGCTGGTCAGTCAGGAAGTCATTGTTTTTGGCCGATCTTAAAACAACTTCCGCTGCAATTGAATCTGCGGTCACTTCAACACCCGTTGCCATCTTGCTTGACCAGCCGATCAATTCATCGCATAAAGTCAGTAGTTGAATTGATCCAGTTCGCCCTCCTGACAAAAATCCAAGATTATGCACAAATGGGGTACTCGCCAACGCTGCAATCGCAAGATTGGCGCCAACTTCAGCGGCCGCCTGGGTATCGAACTGGTGCGAATCGGAGCAACCGGCGCCTATCCAGGAAGGAATGCCAATAGAGCCAAAGTAATCACTCGCGCCGAGTCCGGCCATCATGTATTCAGGAGAGCCATATGCAAGATTGGCTTGACGAAGATCCATCGGCAATATGGCTGAACCGCTCATGACAGGCGCACCAGGGCTAGCCATTTGGTGAATAACCATGCCAGCAATTGCTTCGGCTGATGATTGTGCAATCGCTCCAGCATTTGAAATAGGGCATGACATACCTGGAAATGTAGCCGGATAACAAACCGCAGGAATGCCCCATCGGGCACAGTTGATCAGCCTCAGACAAAATTCTTCTGGTAGTTTCAATGGCGATATCGGCCCCATTAGTTCGAGGCAAACAGGTTTATCGGCCATGCGCTGCCAGCCACCGGTCATATCCGCGATCAGATTTAGCATGCGCTCCTGAATAATTTCGTCATGCGCTAATAGTGCCGCTGGTTTAGTGCAGTTTTCGTACATTGCACGAACGGTTTCGATCACTTCATCTTCTGGTGGAACTTCGCTTGGGTACCCTAGTGAACAAACCATATCAAGGTTGGGGAGTTGTTCGCATAGTTTTGCAGTATCACGAATATCGTCAAGACTACAGGGCCGAAGCTCGTTATTACGGTAATCAAGAATACGCACACAATTGTGTCCAGGACAATAACTCGCCATCGAACTACTTGTATCTACTTTGACATTGCCATCATGGTCATAAAGAACTATTTTTTCTGGAACCGTTGAAATTGTCTGTTCAACGAGATCTTCTGGTAGGTGCATATACCCTTGATCATCCTGCCAGCAATCTTTAATGTTGAGCAACTGTTTACAGGTTGGCTGATGCTCAATTATGACACCAACCTCCCACAGTATTTTTTTCACTGCAGCGTGAATCATCACAGACTGTGACGCATCAACCAACTCGAGCCTGACCTGTTTTTCAAGCTTACTACATTCAAACGCAGCACTAACTTTTCGGTCAGCTTTTAACTGACGTCCTCGTCTACCTCGCTTACGGTTTCCAGTGGATTGTTTAATAGATTGCATTTATAACCTTTTACCAGAAATAAAACCGGCGACATAAGAGCCGCCGGAATTAGAGTCAAACATCATTAACTAACAATACTAGCCAGTCATTGACCAACGTTCTAACATCTTATAACCATCAAACTCCCAGTTACCGGCTACAGTTTCAGGTACGACCACATTTTTAGTACTAGCTGAAATGTGATTCGCAAAGGTGCCAATAACGGAACCACCGTCATCACGACAAATTGCCTGCATTTCGTAATACATGTCGCGACGTTTGGTATCGTCAATTTCCACTCGTGCCGCCACTAACAACTTATTGAACTTTTCATTTTTCCAAAAGGTTTCATTCCAGTTCGAACTCGCTGAATAACCTTGGGTAAACATCCAATCTTCTGTAGGGCGTCCACTCCAGTAACTCGCACACCAGGGGTGCTTAAGCCAAACATCCGACCAATAGCCATCATCTGGCACTCGATTAGGTGTTATTTCAATGCCCGAACTTTTAGCATGCTCGCTGAACAGAACTGCCGTATCGACTGCACCAGCATAGAGCCCGTCCGAGGCACTCAATTCGACTTGAAGCTTACTTAAACCCGCTTGCTTTAGATGCCATTTAGCCTTTTCAGGATCAAAAGCTCTTTGCTCCAGATCAGGATTAAAGTAGCGATTGGCTGGAGAAATAGGATGGTCGTTACCAATCGTGCCATGGCCACTTAATACTTTATCGAGTACGTCTTGACGATCCATCGACAGTTTCAGTGCCATGCGTACATGGTTGTTATCAAAAGGTGCCAAATCAGTACGCATAGGAAAAGTGTAATGTTGGGTACCCGCTACATCTAACACGCTGACCTTTGAATTGCCCCCAAGACGATCGGCAGCAGTAGCGTCAACGTCACCAATGACATCCACCGCACCCGTTATCAAAGCATTCAAGCGTGCCGTTGCATCTGCGATAGTTATAATCTCAGCAGAGTCAACATATGCCCGATTCGGCATGAAAATATTTGGATTTCGCTTCAACTTAGAATACTGACCAGGTTCAAAAGATTCGAGCATGTACGAACCACAACCAACGTCAAACTGTTCAATCTTACCGTTCTTGGACGGCAGGATAGACAGTGAGCTAGCGGATAAAATAACCGGAAAATCGACACTACCCGATTTCAGCTTTATCTTAACCACTCGGTCACCGTCTTTAGTGATACTGACGACGTCTTCCATAAAAGATTTCATTGCAGATGCAGAATCTTTACCACGATGACGCTCTAATGAAGCGATAACATCATCCGAGGTGACCGTTTTACCGTTATGGAACTCAGCGCCTTGACGCAACTTGAAAATCCATTCGGATGGATCTTTTCCCATTTCAAAGGATTCAGCAAGCTGTGGAGCAAGCTGTCCGTCTGCAGCTATTTCGGTCAACTGGCCATGGATCGAATACCACAGAAAGTTAGTGTGACCACTCGAGAGAAATGTTGGATCCAGGTTGTCGGTAGAAGACCCCTGAACCGTTGCAACTCGCAAGTGACCGCCTCGTTTTGGTGCTGCCTGAACGTTACCACTGAACAGCGTAGCTGGAATTGCTGACGCTAGCCCTAGTGCACTAGCTCTTTGTATAAAGTCGCGTCTCGATATTTCACCTTTATTAAGGCATGAGACTAGTTTATCGAATGGTTTCATATCTCCTCCAGGAGTATTTTTTTATAATAAGCCTAGAAGCCAAGGGTTTCACCGATGTACTTCTAGAATCAACACAACCACAAACGATCATTACATAAATTATCTTCGACCTCAATTAAAACTGTGATCTCAGTTTAAATATATTAAATAAAAATGCTGCACGCCCATTAAACAACTGACTTAAAAAGAAAATTACTTTTTATTTCTGTGATCTCAATATAATCTATTAAAAATATTGAATCATTAATTTTGACCATTCAAAGCGACCGCTAGCAGGGCAATTTATTAAACTTCCCTCCCTCTATCTGATTGCCACCACAGTCAAAATACGCATTGTTAGCCGTTTTTCTATTAGAATTAATGACGGTTAAGGGCATGGGCCTCAAAAAGCTATTTATCAAAGCGGTCAACTAATTACAAAAGCATCAATTTAATCGATAATAAGAAGTGGGGCGTGGGTGTAGTTTGCTCCGTCCCTCATCTATATGCTTAAGTGCAAAGCTTGTTTAATGTATCAAACGAATAATGGTAGGAAGTTATGAGTCACCTCAAATTAAAAGCCGTGTTAGATGACTTGCGCGATACCGCTGCGCTTGATTTCAGCGAGGCTCGATCCGCACCACCCACCATCTACCATCATCCTGACTTACTGGCACTTGAGGCCAATAAAATATTTAAACAGGAATGGATTTGTGTCGGCCGCACTGCAGAAATTCCAAACACTGGGGATTACCTGACCTACGAAATCATTGACCAACCCATTTTTGTGATCCGTCAAAAGGACGAATCCATTGCGGCATTTGCCAACGTCTGCGTCCACCGTTGTGCAAAACTACTGGAGGGCAAGGGTTGTTCGACCCGAATCAGCTGCCCCTACCATTCGTGGACTTATGCACTCGATGGGCAACTGATCGGTGCACCCTTTATGGACCAAACCCCTAACTTTGATAAATCAGACTATCGGCTTGCACCGATTCGTTCAGAAATATGGGAAGGCTTTATTTATGTCACCCTCAACAATGAACTCGCGTCAGTGGCCGAGCGACTAAAAGGTCTGCATGAAATCGTTGGGCAATATCGAATGGCCGATTACGAGCCTGTATTTGAAGGCGATGAAATCTGGGGCACCAACTGGAAGTGCCTAGTCGAGAACTTTATGGACGCCATGCACATCCACCGAGTGCATAAAGACTCATTTGCCAAAGATGGCATCGGTGAAGATCGCACAACCTGTTTTGAAGGTGACCCCTATTTTACCTGGCACCATATCGAAGCAAACTCTGATTCAGGCCGTGGATTTGCACACGAGTCTAACACCTGGTTGAGTGAGGAATTTCGCTCGCGCATCCTATTGTTAGGTTTATTCCCAAACCACACCATTCAACTACAGCCTGACCTTTTGTGGTATTTATCGATTATGCCTCAAGGCATGGGTCAGGTTCGCATTCGATGGCGCGTCTCAATTCCACGCGAAATCTTGGAAAACTCACCAGACCGAGAAGAATACGTCGCGGGCATCAAAGCTCTGCTTATACAAGTTAATTCCGAAGACAGACCCGTCGTAGAAGGTCTTTTTCAAGCAACGGCATCCACCCTTGCTAAGGCTGGTCCAATGAGCCATCTCGAACGCAATGTGTATGAGTTTGACCGATACATTGCGCGTAAATTACTTGAAGAGGTGTAATAAAATGCTATCACTGGATATCTTTCAAAGCTGGTGGGCAATGGGGTTTTTGCGTCCTGACGGCTACGAGTGGACAACCGAAGAACGCTTCGAAATGATCGTAAAAGCCGGTTATCGTGGGGTTTGTTTTGATGCAGGCCTGTCTTATATGCCCTATGAGAGCCTGTCTGATTATGTTAAGTATTGTGAAAAGTACGATCTCGATGTAGTCATCAATGCCTTCCCACGTAATCAGGCCGATGTAGCGAGCGCGCTCAAACAAGCTAAAATGTTTAACGGTCGCTGCCGCTTTATCAGCATCATCGGATACATCGTACCCTGGAACGTCGAAGAGGTTGCCCAAATAACTCGTCAATGGCTCAAACAAGGGCAAGAGGCACAGGTGCCCATTTATGTCGAAGGCCACCGCAACTGTATGACCAATGACCTCTTGTTTACCCTGCAGCTAATGGACGCCGTACCGAATCTGATGATGACCGCAGACCTATCTCATTTTATGGTCAATCAGGAGTGGGTATTTCTGCCACTTGAAGACCATCAGCAGGCTTTGATCAGCCGTTATCTTGAGCGTTCAGAATGCTTCCAAGGCCGCATAGCGTCCCCTGAACAAATTCAGATTCAACCAAGCTTTCCACAACATAAGAAATGGGTAAACTTATTCCATGACTGGTGGACCGAAGGACTAACAAGCTGGCGAAGGCGACACGCGGGCACTTCTGATCGTTGTGTCTTTCTGTGTGAACTAGGTCCACCACCCTACGCTATTACTGGCGCCGACGGTTATGAACTAACGAGCCGTTGGGATGATGCATTACAGATAAAATCGACTGTTGAAAGAATCTGGAGTGAATTAGAAAACCCTAGCGGCTCTACTCTACCCCTTTCATCTGACGCTAGAGATAAATAAGCCCGTCACTGAATAGGGACAACATATTATTTTACGATTATCGCGATGAGGAGGTGCATCTTTGCCTCGCCCCGCTAACCATTAATAAACAATGCTTCGGTGCGTCGACGGTGCTTGCTTGAAATTATAGCTATAAAAAACAGAGCGGTTGCATTAAATGGTGTCAGAGCGACACATCAACCTGGTCATTAGTCATTTGAGCATTACCACTAAAGCGTTACAAAAATTTACTCTGTTAGCAGTCGCGGTGATGAGCAATAACCCTGAAACCTAAAGATTCTTATCCCGGGGTACTGTCAGGTACACCAACAACACGTCCATAAATGTAGAAACCGTACTCGCCAAATCAAAGTTCGGGCGTATCAATGTACGGATCATCGCACCATCAAGGAACGTTGACACGATTCTACGAATCTCATCTACATCCACTTCTCGAAACGTTCCTTTTTCTATTCCCGTAGTTAACAATTCCGATAAGGTTTTTTGTTCCAGATCATAAAAAATATCAATCGGACTGGCTTCACTAACGCCATCAGGGTTCATGGTTTTCAGGTCAATGCTCACCCGCACCATTTTGCGGATGATACCCATCCATTCAACGTGAGTTTCTAGCCAAGCTTCAATTTTCTTCTGGGGACCCTCTACTTTGTCAATCGCTTTCCGAAAGGCACAAAACACCTGCTCTGCAGCATCTTCGATTGCGGCTCGACACAAGCTCTCTTTGTCAGAGAAGTAATAATAAATCATCGCAGTATTAACATTGGCTGCAATGCCAATATCTTTAATTGTGACTTGCCCATAGCCTTGTTCCGCAAACAAGTTAAGGGCTACTTTCTTTAGCTCTTCCGCTATATCCCTTCGTTTGCCGGTATTAGCGGGCCGCCCAGGAGTTTTTCGTTTCGCAGTATTCTCACTCATTCGCGTAAGGAATCAATTCTATTTTTTTATAGAGCGAATCAAATATCGTAAGCTTACAAAGAGTTTGGGGTGGATCCAATTCATACATTATTCCTACTGGCATATATCAAATAACTAATCAGAAAATTATAGCTATAAATTATACCCTTTAACGAAGATATTTATTATCCCTAGGTGCGTTTAATTTCATACCGTCTCAAATAACAATCAGAACAATCTATTGCCAGACAAAGACTAGTTTTGCACTGCCTATATCGTACAAAGCTGGCTTCGAGCATTAAAAAATAAAGCTAACGCTAAGGGCAATCATTAATCCTATCGCCTTTTGAAGAGCATCGAGCTAGTCCACAAAGGCATTAAGTCCAGCCTAATGTTAGGTCTGCAGCCTACTGAACCCTACTTAGAAAGAGTAGCAGAGTCCAGGACACTCTAACGAACGCCCAGATTCTGCTACCGATTCGATCTACTATAGTGACTCTTTCAACAGTGCACAGTCCGTTCCGTCTTTAAAATCAACTTTCTTTGTCATGAAACCAAACTTAATCCACCAATCGTTTGTGGTGTTCCAGTTTGCTTCAGCCTGACCATTAGGCTGACCAAATGGTGCTTCACCTGGGTGAACGCCACAAAAACGGGCAGCTTCTTCCAAGCTGTACATGTAAATTCCGTTATCCTCTGTGGGCACTAGAATTGATGCAACATCTTCTTCAGAAAATCCAATGGCGTCACCAATAATTTTCCCGGCTTCTACAGGATTTTTTCTCCAGTACTCTACACCGTCAAAAATAGCCTTTGTGGTTTTGACCGCCATGTCACGATTTTTCATTGTAAATGTGTCAGACATAAAGATCGCATCACCAATAAGCCCTGTTTTTGTCCAGAACTCTTCACGTGAATTACTCACAGAACGCGCACCCGGTAGATCAGCCAGAACCTGCGCACCAAAAGGGTCCCAAAGTTCAGCTGCTGCAATTTGACCACTCGTCATTGCCGCTGCCGCATCACCTGCGATTAAGTTAACCATCTGGACGTCGTCAACACTAACACCATTTTGTTCAAGCCAAATCGCTACCATTATTTGAGATAGGCCACCCTCCATGATAGCAATCTGTTGTCCGATTAAATCAGATGCTTGTTTAATATCAGGACGGACAACAATATTATCAGTACCGTTACTCAAGTTAGTGAAAGAAATAAGCTTGAATCCCATGTCTTCTGCAGTCGCGATTGGACCGAACTCAACGGTACTAAAAACAACGTCTAACTTACCGGAAGACAGTAAACTAAAAAGTTGAATTGGATCTTCAATAATGGTGAATTCAAAATCAATGTCTGGTGACAGATTCTTTTCCTGTGTTACGTACAAAAAACCATAGCCTGGCCAAGTAAAATGGCCGACCCGAACTTTCTCTTTTGCGCTCACTGACCCGATCGTACCAACAGCCAAGGCACAAAACAAAGCCGTGAAAGTAAGTAAACGTGAGAATTGCTTTAGTATCAATTTTGGAATATGTAAATTCATGTTCAATCTCCTTACGGTTAAAATGATGATAGATTTATTTTAATTTTATTCTACTAACTAAGAGGCCCTTGAATCTCTTCTCGCATCAAAGTGTAAAGATGCTTTTCCATTTCTACGTATCCTGGCTCGGTAAGAAGATCCTCTTTCTTCTTAAATCGCCGCCCCTTTTTGAACTCCATTGATATATCTTCTTTTATCCTACCAGGTTGGCGAGTAAAAAAGATAATTCGGTCTGCCAGATATATAGCTTCCTGAATATCGTGAGTAACAAGCACAATCGTTTTGTTTGTGTCTTCACAAATTTCGACGACCATCTCCTCCATTTCCCAGGTGACCTGTGCGTCAAGCGCACCAAAAGGTTCATCTAGCAATAAAATTTTCGGGTCCTGTGCCAACGCTCGTGCAATAGCAACACGCTGTTTCATGCCACCAGACAGCTCATCCGGGTAAGCATTAGCAAAGTCCGTTAGATGAACCAGTTTTAGATAGTGTTCAGCCCGCTCACGCTGCTCAGCTTTCGAGTAGCCTTGTATGGCCACACCATGCTGAACATTTTCAATTACAGTCAACCATGGGAAGGAGGTATAGGCCTGAAAAACCAGCCCACGCTCCGGAGCAGGGCCATCAATGGGTAAACCAAATGATTCAACATTGCCCCGCGTAGGAAACTCCAACCCAGCCATAAGACGAAGTATGGTGGTTTTGCCACAACCAGACGGACCGATCATCGCAGTCACTTCGTGCTCTCTTATATTTAATGACATGTCGTCGACGGCAATACGCTCACCGTTTAAATACTCTTTTCTAACACGGTTGACCGCCAACGGAAATTTTCCTTCTTTCTGTCCAGCCTCAAGAGCCTTTTGACGATCTGTATTATTATTGTTTTTGAATAAGCTCATCTTTCGACTCCTTAGCGCCGTGCACGTGTATGGGGGAAAAGGAAGTGGGCAGCAACCCGGAAAGTAACGTCAGTTAAGACACCCAACACCCCAATTGTAAGGATGCCTCCCATGATCACATCAACATGAAGGAAACGTGCCCCACGCATCATTACTGCACCAATACCATCGGTTGCAGCAACAATTTCGGCAATAACAAGATAGGTCCAAGAGACCGCAATCATGTTCCGCATTGAATCTAAAATTTGTGGTGCAGCTGAACGGAACGTCACCCGAAACACGATGTGAAATCGACTCGCACCCATGGTTTGAGCTGCTTCGATGAGTGCGCGCGGCACGGCTTCAATATTATCTAAAATGAGTGCCACCAAGAAAAAAACACAACCAAGGAAAAGTAGTGCCATTTTGGCTGAATCAGTGGGTCCAAGGTACACTAATAATAAAGGTACAAATGAAGCCGCTGGCAAATAACGAAGCCCACCAACGGTTGGGTTGAACAGAGCCCGCATTTTGATAAATGACCCCATCAAAACACCCAGTGGTATGGCGACCAAACAAGCAACAAAAAAGCTGAGATAAATGCGGTAGACACTTTTAGCAACGTCAACAATGTAGCCTTTTTCGGTGAACAAGTAGTAAAGCTTGCTGGTGACTTGGGTAACACTCGGCAAGAATTTTTGCTGGTGCTCAGGTGTTAAATGGTGTGCTATTTCCCAAAAAACGAACAAAGAAATAACACCGATCAAACCTAAAAAAATAGTTTGTGTGGAGTTTATCGTTCCTCGTAGAGACAAAAACTTTTCTTTAGGGGGCTTAAAAAGAGGCGCTAGTTCAGGTGCTTTCACATGATCATTATCTGATGATGTAGTCTTTACATTCATATTCATTTGTGCATTTCCATTAATTATCCCATCGACTTAAGAAATCAATTAGCCATTCCCGAAGTCATTGTTTTCAGAGCCTAGTAACCATAGAACCATATGAGCATAGAAAATTGGAGTAAACCACACCCATACCGCTTCGTTTTATATCGATTTAATCGATGCTTTTATAAGGGCTACTATATATCCCTTTAAATATTATTACGCACTAACACGTCAGTTGCTCTCTAACGATTAACCTGCCGACATGATTTAATATTGGCCTGATTCTGACAAATATTAGGTATACAACCGCTTTT
>Ga0307995_1001142_pt1 | contig 16870 bp, 16 predicted proteins | sample EllFjometagen262_FD_203132 | JGI IMG/M metagenome (GOLD analysis project Ga0307995, IMG submission 203132) | Marine microbial communities from Ellis Fjord, Antarctic Ocean - #262 | ecosystem: Environmental > Aquatic > Marine > Unclassified | place: Southern Ocean | collected 2014-11-02
CGCCTGGGCGTCCTCTCAATCTGAGACACTAGAAAGTAGAGATGTTTTTTTAGACAAAATTAAAGAATTTGAAAAAAAATATCCTGACCAGAATAAAGTTCCTCGCCCACCGCATTGGTCTGGTTGGAGAGTCTTACCAAAAGAAGTAGAATTCTGGCTAGATGGTGAAGGAAGGATTCACGAAAGATTAAATTATATTAATAATAATGGTGGGTGGAAAAAAGAAATTCTTTACCCTTAGAACGAACGATTTAAGCTAAAGCCAGTTAAATTTTGTAATATTTTTTTTTCACTACAATCTTTAAAAATTCCCAACGCGTCATGAGAAACATTAACAAAGTATTCTGCTCTTTGTAGGCTGTCCTCGACGGCTCTATACTTTTTTATTAATTCAAGAGTTTTTCCAAAATCTTCTTTAGTTCTTTCAATTTTTTTAAAAGTATTAATTAAAAAATCTCTCTCAGTGCTGTCTGCTCTTTGAAAAATGATAATCAACGGCAGTGTTACTTTTCCTTCGTAAAAATCTTTACCAATTTTTTTTCCAAAAATAATTTCTTTCGAATAATAATCTAAAGCATCATCAGCTATTTGAAAAGCAAGTCCTATATTTTTTCCGTAAGATTCTAGCGCACTCTTCTCTTTTTCATTACTACCCGCAAGACAAGCACCTGTTTTGGTTGCTGCAGAAAACAAAGCTGCTGTTTTTAAATTGATAATATCTATATATGTTTCCTCAAGTAAGTCTGCCTCACCTTTGTGCTCCAATTGTTTTACTTCACCTTGTGCAATCTTAGAAGAAGTTGAGGATAGTAGTTTTAAAATTTCAAGATCACCGTCATCAACCATAATTTCAAAACATCTACTTAAAAGATAATCACCAACCAGAATGGAAGATTGATTTCCCCATAAAGCGTTAGAGGTTTTTATCCCTCTCCGAAGATCACTTTCATCAATTACATCGTCGTGCAGTAATGTTGCACTATGAATTAATTCTACACATGCTGATAAATTTACGTCTCTTGTCTCTTTTTGGTCGTACCCAGCAAGTTTTGCAGAACCTAAAGTCAAGAGTGCTCTCAATCTTTTTCCTCCTGATTTGAGGTGGTATTCGCTCATTTTCTTAATTAAACTAACCTTACTATCAAGTTTTATTTCGATTAGTTTTTCAACCTCAATAAGTCTACCGTTAACAAGGTTTTTTAAGTCCAAGTAAGCTGAGTTGGCTGATTTTTTAAGAGGTATGACTGATCCCATAATTTCTTGTATTTATAATCTAATTTTTAAATAAAATATTTTAATTTTGAACTTTGATGACGCACCTCTATTCAACTAAAGGTAGAATAATAAGTATTTAAAATTTATTTATAGTACTGATATAAGAAAAACACTATTAATCATTAAAATTATGTTCAAACTTTTCAAAAAAAAAACAATCATTCCTCATGTCCGACTTACAGGAGTTATTGGCAATGCTGGTAGATTTAATAAAGGTATGGATCTTGCAGGCCAGCAAGATATTCTTAAAAAAGCTTTCTCAATTAAAAAAATTAAACATGTTGCGATCTCAATAAACTCCCCAGGAGGTTCGCCAGTTCAATCACACTTAATTTATAGCTACATCAGACAACTTGCTGATAAAAAAAAAATTAAAGTTTTAATATTTGCAGAAGATGTTGCTGCTTCCGGTGGATATTTAATCTCATGTGCCGGAGATGAAATTTATGCTAACTCAAGTTCAATTATAGGGTCAATTGGCGTTATTTCTGCTTCATTTGGTTTTAAAGAATTAATTAAAAAAATGGGCATAGAAAGAAGAATTTATACTGCAGGTAAAAACAAAAGTACACTTGATCCATTTATGGATGAGAACGAAGAAGACGTCAAAAGGCTTAAAGACATTCAGTTAGAACTCCATGCAGACTTTATAAAAGTTGTTGAGACAAGCAGGGGAAAAAAATTAAAAGATCCTGAAAAAAATAATATTTTTACAGGAGAATTTTGGACAGGTGCGTCTGCTCTGAAACTTGGGTTAATAGATGGAATTGGTAACGCTGACCAAATTTTAAAAGAAAAATTTGGTGAAAAAGTTATTATTAAAAAATTTGAAAAACAAAAAAGTTGGTTGGGACGAAAACTTTCAACTTCTGTTGAAGGCCAATTAAGCAACACTCTTAATTCAATAGAAGATAAATCGGTGTGGCAAAAATTTGGTTTGTAGATGCCAAAAAAAATAACCAAAGAAAACAAAGCCTTATCTTTTCAGGATATAATTATGAATCTCCAAAAATTTTGGGGAAAGTATGGCTGTTTAATTTTACAACCTTACGACATTGAAGTAGGTGCGGGCACTTTTCATCCAGCGACAACACTAAGATCGCTAGGACCTAAACCCTGGAAGGCTGCTTACGTCCAACCATCAAGAAGACCTACGGATGGAAGATATGGAGAAAATCCAAATAGGTTACAACATTATTATCAATTTCAAGTAATCATCAAGCCATCCCCAAAAGATATTAAACAAATTTATCTTAAAAGCTTAGCATCTATTGGTATTGACACAAAGAAACACGATATAAGATTTATAGAAGACGACTGGGAAAGCCCAACACTTGGAGCAGCTGGTTTAGGCTGGGAAGTATGGTGTGATGGCATGGAAGTTACTCAATTTACCTACTTTCAACAAATGACAGGAATTGAATGCAAGCCAGTTCCAGTTGAATTAACTTATGGATTAGAAAGACTTTGCATGTTTGTGCAAGGGAAAAAAAATGTTTACGATTTAGATTGGAACAACGAAGGGGTTAAGTATAAAGAAGTATTCTTTCAAGCAGAGAAAGAATTTTCAGCTTATAATTTTGAATTTGCCAATACAGAGACACTATTAAAAAATTTTGAATTTGCAGAGTTAGAATGCACAGCTTTACTTGAAAAAAAATTAGCTTTACCAGCCTATGACCAGTGTCTGAAAGCAAGTCATATCTTTAATTTATTAGATGCAAGAGGAGTTATTGGAGTTGCAGAGAGAACAGGATACATCACTAGAATAAGAGAATTAGCTAAAGGATCAGGTGCAGTGTGGTTAAGCACCCAAGTGTAATATGGCTGAATTTTTATTAGAACTATACAGTGAAGAAATTCCTCATGGCTTACAAATTAGTGCAAGAGAAGAGATTAAAAAAAATTTATTAAACTTATTAGAAGAGGAAAGAATTAAGTACAAATTTGCTGAAGTTTATTCTACACCCACACGTCTAGTTCTTTTAGTGCGTGATTTACCCAATGAAATTAAGATTGAGGCAAAAGAAATAAGAGGACCAAAAGTTGGGGTGTCCGAAAATATTATTTTGGGTTTTATGAAATCTCATCAAATTATAAAAAAAGACCTTTTTGAAAAAACTGAAGATAAAGGTAATTTTCATTACTTTAAAAAAGCAGCTAAGAAAATTCTAACAGAAGATGTTTTAACTAAGTTGATGCCCAAGGTCATAGGGTCTATTAATTGGAAAAAATCAATGCGATGGTCAGATCATGATTTAATGTGGGGAAGACCGCTTAGATCAATCTTAGCTATTTTCAATAATAAGCATCTTAAATTTCAATATCACCATTTAGTGAGTACTGATGGAGTAATTATCGTAGATAATTTTACAGATAAGATTAAGAAAATTAAAAACTTCAAAGAGTATGAGTCACAACTAAAAGCTAATAAAATTTTATTAAAACAAAAAGATAGAAAAAACAATATTCTAAAAAAATTTCAATCCATTTGTAAAAGTAAAAGTTATCTTGAAAATTTTAATGAAAAGTTAATGGAAGAAGTGGTTAACATAACCGAAAATCCAAGTGTTATTTTAGCCGATTTTGACAAAGAGTACTTAAATATTCCTCAAGAAATTATTATTTTTACATTGCAGAGACATCAAAGATATTTCCCGTTATTTGATTCCAAAAATAGACTAACAAATAATTTTTTAATTGTAGCTAATAAACCCGACACTCAAAATATTATTAAGGAAGGAAATAAAAGGGTGGTTTTAGCACGTCTTTCAGACGCTAAATATTTCTGGAACAAAGACAAAGCTAAAAACTTAATCAAACAAATTAGTAAATTAAAAGAGATAATTTTTTTCGAAAAAATTGGAACTATCTACGACAAAACACAACGTCTTAGAAAATTAGCTGCTTTCATTTCTGACCAACTACATATTAACAAAGACAAAATTGAAATAGCGGCTTCTATTACTAAGTCAGATTTAAAATCAGATTTAGTTGGTGAATATCCGGAGCTGCAAGGAGTTATGGGAAAATATTTCGCACTAGCCCAAGGATTTGAAGAAGACGTGGCTAATGCTGTTAGTGACCACTATCTACCTACAGGATTATCATCACTAGTTCCAAAAAAACCTCTAAGTTATGCAATTTCTATTATTGATAAGCTAGATAGTTTAGTCGGTTTCTTTTCAATTAATGAAAAACCCACAAGCTCCAAAGACCCTTTTGCCTTAAGAAGAGCAGCAATTGGGATACTCAGAATTGTTATAGAAAATAATTTGGAACTGAAACTCAAAGACCTTATCTCTTATGCATTACAGCTATACGTAGATCAGGGTGTTAAAATAGAAAATAATCAGGTTGAAAAAGACATATTAGATTTTCTTAAAGAAAGAATGAGAAATATTTTAAAAGAAAAAAAAATTAAACCTGATATCGTTGAGGCAGCAATCAGTTCACACCTTGGTGATAATTATTTAGTTCTTTATAAAAAAAGTGTGGTGATGAATAAAAATTTTAACAAAGACATTGGCAAAGATGCAGTTTATGCATTTAAAAGAGCATCGAGTATTCTTGATCATGAAAGTAAGAAATTAACAAAACAATTAACCGGAAGACCAGATGCAGTTTTATTTAGAAAAGAAGAAGAAAAATTTCTATTTGAAAAACTTAATGAAATTAGAAAATCATTCACCGTAAAAGAAGATAGAAAAGATTACGAAGAATTGCTCGCAAAATTAGCAGCTGTGAAAGAATCTACTGATAACTTTTTTGACAATGTTATTGTAAACGATGAAAATCAGGATATTAAAAACAATCGTTTAGAATTAATGTGTATGTTCTGTAAAACATTTAATGCTTATATCGATTTTTCGAAATTGGACAGAAATTAAAATTTTATTTTAAATGCAGCTAAACTATTATATTTGATCTTTTATGAGTAATTTTTTTTTAAATAATGCTAAAGTGAATAAAAAAAAACTTAATCTTAATAATCTAGTAAACTTTGATAGTAAAAAAATTGGTTTAGTTTTATCAAAAAACCAATCTGTTCTAGTTAAATACTGGATAAAATTTCAACAAGAGTGGGTTCAAAATATTTATGATAGATTTAAAGATCATGAAAAATATATTATTTTAATGTTTTTAACATCCAAAACTTGGCAGGATAACTCAAACTTATTTAAATTTTACTCGATAGATGAATATTATTCTCAAAGTGAGATTAGTTTACCAGATATTAGTTTGTCAGAGATATCAAGAGATCTAAAGATTCCAAAAGAAACTATTAGACGTAAACTTATTGAGTTAGAGACAGAAAATATCATCAAAAGAGAAGGGCAAAAAATTATTTTAGCTTCACTAGCATTGAGTTTACAAAAACCTGAAACTTCAATTAAAACATTGTCAATTTTTTTTGAAAAATTATCAGTTTTGCTATCTACTGAAGATTGGTTTGGTTTATCTGTTAGCAGAAAAGATATTGAATTATATTTTAACAAATATTATACGGTATTTTGGAATCAATATTTCAAAATGCAAATTCCTTTTTTAATAAGATGGAAAACAGTTTTTGGCGATCTAGAATCTTGGGTAATATGGGCAAATATGGGCATTAATCAAAGCTTATATTATGAAAAAATATCTAAAAACTTTAATAAAAAAATTAATCTACTAGATGGTATGGATGAAAGTTCCTATTTGAGAAATATTCAAGAAAACGAACCGCCGCAAGGAGTAAATGCCTCATCAATTGCAGATATTTCGGGCATACCAAGAGCGACTGTGTTGAGAAAACTAAATAAACTTTTAAAAGAAAAAGTTATAAAAAGAAATAAAAAACTAGAGTACATACTGACTGATGAAGGAAAATTAAATAAAAAAATTAAAGATAATTTCTTAATTAACCAAAAGTATATAGCTTTATTTGTGACTAATGTTTTTAATCTGATAAAAAAATCCCCCCTCAAAATATGAATACAATTTTAAATTTTGCTCCACTTGGAATTTTTATTATTATGTTAGGCGTAGGGATGAGTGCTAGTATTAAAAGTTTTTTGGAAGTTTTTAAGAATTTAAAAGTTTTATTGATTGGTCTGTTGTTACAAATTGTAATTTTGCCAATTATAGGATTTTTGTTTGCAAGCTTCACATCAGTCGATACTGTTTTCAAATTAGGAATTATCTTAATTACGTGTGTGCCAAGCGCTGTTACTTCTAATTATATATCTAAATTAATAGATGCAAATGTAGCTTTATCAGTTTCCTTAACTGCAATAACAGCTTGTTTGTCTTTTATTACCATACCTTTTATACTAAAAATTGTTACCCCCATCATATTAGATAACACCAGTGTCTTTCAAGAATTAAACTTCTTTAAAATGTCTCTGTCGCTATTAATTATAACTACTATACCTGTGCTTATAGGCGTATTTCTTAAAACAAAATTTTCCATATTTGTAGAAAAGATAAATAAATCTTATTCAACTATTTCTCTCTTGATATTCCTAGTTATAATATTAGCAGCGTGGTTTTCAGAATGGAATTTTATATTTAGTTTATATAAGTCGATAGGATTTTTGGTAGCATTCCTCTCACTAACAATTTTAATTGTTTCATATACTTTAGTAAATTTATTAAATCTAAATGAAGCTAACAAGAAAGCAATTATTATAGAATCTTTTGTTCAAAATGCCGCAATGGCAATCATAGTTGGAGGAACAGTTTTTGAAATAGAAAGTGGATACTTAGCGATAGCTGCAGTTTATGCTTTATTGCAGTATAAAATACTTTTACTTTTATGGGCTACGAATAAAATTTTTAAAAAAATTAACAAGTCTTAAGTGTCTCTTTATTTTTAAAACAATTTATCAACCCACCGAGGGTGTGCTCAATCGCACCATGAGAATTTTTTTATTTAGTAGTAGAAGAAAGCAGTTTTGTGTAATTTAAAGATTTTGTTTCCCCTTAATTAAATTAAGTTGCACAAAACTTAATTTTTTCAAAAATTCTTTACTAATTTTGATGCAAGTCGACCTTAAAGGTTCATTATTACAAGCTATGGTTAATGCTAAGCAAAATAAAATATTAAAATAACTGAAAAACAAACGGCTCCAAAAGTTATAATATTTTTTTTCTCTCTCCTTCTTTCAACGATTATTCTTTTTATCAAATGATCGATATTAGGTCTGCTTGTATTATTTTTAGTCGAATTCTGTAAAGTTGAAGGATTTTCTGTAGAAAAATTATTTTCTTTATAAGCTGAACTCATCAAACAAACAATAAAGGTAACAACTTCAAATTGAAATGCTAAACATGATCATTATGGGGCACATAAAGACTAATCTAATATGAGTGTAAAATCGAAATTTTTAGCACTGTGCGTAAGAGAACCAATAGATATTCTGTTTACTTTTGTACTGGATATTTGTTTAATATTTTTAAGACTTACATTGCCAGAATATTCTGTTTCATATTTATTTGAGCAAAGTTTAAGACATTTTTTTAAAGTAGAAAGGCTCATATTATCAAAAAGAATTCTCTTAAATTTTAACCCTAAAACCTGTCTTAATTGATTAACACTCTCTATTTCTACAGTGACAGTTTTTTTTGTTTTTATAGCTTTTTTAATAAATGCACTAAGATTAGTTTCAGCACTAATATGATTATCTTTAATCATAATTTCATCACTTAAATTATATCTATGATTAAATCCTCCACCTTTTTTAACAGCATACTTCTCAATTTGTCTTAAATTTGGTGTTGTTTTTCTTGTGCAGCATATTTTTATTTTCTTATTTGATTTATTTACAAATTTATTTGTTAAAGTTGCAATACCTGATGCATGGCTTAGAAAATTAAGTGCTGTGCGCTCTGCAGTTAGAATAGTTTTCGTTTTTGCAACTATAGTTGCTATTACCTTGCCTCTCTTAACTTTTGAACCATCCTTAACTTTTTTTGAAAATATACTCTCTTTACCTATATTTTTAAAAGCAGCTTTGCAAAAATCTAAACCAACAACAACACCATTTTGTTTAGCTACAATTTTTGCTTTAGCTCTTTTGTTCTTAAAACTTATTAGCTGGGTTGTAATATCACCTAAAGGCTTAAGGTCTTCATCTAGAGCCTGTTTGACCACTAAGTTAATATAGTTTTGATTTACTTTTGACACCGCAGTTTAGCGACCGATTTCAGTCATTCTTAGTACTGATTTTCTTGCAGCATCTGAAATTTTTTTATCAATAGTGATTTCGTTTGTCTCATTTTTTAAGCAATCTAAAATTTTCTCTAAATTAATTTTTTTCATATAAGGACAGAGATTGCATGGTTTAATAAATTCTACCCCAGGGTTGTCCGCTTCAACATTATCACTCATGGAACACTCGGTGACTAGCATAACTTTTTTTGGTTTATTTTTACTAACATAATCCGCCATCCCAGATGTTGATCCTGCAAAATCAGATGCATTAATCACATCAGGTGGACACTCTGGGTGGGCTATAACTTTTATGCCTGGGTTTGCTGCTCTAACTTCTTCAACTTCCTTGGCTGTAAATTTTTCATGAACGATACATGTGCCTTTCCAAGAAATAATTTTAACATTTGTATTGCTAGCTACATAACTTGCTAAATACTGATCTGGAAGAAAAATAACTTTATCTACATTTAAAGATTCCACAACTTTAACTGCGTTAGCAGAAGTACAACATATATCTGTTTCGGCTTTTACATCAGCAGAAGTATTAATATAAGATACAACAGGAACACCAGGATACTTTTGTTTGAGCAACCTTACATCGTCTCCTGTAATAGATGCCGACAAGGAACAACCTGCAGACATATCAGGCAATAAAACTTTTTTAGATGGATTCATTAGTTTTGCCGTCTCAGCCATAAAATGTACTCCGCAGAGCACAATAATACTTGCTGAAGTTTTCGCTGCTTCCACAGCAAGTGCAAGAGAGTCAGCAGAGATGTCCGCGACACCATGATAAATTTCAGGTGTTTGATAATTATGAGCTAAAATAACAGCGTTTTTTTCCACCTTCAGTTTATTAATTTTTTCAATAAGTGGAGCATGAATTTTCCACTCTATTTCAGGTACAGACTTAGAAATTTTCTTATAAATTTCGGCTGTTGATCTATTAAAATGTTGTTGTGTAGACATACTTATTCTAGTTTACCAACTTGAAGTAAATTTGTCATTCATTTATTGTCGCATACATAATAGGCGGTCGTGCTGAAATTGGTAGACAGGCACGGTTGAGGGCCGTGTGGGGCAACCCATGAGAGTTCAATTCTCTCCGACCGCACCAAAATAAGAAAATTAATCTAAAAAATATAACCATAAACCAATCTAGAGCTAGTTATCAATATAAGGGCATAAATTATGTTGTAGAATAGATTTTCCTCAACATATTTTAAAATTTGATAACCAATTAAAATTCCTACAACTGAAAGTGGAAAAAGCATCATAGATTGCTTGAAGCTTTCAAGCGTAATCATAGAAAGGTTTATGTAAAAAGGAAATTTAATTAAATTGACGAATGTAAAGAATACAACTCTCGTCCCAACATATATTTCTTTTTTCATTCTCAAAGGTAGAAGATAAATACTTGTTGGTGTACCACCGGCGTGAACACAAAAACTTGTAAATCCAGCAACACTTGAACATATACTTCCTTTTAAAAAAGATTTTTTGTTAGAAATAAGTTTGTTTTTTTTAAATAAAAAATAGTGTGCTGAAAAAAGAAATCCCATTAAACCCACAATAAACTTTAATAAGTCCTCTGAAAAATAAGAGAATGTTATAGAGCCAACAAAAATTCCAATAGCGGAAAACGGAACTATTAATTTTAAGGTATCAAGATCAAATTCTTTTCTAAATCTGTAGACGGCAATAAAATCTGAAAGAATAAGTATGGGCAAGATAACTGCCAGAGCTTGTCCTAAGGGCATAACAATAGTCATTAGTGGAATAGAGATCAGGGCAATAGATCCTCCCAATCCTGATTTAGCAATCCCAAAGATAATAATTGCAGGAACTACACAAAGAAAAAATAAAAGATTAATATCCATTTTAAATTTTATAATAAGAAGGAACTAGTATTCGAATATCATTCTCATTAACTTTTAAATCTTCTTTATAAAATTCTGAAAAATCTGGGTCAAAAAGTTTTATTAAAGCAAAAGGGTAGGCGCCATCAATTAATATTTTCCCTATCACCTTTTCTTTAAATTTGATTTCATCTAAAATTTTTAAAGTGCTTTTTGTAATAATCGGAATGAGTTTTCGCCTAACTTTATTTTTTAATTTCATCCTTGCAGTATTTTCTTGCCCGACATAACAACCTTTTTTAAAATCAATAGCATTTAACTCTTCAAAATTAGATTCTAAACTAAACAAGTTATCTTGAAGATTTTTTATTCCTTGAATAGGTATCCCTTCTGCATGAGCAGTTTTTAAATAATTAGATTTATCTACAATTTTTAAACCCAATTTTTTAATTGTAAGGTGTAATTTTTCAAGACTTGATAAAATTCTAGCCCCTAGCTTAGTTGAACGAGTATCTAGAAAATAAGGACTTTCCCTATACAAAATAGTTTTTTCCTTAGAGGTTACCTCGCTTTGAATTTCTTTAAACTTCTCTTCACTGGTAACTCCTATCACATAAGATGTTGATAAATCTTTAATCTCGATTTTGGATCTCAGTTTATATTTAGAAAGATGATTAATAAGTTCTCTGCTAAAAGCAATGTCACAATCTAAAAGAAAATTTTTACCGTTCTTTATAATAAAAAATTCATATAAATATTTGCCTTGAGCAGTAAAAATTCCTGAAAATATTGAATTAAATTCACTTACTTTTTCGATATCATTGCTAATTATATTTTGTAGAAAATCTTGAGCATCAGGTCCTTCAATAGCAATTAAACCTCGGTCTTCAAGTATAACGATTTGATTTTTTTCCATATTTGCAAGTTTACAATGTATAATATATTTAAGTAATCATGTCTGAAAATTATAGTCTTATTATTAAAAATGGATCTTGCTATATTAATGGTAAATTAAAAAAAATAGATGTTGCTTTAGCTGGTAATAAAATCAAAAAAATTGGGAAAGTAGAAGTAAACGGTGCCAATGTATTCGACGCTTCTGATAAGCTTGTCTTACCTGGGATAATTGACACTCAAACACATTTTAGAGAACCCGGTTCAACAGATAGGGAGGATTTAGAAAGTGGAAGTAGAGCAGCAGTACTGGGAGGTGTCACATCAGTATTTGAAATGCCAAACACCAATCCACCAACTTCTAATTTAATAGAGTTTGAAAAAAAACTAAATTTAGCAAAAAATAGAATGCATTGTAATTATGCTTTTTATTTTGGTGCCACACCTGAAAATGTTGATCAGCTTTCAAAATTAAAAGACCTAAAGGGTTGCTGCGGTGTTAAACTTTTTGCTGGTTCTTCAACTGGTAAATTATTAGTTGATAAAGAAGCTGACATTGAAAAAGTCATTTCTCAAAGTGATAGAATAGTTTCTATTCATTCTGAAGATGAAGAAATATTAAATTTAAGAAAAAAATTTATTAAAGAAGGAGATGTTCATTCTCATCCAGAATGGAGAAATACAGAGTGTGCTATTTCATCTACTCGAAGAGTTGTCAAAATTGCGGAACGATATAACAAACAAATTCATGTATTACACGTTACCACAAAAGAAGAAGTTGACTTTTTAGCAATGCATAAAAAAAATGTAACTTTTGAAATAACACCACAACACTTAACTTTATATGCACCAGACTGTTATGATAAATTAGGAACTTTTGCTCAAATGAATCCACCTATTAGAAAAAAAGAACATTACGATAGGTTATGGGTAGCTGTTAAAAATTCTGTTGTTGATGTTTTAGGTTCTGACCATGCACCACATTCAAAAGAAGATAAGAAAAAAAAATATCCCTCCTCTCCTTCAGGCATGCCTGGAGTACAGACTATTCTACCTGTTATGTTAAATCATATTAATAATGAAAAATTAAGTTTAGAACAGTTAATTAAATTAATGTGTGAAAATCCTTGTAGAATTTTTGGTATCAAAAACAAAGGCTATATTAAAGAAGACTTTGATGCTGATTTAACAATTGTGGACATGAATAAAGAACAAATCATCAAAAATGAAATGATGGCAAGCAAATGTGGCTGGACACCATTTAATAATTTTATTGTAAAAGGTTTTCCAACAGCAACAATAATAAATGGTAAAATAGTAATGTTTGATGGAAAAGTTAATATTGAAGGCTCAGGTCAGCCCTTAGATTTTTAATATATTATTTTCAATCAAGTCACTTTTTATCTCCTCTAAAATCACTGGATCATCAATAGTGGCTGGCATTTTATAAGGTTCATTATCAGCAATTTTTCTAACAGTGCCTCTTAAAATTTTTCCTGATCTTGTCTTAGGAAGTCTTTTAACAACTATTGCTATTTTAAAAGCCGCTACTGGACCAACTTTATCTCTGACCATTTTCACACATTCATCGGTAATCTCTTTTTTATCTTTAGTAACTCCCACCTTTAAGGCAAGTAATCCGATTGGAATTTGACCTTTAAGTTTATCAGCTATTCCAAGTACAGCACATTCAGCTACATCTTGGTGTTCGGCTAGCACTTCTTCTATTGCGCCTGTAGACAATCGATGACCTGCAACATTAATAACATCATCTGTTCGCGACATAATCCAAACATAGCCATCTTCATCAATATGTCCCGCATCGTATGTTTGATAATAACCTGGGTAAGTTGACATGTAGTTTATTTTATACCTGTCGTCCGCCTCCCAAAGAGTAGGGAATGTCCCAGGAGGTAGAGGAAGTTTTATTACAATATCTCCCATAACACCTGACTTAACTTCTTTTCTTTCAGAGTTTAATACCTTTACATCATATCCAGGCACTGGTTTGAAGGCCGAACCATATTTAACTGGAAAAGACTCAATACCTGTACAATCAGCTGTTATTGCCCAGCTCGTTTCAGTCTGCCACCAATGATCGATAACTGGAGAGTTTGATAGTTTTTCAAACCATTTAATTGTATCTGGATCAGCTCTTTCCCCAGCAAGAAATAACTTTTCAAATTTACTGAGATCATATTTTTTAAAAAATTCTCCGTTAGGGTCTTCTTTTTTTATAGCTCTAATAGCTGTTGGAGCTGTAAAAAGAGATTTAACTTTGTGTTCGGAAATAACTCTCCAAAAAACTCCAGCATCAGGAGTTCCAATAGGTTTACCTTCAAATAAAACTGTTGTGCATCCACAAAACAAAGGTGCATAAACAATATAAGAATGTCCAACGATCCAACCTATATCACTTGCTGACCACCACACATCATCTTGATCAATATTATAAATATTCTTCATCGTCCACTTCAAAGCAACTATGTGACCACCTATATCTCTCACTATTCCTTTAGGCAGTCCAGTTGTTCCTGAAGTATAAAGAATGTAGGCATAATCACTTCCTTTCATTTTTTCACAATCTGCTGGTTCAACATTTTTTAAAGAATCTTCCCAAGAAATATCGATAGCAGGATCAAGCTCTATTTTAAATTTTTCTCTTTGATGAATAATACATTTGCTGGGCTTATGTTTTGCTATTTCTAATGCCTTGTTTAAGAGTGGCTTGTACTCAACAGTTCGACCTGGTTCGTAACCACAAGAAGCAGAAACAATTAATTTTGCTTTAGAGTCATCTATTCTACTAGCAAGTTCGTTGGCAGCGAAACCTCCAAAAACAACTGAATGAATTGCTCCAATTCTTCCGCAGGCTAGCATAGCGATTATAGCCTCGGGAATCATAGGCATATAAATAATTACTCTGTCTTTTTTATTAACACCTTGTTTTTTTAATGCACCAGCAAACAAAGCAACTTTATCCCGCAGTTGACTGTAAGAAATTTTTTCTTTTGTGTCTGTAATAGGACTGTCATAAATAATTGCTATCTTTTCTCCACGTCCGTTATTGATGTGGACATCTAGGGCATTGTAACATGTATTTGTTATTCCATCTTCAAACCATTTATAAAAAGGGGGGTTTTCAGTGTTCAGAATCTTCGTTGGTTTTTCGTACCAAAAAATATCATCAGAAACTTTTTTCCAGAAATCTTCTTTGTTTTTTATAGATGAATTATAAATTTCTTTATATTTTGACATTTTAACTATTTTTAAGTTTTTTAATTAAATTTAATTATCATCATAAAAAATAAAAAATCTAATAAAAACAACGTCATTATTAATTAATGATATAGGGAATAATTGGTTTTAAGCCCTTAAATGGCGTGCAACTTTATCCACTTGTTCTATTTTTTTTTATACCTATATTCACTTTAATGCCAAAAATTACTTATATTTCACACAATAATAAAAAAGTTACAGTTGAAGTTCCAATTGGCCTTTCTGTCATGGAAGGAGCTGTGCAAAATAATGTTGAAGGAATAGACGCCGACTGCGGTGGTTCAATGGCTTGTGCGACCTGCCATGTTTATGTTTCAGAAAATTGGTTAACCAAAATAGAAAAGATTCATGATGCGGAACGAGATATGCTTGACATGGCTTACGAGCCAAAAAATAATAGCAGATTAAGTTGTCAAATTACTGTTTCAAATGAACTTGATGGCTTAGAAGTAACGACACCTATAAAACAAAGTTAAATGATAAAAACAGATGCAATTATAATCGGAGCAGGTCCCGTAGGATTATTTGCGGTCCATCAATTAGGAATTAAAGGACTTAAATCCATAGTAATAGATAATTTAGATAAAGCTGGTGGACAATGTATAGAACTTTATCCAGATAAACCAATTTATGATATCCCAGCTGTTCCAGAGTGCACAGGAGAAGAATTAACAAAAAATTTGTTAGAACAAATAAAGCCCTTTAACACAGAATTTTTCTACAACGAAAGAGTAGACGAAGTGATGCAAGATAAAGACAACTGGATTGTTAAAACAAATAATAACAATGAGTTTACAGCCCCTAATATAATTATTGCTGGAGGCGTGGGATCTTTCGAGCCTAGAAAACTTTCTTTAAAGGAAGCGGAAAAATTTGAGGGAAAATCAATATTCTATGCGGTAAAAAACAAAGAAGCTTTTAAAAATAAAAATATTTCAATTTTTGGAGGTGGAGACTCAGCGCTAGACTGGACGTTAGAGCTTTCAAAATTTTCAAAAATTAACTTAATTCATAGAAGAGATGAATTTAGAGGAGCTCCACATACGTTGGCAGAAATAAAAAAATTAGAAAAAGACGGAAAAATTTCAATTAAAACTCCCTGTCAATTAGAGTCTATAGAAGGAGATAAGGATATAGCATCTATTACAATAAAATTTGATGACGGAAAAACTGAAAAAATTAAAACAGATACAATATTAAGTTTTTTTGGATTAATTATGAAGCTTGGTCCTATCGCAGAATGGGGACTTAATATGAATAAAAAAACTATTGAGGTAAATTCGGAAAATTTTGAAACTAATAAAAAGGGTATTTTTGCTGCTGGAGACATCTGCCATTATCCTGGTAAACTTAAACTAATTCTTTCTGGATTTCATGAAGTTGCCTTAGCATCTGTAGAGTGCTTTAAAAGAGCAAGACCTGAAGAAAAATATAGATTTGAATTTACCACATCTTCCAAAACAATTCAGGATAGATTAGGAAAAAAATGATTGAACTTCTTACCGCTGACACACCAAACGGTAAAAAGATTTCAATTATGCTTGAAGAAATAAAATATGATTACAAAATAACTTTAATAGACATATCTAAAGATGAACAATTTAAATCTGAATTCAAAAAAATAAGCCCATTTAGCAAAATACCAGTTATTAAAGATCACAAGAATAATGTTAGCCTTTTTGAGTCCGGTGCTATCCTAGTTTATTTAGGAGAACAGAGCGGAAAGTTTTATGATCAAGAAAAAAAAACAGTTATTAATCAATGGTTAGTAGCACAAATAGCTTACGTAGGACCTATGCTTGGTCAACATCATCAATTTCATCATTACAACCCAGGTAAAAGTCAGTTTGGAGAAGAAAGGTATTTCAAAGTTTGTACTAGAATTTACAAAGAGCTAGATGAAAGACTAAACAAAGTAGAATATTTGGCTGGCGACTTTTATTCCATAGCAGACATCGCAGCTTTCCCTTGGATTGCAAGACATGATTGGCACGACATTGGACTTAAAAAATATAAAAACCTAACAAGATGGTATGAGCTAGTTTCAAAAAGAGAAGCAGTTCAAAAAGGTTACGATCTTTTTGAAAAAGGGGAAAAAATTCCTAGAGTTTAATCTTCAATAAATATTTTTTCATCTCGCTCATGTCTTTCTTGAGCTTCAATCGAAAGAGTAGCCACAGGTCTTGCTATAAGTCTCTTTAGCCCGATTGGTTCGGATGTTTCATCACAGTAACCATATGAACCATCTTTAATTCTTCGAAGGGCAGACTCAATTTTTTCAATTAATTTTCTGCTTCGAGCTAAGGCTTTCATTTCAACAGATTTATCCGTGTAAGAAGAGGCTTGATCAATCATGTCAGCAGAAGAG
>Ga0307995_1001145_pt1 | contig 16845 bp, 14 predicted proteins | sample EllFjometagen262_FD_203132 | JGI IMG/M metagenome (GOLD analysis project Ga0307995, IMG submission 203132) | Marine microbial communities from Ellis Fjord, Antarctic Ocean - #262 | ecosystem: Environmental > Aquatic > Marine > Unclassified | place: Southern Ocean | collected 2014-11-02
CGTAGTGATGGATTGTAAAAATTCCTACATCATATTCATTTACTAAATTAAATGTTGGGCTTGTAATTTCAGTTAACTTTAAATGATTATTTTTTTGAAGGTTGTTTATCAAATGTCTTATAAATGTTGTTTTTCCAACTCCTATTTCACCATGAAATAAAATAATGTCACCTTTTTTTATTATTTCTGAAAAGTTTTTAGCTAATTCAGCTGTCTTAACTTCTAAAGAGATATCTATTATTTCGCTATTAGTAGCGATATGCATCGGGTTTAAATGGACCTTCTGTTTCAACGCTTATGTAGTCTGCTTGATCTTTTGATAATTTTGTAAGTTTTGCGCCAACTTTTTTTAAATGCAGCATAGCTACTTTTTCATCTAAATATTTTGGTAACACATAAACTTTATTTTCATATTTTTTATAGTTATCCCATAGCTCTATTTGTGCCATTACTTGATTTGTAAATGATGCGCTCATTACAAAACTTGGGTGTCCTGTAGCACATCCTAGATTAACCAATCTGCCTTTTGCTAAAAGAATAATTCTTTTTCCATTAACTAATTCTATCTCATCGACTTCTGGTTTAACTTCTGTCCATTTATAATTTTTTAAAGCATCTACTTGAATCTCATTATCAAAGTGGCCTATGTTACATAATATAGCTCTGTCTTTCATATTTCTCATATGATCTGCAGTGACAATATCAATGTTACCTGTGGCCGTAACAACGATATCTGCTTTATCAATTGCCTCATCCATTAAAACTACTTCATACCCTTCCATTGCTGCTTGGAGTGCACAAATTGGATCTGCTTCAGTTACCATAACTCTAGCGCCACTTTGTCTTAAAGATGCAGCACTACCTTTTCCAACATCACCAAAGCCAGCTACAATTGCAACTTTACCTGACATCATGACATCTGTGGCTCTTCTAATTCCATCTACCAAACTTTCTCTACAACCATACAAGTTGTCAAATTTTGATTTTGTAACTGAATCGTTAACATTAATAGCTGGAATAATTAAAGATCCATCTTTTTCCATTTTGTTTAATGCTTTAATTCCAGTTGTAGTTTCCTCTGAAACGCCCCTCACTTCTTTTAATAAATCTTTATAATCAGCGTGCATCATTGCAGTCAAATCACCACCATCATCCAACAACATATTTGGTTTCCAATCTTTTTTACCTACGATTGTTTGTCTTATGCACCATATAGCTTCCTCTTCTGTTTCGCCTTTCCAGGCAAAAACAGGGATTCCAGCTTTAGCTATTGCTGCTGCTGCATGATCTTGTGTTGAAAAAATATTACAAGAAGACCATCTAACTTCAGCTCCAAGTTCTGTTAGGGTTTCAATCAAAACTGCTGTTTGGATAGTCATGTGAAGACATCCTAAAATTTTTGCTCCTTTTAAAGGTGCTTTCCCCGAGTATTCTTCTCTCAATGCCATTAATCCTGGCATTTCACTTTCTGCTATAGAAATTTCTTTTCTTCCAAATTCTGCTAGTGAAATATCTTTTACTTTAAAATCATCCATTGCTCGGTTTTATACAATAAAAATTTTATTAATCAACTTATGATTATAATTTAGGGAATATTATCTCTACATTTGCACCTTTTTGTCCGGTGTTATTAGAAGCGTTAATCATGGCACCATGTAAATCTACAAGATTTTTTACAATATTTAATCCTAAACCAGAATGTTCACCAAAATTGTCTGGTCTATTACTATAAAACCTATCAAATATTTTTTTTGTACTTGTTTCCTTAAATCCTTTACCTTCATCAACAACCCTTAAGATAACATTTTCCTGCTCATCTTGTTGAATTTCAACTGAAATATTTTGATTATCATCACTAAATGAAATTGAATTATCTAATAAATTTGCAATTATTTGTTCTATTCTATTTTCTATTCCGTTAATGAAATATTCTTCTTGGTTCCTTGCGTCTTTTAAGATTATTTTGATACCTCTTTTCGCTTCATAGATACTATTAAAATCATCAACTACAGAACTCACAACTAATTTAAGATTAACTTTTTTCATTTTTTCCCTACTTAGAGCAACTTCATCTTTTAATATTTGAGAATAGTCGGTAATTAATCTTTCAATTCTTTGAACGTCATGATTCAGAATGTCTATCAACTTGCTTCTTTGAGCCTGGTCTTCAGTCTCATATAATATCTCTGAAGCACTTTTTAAAGATGTTAGTGGGTTTCTAATTTCATGAACTAAGTCTGTTGAAAAATTTTCTGCATGAGAAATTCTTTTTTTAAGCTCGTTAGTCATATCATCTAAAGAATTTGATAAAGTGCCTAATTCATCATTTCTACTTTTAAGTTCATTTATATTTGTTTTTTTTCTACTCTTATCTTTGATTGTTTTTGTATACGCTACTAGGTTTTTTATAGGTTTTAAAAAATATCTATTTAGGACAAATGAAAATATAAAAATTACTATTCCGATAAAAATTGCAGTTCTTAATATAAAGGTTTTTCTTTCATTGATTGCAGATCTAATATCATTAGCATTTTCAGAAATTGCAAGATAGCCAATATTATCTCCCTCTAATTTTATATTTTTTACAGTAGTTAGTAGAAATTGATCATACCCTTCTTCTGTGAAAGTAAATGCCTTTCCATAGCTCTTTGACTGTGAATAATTTGTTAAAATATTTTTTAAAGAAATAGTCTTTTCTTTATCTACATCTTTTGTTTCAATTATTTTTTCATCTATTTCTTCTTTTAAAATTTCTAATTGAATAATATCCATTCTATTGGAAAAAGATCTTGGATCTAAATCTAGTGTATCTGTATCTCCCACTAAATTAAATTCATTATCAAATAAAATAACTCTATCTAAATTTTGAAATAAAAATCTCGTAGAAAACAAAAAGCTCCTAATATCATCTTCTTTAAATTTAATATTTAATCTAAGAATATGTTCGATTGTATTATTTATTACCTGAATATGTTTGACTGTTTTTTTTTTAATCAAATTAGGTTTAACATTTCCAATGTATATAATTGCTAAACTTCCAATAACTAAAAAAATTACTAAATTGATAAATAGAAATTTTTTTAAAATAGATAAATTTTTAAGAAGACCACTGAACATTAACTAACATTCCATCTGTACCCACTGCCATATCTTGTTTCTATTGCAGTAAATTCAGGGTCTACCTTTTTAAATTTTTTTCTAATTCTCTTCACGTGACTATCAATAGTCCTATCCTCAATATCGGTGTCTTCTCTGTAAGCAATATCCATTAGTTGGGCTCTTTCTTTAATTATCCCTGGTCTTTTAGCTAATTCTTTTACTATCAAAAACTCTGTAGTGGTAAGCTTGTCTGGCAATTGTTTGTCATTCCATTCACACTCAAGCTGAGAAGGATCAAGTTTAAGTTTTCCATGAGCAATAATATTTTTTGTTTCCTCTAAGTTAATATTAATATCTTTTTTTCTAAGTTGAACTCTAATCCTTTCAATTAAAATTTTTATGGAAAAGCCTCCTGATTTTTTTATAAAATCATCTGCACCTAACTTTAGACCTAGCAACTCATCTATCTCATCGTCTTTTGATGTTAAAAAAATTACTGGTAGAGATGTTTTTTTTCTTAGCTTTTTTAAAAGTTCTTCACCATCCATCTTTGGCATTTTGACATCAATTACCGCTAAATCAGGGGGTGTCCTAGTTAGCCCAATTAATGCACTTTCACCATCTATATAAGTTTGCACCTTAAAGCCCTCTTTTTCCAGGGCAATACTTATACTGGTAAGTATGTTTCTATCGTCGTCTATTAAAGCTATTGTTTGTATCTGCATAAACTACTTTAAAAATACTAAATTGTTCTAATTTAGGCAATGCTCTTAAATTAATGAAGTATTCCCCAATTATCACCAGTATTGATGTCTACCGTTAAAGGTGTTGAAAATGAGTGAAGGTCACTCTCTGTAACGCTAGTCATTTCTTCCTGAATAATCTTACTTATATTTTTAACCTCTTTTTCTGGAACTTCAAAAATTAACTCATCGTGTATTTGCAGCAGCATTTTTGATTTATTATTTTTTAAACTTTCAAATTTTTTATTTAGCCGAATCATTGCAAGTCTCATAATCTCTGAGGCTGAACCTTGAATGGGTGCATTAATTGTTGCTCTTTCCTGAAAATTTCTAACATTAAAATTTTTATCATTAATTCCATTAAAGTGTGATCTACGACCAAAAATATTATTTACATAACCACTTTTTCTACAAAACTTAATAGTATCATTCATGTAAATTTTTATTTCTGGAAATCTTAAAAAATAAGCATTTAAAAATTCGTCTGCCTCATGATTTGAAACATTGATTTGTTTTGCAAGTCCATATTGTGAAATACCATAAATAATACCAAAATTTATTGCTTTGGCTTTTCGTCTCATATCTTGATTAATTTTTTTTATATCTACATTAAATACTTGGCTAGCTGTTAGTGAGTGAATATCCTCATTATTTTTAAATGCTTTTTTTAACTCCTTAACATCCGCTAAGTCTGCCAAGATTCTCATTTCAATTTGGTTGTAGTCCGCTGATATTAAGGTGAAACCCTTTTCTGCTATAAATGCTTTTCGTATATCTTTACCATCCTCTGATTTGATAGGAATATTTTGCAAATTAGGGTCACTAGATGCAAGTCTTCCTGTCGTTGTGGCTGCTAATAAGAAGGAAGTGTGAACCCTTTTTGTCTTAGGATTAATATGCTCAGGTAAAGCATCGGAATAAGTATTTTTTAACTTAGAGGCTTGACGCCAATCCAAAATTAATTTTGGGAACTGATGTCCTTTAAATGCTAAGTCTTCAAGAACGCTTGCATTTGTAGCAAAGCTTCCTTTTCTCGTTTTTTTAAGTACAGCAATCTTTAGGTCGTTATAGATTATTTCTCCTAATTGTTTGGGTGAAGCAATATTAAATTCTTTTTTTGAAATTTTAAAAACTTCTTTTTCTAATTTACTGATTTTTTTTTCAAATTTTTGAGATAATATCTTTAAAAAATTATTATCAATTTTTATTCCTTCAATTTCCATAAATGCTAATATCTTAATTAAAGGTTTTTCAAAAATTTCATAAATATTAGTTAATTTTTCTAATTTGAGGTTTTTACTAAAAATTTTATATAATCTATAAGTAATATCAGCATCCTCTGCGGCATACTCCATAGCTTTATCCAGCTCAACATCACTAAAATTTATTTCTTTTTTTCCAGTACCAACAATTTCTTTAAATGAAATTGTTTTATGCTGTAGATGGATCTCAGATAATGTATCCATATTATGGCGATTTTTTCCAGCATCTAAAACATACGACATCAGCATTGTGTCTTCCATCGAGTTCATATTTATCCCCTGTTTAAATAAAACAATAAAATCAAACTTAATATTTTGACCAATTTTTTTTACACTTTTGTCTTCTAGGAGTGGCTTTAATTTCTTAATTACATTTTCTTTTTTTAGGCACCCTTTAAACTTATGACCTATTGGAATATAACAAGCTTTACTAATTTTTGTGCTTAGTGAGATACCAACTAACTCTGCTTGATGTGCGTCTAGTGAGCTAGTTTCAGTATCAATAGCTAATTCTCCAGCTTCTTCTGCTTCTTTAATCCATTCATCTATTTGTTTTTCATTGGTAATTAAATGATAATTTTTTTTATTTATGGTTTTTTGTTTTTCTTTAGAAATAACTTCTGGCTTAGCTTCCTCTAATGCTGATTCTCCATATGCCGAAATAACAGAACTAAGAAGTCTGTTAAATTCCATTTCTCTTAAAAATTTATACAGCTTGTTTTTGTCAATTTCTTTTAATCGAAACTCTTCTATCTTTCTTTTAACTGGAGCATCTTTCATCAATGTTACTAATTTTTTGCTGATGATTGCTTTATCTTTATTTATTGTAAGAGTTTCTCTTCGTTTGTTTTGCTTGATTTCGTGGGTATTATCTAATAATTTTTCTAGAGTACCATACTTATTTATAAGTTCTGCTGCAGTTTTAACTCCAATGCCTGGGACACCAGGTACGTTATCACTACTATCACCCGCTAATGATTGTACGTCAATTACTTTTTCTGGACCTACTCCAAATTTATTTACTATATCGTCTGAAGTTATAAATTTATTCTTCATTGGGTCAAATAAACGAACATCTTTTTTATAAAGTTGCATTAGATCTTTATCAGAAGATACAATTGTTACCTTGGCTCCTTTGGCTAGAATTTGCTCAGCATAAGTTGCTATTAAATCATCTGCTTCATAATTGGGAAGGTCAACAGATGGTAAATTAAAAGCAATAACTGATTTTCTTATATATTCAAACTGTGGTGCCAAATCATCTGGAGCTTCAGATCTGTTTGCTTTATAATCGGAGTAAATTTCATTTCTAAAAGTTTTTCTAGCTGCATCAAAAATTACAGCAAAGTGTGTTGGCTTTTGAAGGTTTTCATTAGATTTTGAATCTTCTAATAATTTAAATAACATGCTACAAAAACCACTAACTGCACCTACCGGTAAACCATCACTTTTTCTTGTAAGGGGTGGCAACGCATAATAAGCTCTAAAAATATAACCAGAACCATCTATTAAATAAAAATGATCAGTTTTTTTTATTTTGTCCATAAATTAATATTATCTTAATTATTTTAAATATTATAAATGTATTAACGCATATGGACAAAAAAAATATACTTTCTATTAAAAATTTAAAAAAAATTTATTCGAATAAACAAGCAGATGAAACACACGCTTTAAAAGATTTAAACTTAGACGTGCAAGAAGGAGAAATTTTTGGTCTACTTGGACCCAACGGAGCTGGCAAGACCACATTTATAAATATTGTAGCTGGTACAGTAATCAAAACAGCAGGACAGGTTTTTGTATATGGCTTTGATTTGGATAAAGATCCAAGACAGGTTAGGGCGTCAGTTGGTATAGTTCCTCAAGAAGTTAACCTTGATCCTTTTTTTAGTCCAAGAAAACTACTAGAATTACAAGCTGGGCTTTATGGAATAAAAGAAAAAGACAGAATTACGGATACTATTCTAGAGCTGGTATCATTAGAAAAACAAGCAAACAGCTATGCCAGAAGCTTATCTGGTGGAATGAAAAGAAGGTTACTAATGGCTAAAGCTTTAGTTCATCAGCCTCCAATAGTTTTCTTAGATGAACCTACGGCTGGTGTTGATGTTCAATTAAGAAAAAATTTGTGGAAAAACGTAAGATTACTTAACGAACTTGGTGTAACTATTATCTTAACTACACATTATCTTGAGGAGGCTGAAGAAATGTGTGATCGAATAGCTGTTCTCAATAAAGGAAATATTGTAGCTCTAGATAGCACTAAAAATCTTCTAGATAGAATTCAAACAAAAAAAGTTACTTTTAAAACTGATAAAATAGTTTACATAGAAAATGACGATTTACCTTCATTGAAGTTAATATCAAAATCAGAGACCGAAATTTGCGTCTCATATGAAAAAAGTAAAATTAATATAGAAAATTTAATTAGTTTAATTAAGAAAAATGATGCTAAAATTTTAGATATATCTACTGACGATGGTGATTTAGAGGATGTTTTCTTAAGATTAATAAAGAACTAGATTATTACAATAATAAATAGTAAATTTATAATAATGGAACTTTTAAAACTAAATTCAATCCAAAAAACTTTAAAAGTATTTTTAATGGTTTTTTTAGGAACGATTGCTTTAACTATTTCAGCTAAAATAAAAATACCCTTTTATCCAGTACCAATGACAATGCAGACTTTTGTTGTTCTTTTTTTAGGATTAGCCTTTGGGTATAAAATTGGCCTTGCTTCTGTTGGAGTCTATCTTCTTGAGGGTATTATTGGAATACCTGTATTTTCTAATTCGCCTGAAAAAGGTGTGGGCCTAATTTACTTTACAGGTCCTACAATGGGTTACTTGGTGGGATTTTTGTCAGCTACATTTTTTGCTGGTTATTTAAATTTAAGAAATAATATTTTTATAATTTTTTGTAAACTAGTATTTGCTGTTTCAACAATCTATTTTCTTGGTGCTTTTTGGCTTGGAACTTTAATAGGATGGGATAAACCAATACTTCAATTAGGTGTTACACCTTTTTTATTAGCTGAATTATTTAAAATCTGTCTATTAACTTTATTAACTAAAAAAATTATTAAGTTTAGAGAGTTTATTTAGGCGACCTTTTGGACAATATTCTTTGTAGGGTCCTTCTGTGCATTTTAAGTCTTCTAGCAGTTTCAGAAACATTTCTATTACATAATTCGAAAACTCTGTGAATATGTTCCCATTTAACTCTGTCTGCTGACATTGGGTCTTCAGGCGGTTCTGCTCTTTTTTCTGGATCTGCTAATAATGCTTTTTCAACATCTTCTGCATCAGCTGGTTTAGCAAGATAGTCAATTGCACCTTCTTTAATTGCTGCTACTGCTGTGGGTATATTGCCATAGCCAGTTAACATAATAATTCTGCTGCTTGGGTTTGAGATTTGTATTTGCTTTACTACCTCAAGTCCATTTCCATCAGCCAACCTTAAGTCTACTACTGCGAAAGCTGGTTTTTTTTCTTTAACTACTAGTATGCCTTTTTGTACACTCTCAGCTTGAAAAACTTCGAAACCTTTTTTTTCCATTGCTCGTGAAAGGCGATCCCTGAAGGGGTTGTCATCATCGACAATTAGTAAAGACTTACTGTCGAAATCACTTAGTTTTTTTAGATTAGAGGTATCAGGCATGAGCTTAATATGGTGCTTAATATTTTAATTTCAACACCTATTATTTACTTTACATTAATTAAGTATTGCCTTAATTGCATAATTTATATGAAAGTTTTTAAGTATTTAAAAACTTTTTTTTATTAAATTTTTTTTGGAGGCATATAAAATGCAAAAATTTAAAACAGTTGATGATCTTATCAATCAACTAAAACCGGAAAAACCGATTTATTGTATAAGAAAAAAATCTATACAATCGGCTTCTAGGTATTTTAGAAATAGATTTCCTGGTAAAATATTATACGCAGTAAAAACTAATCCACACCCTGAAGTCTTAAAAGCGATTGTTGAGAGTGGAATTGAAAATTTTGACATAGCTTCTATTCAAGAAATTAGAGATATAAGGGCAATTAGCTCTAATGCTAAATGCTCATATATGCATACAGTTAAAAGCAGAGAAAGTATTAAAGAAGCTTATTTCAAATATAATATTAAAACATTCTCCTTAGATACTAAAGATGAATTAATAAAGATTATTGAATCAACTAACCATGCAAAAGATCTTGAATTATTTGTAAGAGTTGCCGTTTCGAATGAGCATGCTGAAATAGATTTATCAAAAAAATTTGGAGCTGTAACTTCTGAGGCAACTGGTTTGCTAAGGTTAACAAAGCAATATGCAAAAAAAATAGGGCTAAGTTTCCACGTAGGCTCTCAATGTATGCATCCCATTTCTTATGCAAAAGGAATTATAGATATTGGAAATATAATAAAAAAAACAAAAATAATTCCAGACTATATTAATATTGGAGGTGGCTTTCCCGCAATTTACCCTGATCTTGTGCCTCAATCTTTAGACAGTTATTTTGAAGAAATAAAAAAAGGATTAACGGCTTTAAAATTAGAAAAACTGCCTGAAATATTATGTGAACCAGGAAGAGCACTAGTGGCCGAAAGTGGTTCCACAATTGTAAGAGTAAATCTTAGAAAAAAACAAAAGCTTTATATAAACGATGGAACATATGGAACTCTTTTTGACGCTGGTACACCAAACATAGTTTACCCTTCACGTTTAATCAAAAGTGGAAAAATGATATCAAAAAAATTAACTGCTTTTGATTTTTATGGACCTACATGTGATAGCATGGACTATATGAAAGGACCATTTCTTCTTCCAAACAATATTAAAGAAAATGACTATATAGAATTAGGTCAACTTGGTGCGTATGGCTTAACCTTTAGAACACAATTTAATGGTTTTTATTCGAATGAAATTTATGAAGTGGAAGATGAGCCTATAATGACATTGTATGGCAAAGACAGTAATAAGAATATACTAGTTGCCTAATGTCAGAAAATAAAAATTTAACTCATAATAGTAAAAAAGACTTCTTAAAAAATCCAGTAGAGCATATCGATATTACTTCGTTTGATGCAAGAAAGATTATTTCCTCAATGGAAAGAATGTCTTTTGTTTCAAGAGAAACAGCAAACGCAGCAAATATTTTTAGTGAAATGATTGAGGATAAAGATTGTACTATATTTTTAACTCTAGCTGGATCAACATCTGCAGCAGGATGCATGAATATTTATAAAGATTTAGTTAAATACAATATGGTTGATGCAATTATTGCTACAGGTGCTTCTATAGTTGATATGGATTTTTTTGAAGCTTTAGGATTTAAGCATTATCAAGGTTCACAATTTCAAGATGACACTGAGTTAAGAAAAAATTATATAGATAGAATTTATGATACATACATTGATGAAGAGGAACTGCAAGAGTGCGACCAAAGAATATGTGAAATAGCTGATACATTGGAACCTAGAAGCTATACTTCAAGAGAGTTTATTTATCAGATGGGAAAATATTTAAAGAAACATTCAAAAAAAAAAGATTCTTTAATTGAAACAGCTTATGACAATAATGTTCCTATATTTTGCCCCGCTTTTACAGATTCAAGTGCTGGTTTTGGATTGGTAATTCATCAAGAGAATAATCCAAAAAAACATATTACTATAGATTCGATTAGAGAACTTCGTGAATTAACAGAAATAAAAATTCAATCCAAGGGCTCTGGTTTATTTATGATTGGTGGAGGTGTTCCAAAAAACTTTGTTCAGGATACAGTTATTTGTGCTGAACTTTTAGGTAAAAAAGCCGAAATGCATAAATATGCCGTACAAATTACAGTCGCAGATTCTAGAGATGGTGCCTGTAGTAGTTCTACATTAAAAGAAGCAAGCTCTTGGGGTAAGGTAGATATTACAAAAGAACAAATGGTTTTTGCAGAGGCGACAAGTGTCCTTCCTTTAATTGCGAGTGACGCCTATCATAAAGGTGGCTGGAAAAATAGAACGAGAAGAAATTTCTCAAGAATATTTAAATAACATTGAAATATCTTTCTAATAAAAATGGATTTCTTGGAATTGATAATAATATCAATTTTAAAGAAAAAGTAGTTGTTGTTCCATTTGGTTTAGAAAAAACTGTAAGTTATGGTGGGGGTACTCGAAATGGTCCTAAAGAAATTATTAAAGCTTCTCATCAAGTTGAGTTATATGATGAAGAATTACACTGTGAACCCTATAAAGAGATTGGAATAAAAACATTAAAGCCTTTCAAAATTGACAAAGATATTAAAAAAGCTCTAAAAAAAATGTCTGATATAAATCAAGAGATTTTAGATAAAGAACTTTTTCCAATCACTTTTGGTGGAGAGCACTCAATTACTCCTGGCTGTATTGCTCCATTTGTAAGAAAATATAAAAAGATCTGTCTATTACACTTTGATGCACATGCAGATTTAAGAGAAAGCTATAATGGTGAAAAATTTTCTCATGCCTCAGCAATTAAAAGATGCCTTGATTATAAAAATGTATCTCTAATATCTTTTGGTATTAGAAATATATCAAAAAGTGAAATCCCATTTTTAAAAAAAAATTCATCTAGAATTAATATTTTTTGGGCAAAAGATAAAAGCAAGTGGGACTTAAAAAAATTTAAAAAAATGATAAAAGATAAAACTGTATATTTAACTTTTGATGTTGATGGATTAGACTCTAGTATTATGCCAGCTACAGGCACACCTGAACCAGGTGGATTGTTATGGGATGAAACTTTAGATATTATCAGAATAGCTGCTAAAAACTCTAATATTGTTGGTGCTGATATAAACGAACTTTCACCTATAAAAGGTTTTAATTCTTACAATTTTCTTGTAGCAAAACTTGCCTATAAAATTTTATCTTACAAATTTTTATACTAAGCCTTTGAGGCTTTAAGAGTTCCTAATAATAATCTGAATGGAATTAACATTGCTAAAGCAACAAATATTTTAACAGCTAAATCACCTAGAGATAAAGTAACCCATGGTATTCCTGTTGCATAAAATGAGATAGAGAAAAATAGAAATGTATCAACAGTAGATCCAATTAACGATGAAGTTAGTGGAGCAACAAACCATTTCTTTTCTCTTAAATAGTCAAAAATTTGAACATCCAGCAACTGTGCGACCATAAATGCTGTACCTGAACCTATAGCAATTCTAACTGAAATTAAGTCTGCAAAATTTGTTGAAAAGAAAAGAGTAAATACGATCCCTATAATAAAACCAACATAAACAATTTTTCTTGCAACTATTTTACCATAAGATCTATTAGCCAAATCTGTAATCAAAAATGCAACTGGATAGCTAAAAGCTCCATAGGTTAGTATTTTTTCTAAGCCATAGTATTGAATGGGAAATTGTACTAAATAATTTGAAGCTAAAACTACAATGCCCATTACCAATGACAGCAGCAAAAATAATTTACTCATTAAGCTGATTTGCTAGGGGATGCTTTAGGTGCTTTTTTTACAAATGGGGACTTAATTAATATACTTTTTTTTAATCTTTTTAATCGTGGAGAGATATTTTTATTTTTTACAGTTTTTAAGAATTCATCAAAAGTACCTTTTTTATCAACACATCTCATGCCCGCATTGCTTACTGTTAAAGTTAGACTTCTTTTTAATAGTTCGCTTGTAAATTTAGTTTTTTTAAGATTGGGCAAAAATCTTCTTTTAGTCTTATTGTTAGCATGACTAACATTGTGACCTTTCATTGGTATTTTACCTGTTAGTTCGCATTTTTTAGACATAATATTTATTGATTATATAAGATGTGTTAGTGAACTCGTCAAGTTTATTAGACTTAATTAGGCTGTTTCTTGCCTATTATTTCTCTAAAATTCTTAATCCCGTCTGCAATTAATATTTCTTTAAGCTCTTTTTTAATCTTTCCAACAATGTTGGGTCCTTGAAAAACCATTCCAGTATATAATTGAACATGGCTTGCCCCAGCTAGAAATTTTCTATGTGCGCTTTCTCCTGAATCCACACCGCCTACTCCTATAATTTTAATTTTATTTTTTAATAATTTGTAAAACTTACTTATCAATTTATTAGCCTCTTCTTCAAGGGGTTTTCCTGACAAACCACCTTTTTGGTGTTTTAAAATATTATTTAATTTTTCCCTATTTCTTGCAGTTGTATTTGAAACAATTATGGCACTCACTTTATGATCTAACAATATTTCACTTAACGGTTCAATTTGTTTCTCTGAAATATCAGGAGAAATTTTTACTACAATTGGTATTTTGGATTTAAGTTTAGATTTTTCTTCTTGAACTGAATTGATTAATTCACCAAATTTTGTTTCATCATGAAAACTTCTTAAATTTTCTGTATTTGGTGAAGAAATATTAATTGTAATATAATCAGCAATATCGTGAAAAGTTCTAAGGCCAATTAAATAGTCATTTAATCTATCACTACTATCTTTGTTGGGACCTATATTAATTCCTAATAAGCCCTTATTTAAATTAGATCGAATTCTATTGCTAACATCTTCTGCACCTAAATTATTAAACCCCAATCTATTTATAAGTGCCTGATCTTCAACTAATCTAAATACTCTTGGTTTGGGATTGCCATATTGTTCACGGGGTGTAACCGTGCCCACTTCTACAAACCCAAAGCCAAGTTTAAATAATGAATTATAAACCTCTGCATTTTTATCAAACCCAGCAGCCATTCCAATTGGGTTATCTATTTCTTTGCCAAATAAGTTGGTCTTGAACATTGGATCATCTTTATTTTCATTTACTAAATTTGGAGTTAAATTTAACTTTAATGATTTGATTGCTAAATTGTGTGCAGTTTCAGGATCAAATTTAAAAATTAGTGATCTAATTTTTGAAAACATTATTTTATTTTTTCTTTTATTAATTCTTTAGTTTCGTTAACTCCAAAAAAACTTATAAAAAAACCCATTCTTGGACCATTCTCTTCTCCAAATACTACTTCATAAATTAATTTAAACCAATCACGTAAATTCTCTGAATACCCATTTTCTTTACCTACTGTATAAATTAATGTTTGAATATCCTCTGGTAACATTCCATCGTTACAATTCTCAAGTGTTTTAATTAATGCTTCAAAAGCTAATTTTTCATTTGCATCTGGTTTTTTGTATTTTTTTTTTAACTTTATTACGTCATTATAATATTTGATTGCATATCCAATTAAGTTGTCAAAAATTGGATAATTTTTTTCTAAAATATCTTTTTTGTATTTTTTTACAAACTTCCAAAGTAATTCTTTAGAATCAGCATTACTTGTTTCTACTAAATTTAAAAGCATTGAGAAACTCATAATTGTATCTTCTTTTGGAATTGATCCACTGTGCACATGCCAGGTTGGATTCATTAATAACTGCAAATCATTTTGACTTTTTGCTTTTTCAATAAAATCTAAATATTCATCTACTGTTTTTGGAACTATTTCTTTATAAAGCTTTTTTGCTCGTTTAGGGTTTTGATACATGTACAGTGAAAGACTTTCTGGTGATGCATATTCTAACCATTGACTAATAGTAATCCCATTGCCTTTTGATTTAGAAATTTTTTCTCCTTTTTCATCTAAAAAAAGTTCATACGCAAAGCCAGATGGGTTAATTTTTCCAATTAATTTTATTATCTTTGATGACAATATTGCACTTTCAATTAAATCTTTTCCATACATTTCAAAATCAATATCAAGTGCGTACCATCTCATTGCCCAATCTACTTTCCACTGCAACTTGCAGTGTCCATCTAAAACACTAGCTTCCAATTTTTTTCCATTATTATCAAAAATAATTTTTGATTTATCTTTTAAAACTTCTAATACTGGAATTTCTAGAACCTTACCTGTGTCTGGGCATATTGGTAAAAAGGGGCTATAAGTTTTTTGTCTTTCTTTGCCAAGGGTCGGAAGAATTATATCCATAATACCTTGATAATTTTCTAAAATTATTTGCAGTGTTGGGTTAAAAAATCCACTCTTATAAAGTACTGAAGAACTTTTAAAATTATATTCAAAATTAAACTTATCTAAGAAATCTTTTAGCATTTCATTATTATGTTCACCAAAACTTGAAAATTTTTCAAACGGATCTGGAACTTGAGTCAGTGGCTTATGAAGGTTTTGATTTAGTAACTCTTGATTGGGGACGTTCTCAGGGACTTTTCTAAAACCGTCCATGTCATCAGAAAAAGTAATAATTTCCGTTGGTACATCAGATAGTTGTTTTATTGCATTAACCATCATTGATGTTCTAGCCACTTCACCAAATGTTCCTATATGGGGTAATCCACTAGGGCCATACCCTGTTTGTAGAATAATTTTACCTTTTTTTTCAATAAAGGACTTTCTTTCACGCAACATCTTTTTAGCTTCAACAAAAGGCCATGCGTTGGTTTTATCTAAATTATCTTTTTCTATCACTTTTTTTTATAACAAATATCTTATAATTGTGGGTTTTATTTATTCTTATAGAGTTGAAATTTATTTACCATAAAATAATGTGTTTTCAAAATGTCTAATTATAAAACTGTTTTTTTTACCTTGGGCGTTTTACAAATTATTCTTGGGATATCAATGCTGATTCCAATTATAACTCAGATTGTATACTCCGAAATAGATTCCTCATTCATAGGTGCATCTATAGTCTCAATTATATTTGGAGTATTATTTTTCTTATCAAACTTAAACCATGAAAAAAGATTAAACCTTCAGCAAGCCTTTTTACTAACTGCACTTTCTTGGTTAAGTATTGCTATATTTGGCTCTTTGCCTTTTATCCTTTCAAGTCTTGAATTATCAATCACAGATTCATTCTTTGAAAGTATGTCTGGAATTACCACTACAGGATCAACAATAATTTCAAATTTAGAAGCAGCACCCAGGTCAATTCTTTTGTGGAGAGCTATGCTTCAGTGGCTTGGAGGAATAGGTATAATTGTAATGGCAATTACTCTAATGCCAATAATGAATGTTGGGGGAATGCAATTATTTAAAATTTCCAGTAATGATTCCTCAGAAAAACTGCTACCAAAATCCAAGGAGATAGCTCTAAGATTAATTTATGTTTATTTGGTGCTAACTTCACTTTGTGCTGTAACCTACAAATTTTTTGGAATGAATGTTTTTGATAGTATCACTCATTCTATGACAACAATAGCTACAGGTGGCTTTTCAAATTATAATGAATCAATTGGATATTTTAATAGTTTATCTATTGAAATATCCTCAATGGTTTTTATCATATTAGGAAGTTTACCTTTTATTGCCTATATAAAATTTTTAAATGGTAACAAAAAAATATTTTTTTCTGATGTTCAGATTAAATCATTTATAAAAATAATTATATTTTCAATTATTTTACTTTTTATTTATTCGTTATTTCATAATCAAGATTTTTCTCAGATTAACTTAAGGGTAATATTTTTTAATGTTATTTCTATCTTAACTGGAACAGGTTATGTGACTGGAGAATTTGATGGCTGGGGAAACTTCCCATTAATTTTCTTTTTAACCCTGATGTTTATTGGTGGATGTGCTGGCTCTACAACATGTGGTATTAAAATTTTTAGAATTCAAATTTTATATCTCTTTGTAACCAATCAACTTAAAAAAATTATTTATCCAAAAGGAATTTTTTTAATTAAGTATGACAAAAACACTGTAGATGATAAATTTATGGCTTCCATAATTTCATTCATTTTTCTTT
>Ga0307995_1001150_pt1 | contig 16801 bp, 17 predicted proteins | sample EllFjometagen262_FD_203132 | JGI IMG/M metagenome (GOLD analysis project Ga0307995, IMG submission 203132) | Marine microbial communities from Ellis Fjord, Antarctic Ocean - #262 | ecosystem: Environmental > Aquatic > Marine > Unclassified | place: Southern Ocean | collected 2014-11-02
ATTATGCTTTACATCAAAATCCAAAAGGTGAAATAAATTTTCATTTATTGTTAAGCTCTCTAGGTAATATTAAAATCCATTTTGAATATACTGACGAAGGTCAACAGACTTTTTTGAATGGAAAAAATATATCTAAAAACATACGCAGCGTAGGGGTGGATAATCAGGTGAGTAATGTAGCTTCTAATGCTGATATTCGATATTTTTTAGTCGCACAACAAAAAATAATGGGAATTAAAAAAGAAATTATAATGGATGGTAGAGACATTGGGACAGTAGTTTTTCCTAGTGCAGAATGTAAATTTTTTTTAACTGCTTCTCCAGAAATTCGAGCAAAACGTCGTTACGATGAACAATTAAAAACTGGAATTAAAAATTCATATAAAGAGGTACTTCAGAATGTGATTATTCGAGATTATCAAGACACTACTCGTGAGATAACACCCCTAAAAAAAGCTAAGGATGCAACAGCTATTGATGTAAGTGATTTATCTCTTGATGAGGTATTTCAAATACTTAAAACAAAAATAATTTCAAAACTAAAAAATTAAGTTTCATAAAAAAAGACTTCGCTAGTTTGTAAGTCAGTACATTAAGCTTATATTTGCACGCTTTTAATTGGAAGGAAAAACCAAAAGCAATTTTATTTTTTAAACATCTTCTGTCTTTGCAATTTAGGTTTTCCCAGTGACAGAATACAAATCTCCTCAACGGAAATGGCTACAAAACCAACCAAAAAAGCCCCAAAAGAAGAAGGTCAGCTTAAGAAAGTAGTAGTAAAAAAAACTGCTAAAAAAAAGACAACTAAAAAAACAATCACAAAGAAAGTGGCCCCTAAAAAAGAGGAAGCTCTATCTATTGAATCACCTTTAGTATTAAAAGCAACACCTGTTGCGGAAACTACTGAAGATGTAGCTGTTGTTGAAGATAAAATTGAAGGAAAAATAAATTCAGATTCAACTCAATCTGAATTTCTCGAAAGCTTTAACTGGCATAATTATCAAGAAGGAATTGATGTAATTGAAGACAAACAACTTGATGAGTTTGAAAAGCTAGTAAAAGAAAACTTTGTCGACACATCTGATGATGATGTTATCGAAGGAGAAGTTGTCTATATGACAGATCGTGAAGCAATTATAGATATAAATGCAAAATCAGAAGGTGTGATTTCATTAAATGAATTTCGCTATAATCCTGATTTGAAAGTTGGTGATAAGGTAGAGGTGATAGTTGATACCCGAGAAGACCGAACGGGACAGCTGATTTTATCTCACCGTAAAGCACGAGTAATTAAAGCATGGGAAAGAGTAAATAACGCCCATGATAATTCGGAAATAGTAAGTGGTTTTATTAAATGTAGAACCAAAGGAGGTATGATTGTCGATGTTTTTGGTATCGAAGCATTTTTACCTGGTTCTCAAATTGACGTAAAACCAATTAGGGATTATGATCAGTATGTTGATAAAACTATGGAATTTAAGGTAGTTAAAATCAACCATGAATTTAAAAATATTGTTGTTTCTCATAAAGCACTAATTGAAGCTGATATAGAGGAACAAAAGAAAGAAATTATTAGTCAATTAGAAAAAGGACAGGTACTAGAGGGAACTATTAAAAACATTACTTCTTATGGAGTCTTTATTGACTTAGGTGGTGTTGATGGTCTAGTTCATATTACAGATATTTCTTGGAGTCGCATTAATCATCCTAGTGAAATTTTAGAGTTAGATCAAAAATTAAATGTTGTAATTCTTGATTTTGATGATAACAAATCAAGAATTCAATTAGGTCTTAAGCAATTAAGTCCTCATCCATGGGAGCAACTTTCGGGAGAGCTTAAAGAAGGAGATAAAGTAAAAGGAAAAGTAGTTGTTATTGCTGATTACGGTGCTTTTGTAGAAATTGAGGAAGGTGTTGAAGGTTTAATTCATGTTTCCGAAATGTCATGGTCAACTCATTTACGTTCCGCCCAAGATTTTGTTAAGGTTGGTGATGAAGTAGATGCGGTTATTTTAACACTTGATCGTGAATCAAGAAAAATGTCTCTTGGAATAAAACAGATTACACCAGATCCATGGACAGATATTACGTCTAAATATCCTATTGGGTCTAAGCACAATGGTTTAGTAAGAAACTTCACTAATTTCGGAGTATTTATTGAATTAGAAGAAGGTATTGATGGATTAGTTTATATATCAGACCTTTCGTGGACCAAGAAAGTAAAACATCCTTCTGAAGTATTAGCTTTAGGAGATTCCATTGATGTGATCGTTCTTGAGTTGGACGTTAAAGGGCGTAAATTAAGTTTAGGTCACAAACAAACTAAGGATAATCCATGGGATAAATACGAGAAAGATTTTGGATTAGACACAGAGCATACTGCTGCTATAGCTGAAATCGTTGATAAAGGAGCAACCATTCATTTTAATGAAGATATTGTAGCATTCGTACCCTCTCGTCATTTAGAGAAAGAAGATGGTTCTAAACTAGTTAAAGGAGAAGAAGTTACCTTTAAAATCATTGAATTCAATAAAGAATTTAAAAGAGTAGTAGCTTCTCATGCTGCAATGTTTAAAGAGCAAGAGATTCAAAATGTTAAACGAGCAACTAAAAAAGTTGTAACATCTAATTCTGAGAAAACTACTCTTGGAGATCTTGATGCCCTTGCTGATTTAAAAGAGAAAATGAAAGGTAAAGAATAGTTTTTTTTCTATATATTTTTAAAAACCCTCCTTTAGAGGGTTTTTTTTATATTATATAAAACAATACTTTTGTGATATACTAACTCAATGGAACTAAAAGTACTACTTGATGAAAAAAAAATAAGTGTGATTCTTAATCGGTTATGTTGTCAGCTTCTAGAACGTCATGGAGATTTTTCAAATACAGTTCTAATTGGTTTACAGCCTAGAGGTATTTTCTTACTTGATCAATTGGTCAATTTATTAGTGAATTATGGAATTAAATCCTTAAAAACAGGAAAATTAGACACCACTTTTTTTAGAGATGATTTTAGGAGAAGTGAACTTCCTCTAAATGCAAATTCAACCGAAATGGATATCAGAATTGAAGACAAAGATATAGTATTTGTTGATGATGTTTTATTTACTGGAAGAAGTATTCGTTCAGCATTAACTGCTATTGATGCTTATGGACGGCCAAAATCCATTGAATTATTAGTTTTAATTGATCGCCGTTTTAGTAGACATTTACCAATTCAGCCAGACTATTTGGGAGCCCAAATTGATGCTCTACAAGGTGATAAAGTAAAAGTAGTTTGGTCTAAAGACATCTCAAAAAATATTGTATACTTAGAAAAAAAGAACGAATGAAATCATTGAGTGTATCCAATTTTTTAGGTATTAAATATCTTCAACCAGAAGATTTACATTTAATTTTTGAAACAGCCATTCATTTTAAAGAAGTTATTAATCGTCCAATAAAAAAAGTTCCAAGTTTAAGAGATGTTACTATTGCTAATTTATTTTTTGAAAGTAGTACGCGTACAAAACTTTCTTTTGAATTGGCTGAAAAACGTCTAAGTGCGGATGTTATAAGTCTTTCAACATCTCAGTCTTCCGTAAATAAAGGAGAAACCCTTGTAGACACTGTCAATAATATTTTGGCAATGAAGGTAGATATGATTATTATACGCCATCCAAATCCAGGATCAGCACATTTTCTTTCTAAACATGTTGATTCATGTATTATTAATGCTGGGGATGGAACACATGAGCATCCTTCCCAGGCATTGTTAGATGCTTTTTCACTTCAAGAAAAATTCGGAGATTTAAAAGGCAAGAGAATTGCTATAGTTGGAGATATTCTACATTCTCGTGTAGCACTTTCCAATATATACGCACTAAAAATGCTTGGTGCTGATGTTAAATTATGTGCTCCAAAATCTCTTCTTCCCAAACACATCGAATCTTTGGATGTATCTATTTCTTCAGATCTCGTGAAGACTTTAAATTGGTGTGATGCTGCCAACATGTTAAGAGTACAAAATGAAAGAATGGATTTAAACTATTTTCCATCTATTAGAGAATACACTCAAAAATTCGGTTTAACAGGAAAACTCCTTAAACAATTAAGAAAAAAAATAGTAGTACTTCATCCAGGTCCTATTAACAGAGGAGTTGAAATATCAAGTGAAGTAGCCGATTCAGATCAAGCTATTATATTAGATCAAGTTGAAAATGGAGTAGCTGTTCGGATGGCTATTATTTATCTTCTTGCCTCCAAAATAATCATACCAAAAACCTAATGAAGTGGATAGAAAAGGAAATAGTTCAGTTTGATGCTGATTCATTTGATTTACTTGAGAACGATTTATTAGAAAATTTAGAATCTAAAGCTTTTCCAGATTTAATTATTGATTGTTCAAAAACAACTTTATCAGTTACTGAACTTAAATTCATTCGTTTATTTCAAACTGATCAAAACAAATGCTTAGTGATTGTAATTCCTGCTAATTTAACCCATTCTTTTTCTGAAAATTGGATAGTAGTTCCTTCTAAAAAAGAAGCTGTTGATTTTATTTTATTTGAACGAATGCAACGTGACTTAGGTTTGTGATATGATGAAACTTACAATTTTAGGATGTCATTCGGCAACTCCTCGTGAAAACAAACATACTACTTCTCAATTATTAGATGTTAACGGTTCTATGTTTCTAATTGATTGTGGAGAAGGAACACAAATGCAATTGAGGAAGTCAAAAGCTAAATTTTCACAAATAAAAAATGTTTTCATTTCACATTTGCATGGAGACCATTTTTATGGTTTAATTGGACTAATTAGTACTTTTCGACTTTTAGGAAGAACATCACCTCTTAATATTTATGGTCCGAAGGGGATTAAAGAAATAATTACACTACAGTTAAAACACTCAAAATCTTGGACCAATTACCCTCTTAATTTCCATGAATTATCTTCAACACAAAGTGAATTTATTTTTGAAAAAGATGGAATAAAAGTTGAGACTATACCTTTGGATCATAGAGTTTATACAAATGGATTCTTGTTTACCTTGGAATCAAAAAAGCTAAAAATAAATACTGATGTAATTGAGAACTATGACTTAAAGCCATTTCATTTCTCTCAATTGCAAAAAGGAATGTCTATAACCTTAGATAATGGTAATATAATTAAAAATAAGTTCCTTACTTTATCGCCAGATCCTCCAAAAAAATATGCTTATTGCAGTGACACTGCATATTTTGAACCTTTGATTGAGCAAATTAGAAAGGTTGATTTTTTGTATCATGAATCAACCTTTTTGGAAACGCATCGTGAATTAGCATTAAAAACAAAACATAGCACAGCATTACAAGCAGCAAGAATCGCAAAAAAAGCAGGCGTCAAAAAACTGATGCTTGGACATTATTCTAATCGTTATTCTGATAAACAAGTGTTTATTGATGAAGCTAAATTAGAATTTGATAATGTGATTTTAGCTGAAGATCTCAAAACAATTTCAATATAATAAAAATGGATTGTAACTTGCATATATGATTGAACAAGAAGATTTAGGAAATTTAAGAAAATCTTATAAAAAAGGGGAGTTAGATGTATTAGATATAGAGAATGATCCTATTGGATTTTTTAAAAAATGGTTTAATACTGCACAAGATCATCCTGATATAGAAGAAGCCAATGCAATGACACTTTCTACATTAGGCTTAGATGATTTTCCAAAAGCTCGAATCGTTCTTTTAAAGGCTTTTACCCAACAAGGATTTATTTTTTACACCAACTATCAAAGTGAAAAGGGACTTTCTATTGATCATCATTCAAAAGTTGGAATTTCATTTTTTTGGCCTCAATTGGAACGTCAAATTATAATTAAAGGTGAGGCTGAAAAGCTCTCCGAATCAGTTTCAGACGATTATTTTAAAGGTCGTCCAAAAGGAAGTCAACTAGGTGTTATTGTATCAGATCAGAGTAAAGTGATTACAGATCGTTCTATTATGGAAGCAAAACTAGATGCCTTATCAATTGAATACACAAATAAAGAAATTGAACGTCCTGATTATTGGGGTGGTTACATTGTATTGCCAAAATGTATAGAGTTTTGGCAGGGACGTCCTAATCGACTTCATGATAGAATTAGATGTAAATCTCAAGGTGAATTTTGGAATATTGAACGATTAGCTCCCTAAATATGAAAAAGTTAGTTTTATTACGTCATGCTAAATCTTCATGGGAATATGATGTAGAAGATAGAAATAGACCTTTGACTGAAAATGGAATTAAGCGTATTGTAAATATGGCGAAATCAAACCCTTCAATCTTCTTAGAAACAGATGTGATTTATTCTAGCCCTGCTAATCGTGCGTTACATTCAGCAACACTTATAATGCAATCTCTATCTATTTCTTTTGAAAAACTAAAAATAGATGAACGTCTTTATACTTTTAAATCTCAACAATTACTTTCTTTTATAAATAAATTGGATGATGTATCTCATAAAGTTGTTTGTGTAGGACATAATCCTGCCTTTTCAATTGCCTCAGGTTATTTAAGTAATTCAAATATAGTTGATCTACCCACTGCAGCCTGGGCAACAATTCAATTCAATCAAAATCAGTGGTCTAAAGTAGAAAACGGAATACTCAGCTTGGGTTTACCCAAAGAAATATTGAAATAATTATGTTGAAACAGGATCGTTTTATAAACCGTGAACTTAGTTGGTTAGACTTTAATGCACGTGTTCTTCAAGAGGCTGCTGATCCACTAGTTCCTTTATTAGAACGATTACGTTTTATAGGGATTTTTTCAAATAACCTCGACGAATTTTTTCAGGTACGTTATGCAACCGTTCAAAGGATTGCTCAGTCTGAAAAAACAGGAAAAAAAATTTTTGGAGGACAAAATGCTTTTGAATTATTGAAGACCATTACTCAAAAAGTTATTCATCAACAAAAAGAAAGTGCTCAAATTCTTCAGACTATTGAAGATGAACTTGAAAAGGAAGAAATTTACTTTATTAATGAGAATCAAGTTATTGAAACTCATCAACAATTTTTAAAAGAATATTTCATTCAAAAGGTAAGCCCTGCTTTAATGACTATAATTATAAATAACAATGAAGTTCAAGATTTTTTAAATAATAATGCTTTTTTAGCTGTCAAGCTTTCTTTTAAAGGCTCTATATCTTCAAATTTTCAATACGCATTAATCGAGATCCCAAAGGAATTAGATCGTTTTATTGTTTTACCAAAAATAGGGAATAAGCAATATGTAATGTTTTTAGATGATCTAATTAGATATAACTTTCATTTAATTTTTAATTTTTTTGAGTTTGATGGCATAGAATCTCACATGATTAAAGTAACACGAAATGCAGAACTTGATATGGAAGGTGATGTTTCAAAAAGTTATATAAATAAAATTGTAGAGAGTGTAAGAGAACGAATTTTAGCAGAACCCGTCCGATTAGCTTATGATAAAGAGATATCTGATGATACATTAGGAGTGTTTAAAAAGCTTCTTATGCTTGACACTAACGATGGTCTTATTCCGGGCGGTAGATATCATCATCGAAGAGATTATATGAACTTTCCGCAATTAGACCGTGATGATTTACAGTATAATCGAATTGACCCCCTGCCAATTTCAGGTCTCTCACTCGAAAAAAGTATTTTTAAGGCTTTGGACGAAAAAGATTATTTATTATATACACCCTATCATAGTTTTTCTTTTGTTGTTAAATTTTTACGTGAAGCGGCTTTAGATCCAGAAGTTCTTACAATTAAAATCACTATTTATCGTCTATCAAAGCTATCAAATATAGCTAGCGCACTAATAAATGCGGTTAAAAATGGAAAAAAAGTTTTAGTGCAAATTGAATTACAAGCCCGATTTGACGAGACAAATAATATAATATATGCTAAAAAAATGCAGGCAGCTGGTGTTCAATTAATTTTTGGAATACCTGGACTAAAGGTTCATTCAAAAATTTGTGTTATTGAAAAGTCCCAAAAAGGAAAGAAAATCCGCTATGGATTTATTAGTACAGGCAATTTCAATGAGGATACAGCAAAAATATATACTGATTATACCTTATTTACATCCGATTCTAAAGTTTTGAAAGAAGTTAATAAGGTTTTTAATTTCCTTCAAGTTCATTATAAGTTAAAAAAATACAAACATCTTATTGTATCGCCACATTATACACAAGCTGCTTTAGTTAAAATGATCAATATTGAAATTTCTAATAAAAAAGCAGGTCTCCCTAGCGGTATAAAACTAAAATTAAATGCGATTACTAACTTTAAGATGATAGATAAGCTTTATGAGGCAAGTAACGCTGGAGTATCAATTAAAATGATAGTTAGAGGGATTTGTTGTTTGATTCCTGGTGTAAAAGAAATGAGTGAAAATATTCAAGTTATTAGTGTGGTAGACAAGTTCTTAGAGCATCCACGTGTATATATTTTTGAAAATGGAGGTGAAGAAAAAATTTATATTTCGTCTGCTGACTTTATGACTCGAAATATTGAAAATAGAGTAGAAGTTGCGGTACCTATCTATGACATTAGTTTAAAATGTCAAATTACTGATGTTTTTAATTTAATATGGAAAGACAATGTAAAGGCTCGTAAAATTAATGGAGTAATTCAAAATGAATTTATAAGTTCTAAAAATAATAAAATTCGTTCACAATGGGCTATTTATGATTATTATAGAAATAAACTTGACTCATGAAGATTGAAAAATATGCTGCGATCGATATAGGATCTAATGCTATTAGAATGTTGGTTTCTAATGTTATTAATGATCATAATGAAATATATTTTTTAAAAAACTCTTTAGTGAGGGTGCCTATTCGTTTAGGTCAAGATTCTTTTACTTCAGGTGAAATATCAGATAAGAACACCAAGAGAATAATTAAATCAATGAAAGCATTTAAGTTATTAATGAAAGTTCATGGTGTTAAAGATTATTTAGCTTTTGCAACTTCCGCTCTTCGAAGTGCAACTAACGGAAATAAAGTAGTAGAAAAGGTATTAGAAAAATCAGGTATAAAAGTTGAAATAATTGATGGTAAAAAAGAAGCTAAAATCATTTCGAACACAAACGTTTTTAATACAATAGATCGTAAAAAAACTTTTCTTTATGTAGATGTGGGTGGAGGAAGTACTGAATTTAGCATTTTAAAAAACGGAAAACCTTTAAATTCTAAATCCTTTAAAATTGGAACAGTTCGTCTTTTAAATAATGCAGTAAGTCAAGAAATATGGAAAAATATCGAATTTTGGATTAAAAAAACCACAGAATCTTATTCTAAAATTTATTTATTAGGAACAGGGGGAAATATAAATAAACTTCATAAAATGGCTAATATTAAGGATGATCGACCTATAACTTATCTTACTTTAAAAATCTTATATAACAAACTAAGCAGTTTAACTTATGAAGAACGTATTATTAAACTTGGTTTAAATCCAGACCGTTCTGATGTTATTTTACCAGCAGCAAAATTATTTATTAAAACGCTTAATTGGAGTGGTGCTAAAGTTGTATATGTTCCAAAAGTGGGTCTTTCTGATGGAATGGTTAGAGAGCTTCATAAAAATAAATTTCACAAAAACTAATTAGATAAAGCTACTAACTGATCTGTGCTTATCATCTGTTTTAAAAATCTAGATCAAATGTTTTTCTTAGATCCTCCAAGACATTATTAACTTTTAATAAATGTTGATACTTTTCTTGTGGTGAAAAAACCATTTCTTTTTTTATGGTTTCTGTAATTTTAATTTCAACTTTAAGACTAAAATTATTTAATTTCTTTCTCAAGTAAGGGAGCAGAGTTTCCATTTCACTATGCAACTCTACTTTATTCATCTCATTTGCTACTAAAAAACTAATAACATCAGATTTTTCTAAAACTACATCATTTAAACTGAGTATGGAGGCAATATTGTTTTTCCCTTTGTTTTTTTGTTCTCTTGTATATTTTTTCCAAAATAATTCCAAATCCTTTTGATGAAAAGAGTCATTAGGCAATTTTTCTTTAGAAATTCGAAGACTATTTTTTTTATTGGCTGCTTTTTTAAGAGCAATACTTGAAAGTGAAAAACCTGAGACAGATTTATTTTGATTGAGTGTTTTGTTTTCTAAATTATTTTGAGGCAATTCTTCTTTTGAAATAGTTGTTAACAATTCCTCTGATTTTTTCGTGTTTTGACTCGACTCATTTTTTTGATGTTTTATAGATTCAGTTCCTGTTTTTTCGCTAGAAAGATTGTATATTTTTTTTTCAACAAATGTTTTAGTAATATTTATTTTAAAAGGTTTGTTTTTTACTGATAAAACTTTGAGTGTACTTTTTTTAGACTCAGAGGCGGGAATTATGTAGTCTTTTTTTTTTCTCCATTTAAATGGAGTGAGGCTAGATTCATTAAACAGAGTTCTACATGGACACGTCTGTTTTTAATGTTTTTGTAATTCAACTCACAAGTATTAACTATTTCAATACCATCCAATAAAAATTTTACTGAAAGTATTTTAGTACTTTCCTCGTAACTAGCTTTTACACTAGACCCTACTTCCATTAGTTTTAGTGTATTAGAGTCTTTAGAGAGTATTAAATTTCGAAAATGATCTCCAAGTCCACTAATAAATTGTAAACCATCAATTCCGCGCTGTAACAAGCTGTCGTATGCCACTAAAACTCCTGGAATGTCATTATGAAAAAGTAAATCAGCAATATTAAAATAAGTTTGATGATCTAATAAATTTAAATTTTCAGCAACAGCTTTAGCGGATAGATTTCCTTGAGTAAAGCTTGCCATTCTATCAAAAATAGAAAGAGCATCGCGAAGAGCTCCTTCTGCTTTTTTGGCTATTAGATATAATGCATTTTCTTCAAAGGATAAATTACGATCCTTAGCAATCTTGACAAGATATTGTTTAATATCTTGAATCGAGATACGATTAAAATCATATACCTGACAACGTGATAAGATGGTGGGTATAATTTTATTTTTTTCTGTCGTAGCTAAAATAAAAACAACATGCTTAGGGGGTTCTTCTAAAGTCTTTAAAAAAGCATTAAAAGCTGCATTCGATAGCATATGTGCTTCATCTATGATGTAAACTTTATGAGTTCCAACTTGAGGAGGAATTCGAACTTGATCATTGATTTTTCGGATATCTTCAACAGAGTTATTGGATGCAGCATCAAGTTCAAAAATATTGAATAAAAAGTCTTCATTTGAATCTTTTGAAGCTCCATTGATTTGTTTAGCTAAAATTCGTGCACAAGATGTTTTTCCTACTCCTCTAGGGCCACAAAAAAGAAGAGCTTGGGCTAATTGATTACTATTTAAGCTGTTTTGAAGTGTTTTAGTAATATTTTCTTGACCTATAACTTCATCAAATGATGTTGGTCTGTATTTTAAAGCCGATACAACGAATGTGCTCATGTTCTACAAATATATAAATCATACTAAATATTTTTTGTTTCACTAATGAATATTTCGCTATAATTATCAACAAATGTCTAACTTTGAGGCGCAGGCCATCTTATCACTTGTTCTTTTTTGAACAAGAGGAAAGTCCGGACACCATAGAGCAGCATAGCGGGTAATACCCGTCCTTCGAAAGGAGCGGACTAGTGCAACAGAAAGCAAGTACAGTTCGGCTGTAGTGAAATCATGTAAACTCTATGCGGTGCAACGCCAAGTATATCTGCAATTAAGGGTAGCTCACTCAATGTAGAAGGGTAGGCGGCTAGAATGTAAAAGTAATTTTACATCCAGATAAATGATAAGACAAGACAGAATCCGGCTTATAGGCCTGCTTTTTTTATTTAAAAAAGGAAAACACACTATCCCCATATGCTCTTGAAAAGTCAAATCCTTCAAAACTTGAGATATTTAAAAACTTATTATGTTCAAGAATGAGCATTCCATCATCATTAAGTAATTTTTGACTTAATAGGACTATTTTTTTATATGCGATTTCATTCCAATCGTATGGTGGATCTGCAAAAATCAAATCGTACTTTATTATATTTTTTTCTAAAAAAGAAAGAGATTCGCCTTTAATGACAGAAATATTGAACCCAAGTGCTTGATTTGTTTTTTGAATGAATTTAACACAAAAACGATTTTGATCAACAGAGGTAATCTTCGGAGCGCCTCTCGATGCAAATTCATAACTAATATTACCTGCTCCAGAAAAGAGATCTAGAACGGTAGTAGAATTTATATCAATACGATGATGTAAAATATTGAAAAGACCTTCTTTTGAACGATCTGTTGTAGGACGAATTGGAAGGTTTTTAGGCGCAATAATTCTCCTTCCCTTGTGAGATCCTGATATTATTCGCATTAACTAAAATATTGTGCTAAAAATGGTGCACTATGTTTTTCAATATGATTAGATAAAACATAGCCTTCTTCATGAAAATACACCTCTTCATGGTAAAGTTTTATTGCTTGGTAATAAGAATTAAATTCTGTTATTTTTCCTAAAAAAACGAAATCAAAAGAACCTGTTTCCAAAATAAATTGTTCCACTACAAAAAACACATAATATAAAAATTCGTCTTCTGTTTCAATGGTAAATCTATTGTTAAAGATAAGTTGTCCTTTTTCAGTTAAAAACAAGTCAACAAATCCTTTCTGTAAGTGAATATGAAATTGAGGTCTTTTATTTTTTTGAGACAATTTTTTTATTATTCTGAAAAGCAAAGAATTATAGTGAATATGTTTTATTGGCTTAGACACTTTATTAACAGTATTTTGAATTATCTCTGAAAAGCTATAAACATTTACTTCTTCTTCAAGTGTGTCATAATTATAAATGTCTCTAGGGTCAGTTTTTTTGTAATATTGAAGATATTGATCCATTAAATCAGATTGAAATAGTGATTTAGGCACAAAGGTTGAAGGGCCAGTGAAATGAATCAAACTAATATTTGAAAAAGTTCCTTGAGGATAGTAATTTAGATATTCATCAAATTCTTTTGGAAAATCGAGATATAAAGAATTTGGTGAGGGGATGAACTCTATTTTGGATTGAGTACAAAAAGAAAATCCATTCATAAAGACATGAATGGATAATTCTTTTGGTTGTATGAGTTTATTGTTTTTTGGCATCAAAAATTGTTGGCCAATTACCACTTGTGCTTACATTAGACAAGGACCCTAAAACGATTTCAGGACCATTAACACCATCTACAGAAACTGTTTTATTTTCTTGTTTGAGAAGATCTTTATTTTGATCAAAAAGGATTATTTCTTTGGAAACTTTAACTTCAAAAACATGGACCCTATAATTATTCTTATTAATTATAGCTGATTTGATTTGGAAAGTTTTGTCTTCTACTCCTTTAATTGGAATGTATGCCATGTTTTTATAACGATCAGAAGTTCCAAATAAAGAATCCTTAACGGATACAGTTCCTAAAGTATCTATTACCACTACTTCGTGAAGCATATCAATTCTGTATGTACGATCATATTGTAAATATGAAGAGTCACGTTTTTCAATAAGAGTATAAATTCCTTCATCGATAAATTTAACTAAACTATCAAAGTTATTTGCAAATTCACCATTTACGTCTTTGTGCGCAATCTGTGCAATGCGAATGTCTTTAAGCTTATCAATGACTTTTTTGTAGCGTTCATTTTTAACTTGGTTAAATTTGATAGGTCCGTTGATAGAATCATATATTTTATATGTGAAAAATATTGATGCAATCCATAAAAAGATTTGAATACCTAATTTCATTGTAATAGATTATATTGATAAAAACAAAACTACAATTTTTTTTTAATCAGAAAAGTATTTAAAATAATTTATATTTATAGCATTGTTTTAATCTATGACTCCAGAAAAATTTTGTTCTCAACTTCAAGCTTCATTTTCTTTTCAACCTACTGTTTCTCAAGAGAAGTGGTTTTCAGAGATTACAAATTATATTTTTTCGAAAGAAAAAAATAGTGCTTTTTTATTGACTGGTTTTGCCGGAACTGGTAAGACAACATTAATAGGATCTTTAGTAAGACAGCTTAGCGCTATCGGTTTTAAGGCAGTTTTAATGGCTCCAACAGGTAGGGCAGCAAAAGTTATGGCAACTTATTCTAAATTTTCTGCTAAAACCATTCATAAACAAATTTATTATCCTAAGACTGAAAGTAATGGTAAAATGAAGTTTCAACTTAAGCCTAACAAGTATCGAAAGACAATTTTTGTTATAGATGAAGCCTCAATGATAGGAGATGACCGCCAGCAAGCAAAATTATTTGAAAACGGTTCTCTTTTACATGATGTTGTTCAGTATGTGAGTTCAGGAGATCAGTGTAAGTTGATTTTTGTGGGTGACCCTGCCCAATTACCACCTGTTCATTTGAACATGAGTCCTGCATTAGACAGTGAAGAGTTAACACAATTTCATTTTGATAAAGTAACTCACATCCAGCTAGACGCTGTTGTTCGTCAGGCAAAAGATTCAGGTGTTTTACATAATGCTACCATATTAAGAACTTTTTTGAATAAAGGTGTTTTTGATCAGTTTAAATTTAATGTTAAAGGATATCCAGATATTTTATACACTAATAATGGTTTAGATCTTTTTGAAGCAATTGAAAGTGCCTTTTCTGAGTCAGGAACGGATCAAACTGTTTTTATTGTGCGATCAAATAAGCGCGCAAATCTTTATAATGAAAATATCCGAAAACGTATCTTAGGTCAGGAAGATGAGTTATCTTCAGGAGATCAATTAATGGTTGTAAAAAATAATTATTTTTGGTTAGATGCTGATTCTAAACCTGGATTTATTGCCAATGGAGATGTAATAGAGGTTTTGTCAATACATTCACGTAAAGAACTTTATGGATTTTCTTTTGCAGAAGTTACGGTTCAATTAATTGATTATCCTGAAGAGAAATCATTTGATACGGTTTTATTATTAAATACTTTAAAAGCGGAATCTCCTTCTCTTTCGTATGATGAAGGAAATCGACTATATCAAGAAGTTCTTGAAGACTATGCATCAGAAAAATCAAAATACAAAAAATTTTTAAAAGTAAAAAACAATCCTTTTTTCAATTCTCTTCAAGTTAAATATTCATACGCTGTTACTTGTCATAAATCTCAAGGCGGTCAATGGGAGAACGTTTTTATAGAAAAACCTTATTTACCTGAAGGACCAAATAAAGACTATTTCAGATGGCTTTATACTGCAATGACAAGAACTAAAAAAAAGTTATATTTAATAGGTTTTCCAAACGAGGACTTTGACGCTATAGAATAAAAATATATGGGACGTTTTTTTTCAAAATTAATATTTATTCATGTCTTAGGTTGGAAGTTAGAGGGTGTTTTTCCATCATTCCCTAAATACATTGTTGCAGTATTTCCTCATACTAGTTGGATTGATTTTTTTATTGGAATTTTAGTTCGAAGTGTCTCAGGAGAATCTATAAACTTTGTGGGAAAAAAAGAACTATTCACTCCATTTACAGGTTGGTTTTTTAGGAGTTTAGGTGGAGCTCCAATCGATCGTTCAGGAAATAAAGGTTCTGTTGAATCTATAGTTGCAGTATTTGAAGATCATAAAAAATTCAGAATAGCTTTAGCCCCTGAGGGGACTAGAAAAAAAGTAAAAAAATTACGATCAGGTTTTTATCAAATCGCAAAGCATTTACAAATTCCGATTGTCCCTGTTTCCTTTGATTATGGAAATAAAAAAGTATTAGTCCACAAGTCGTTTTACACTTCAAAGGATGAAAAAAAAGACATGAATAAATTAGAAACTCTTTTTAAAGGAGTTGAGGGTTATTATGTTCAGAAAAGTTTTTAGTTAATCTTGAGAATTTAAAGTGTGATATACGTTTTGAACATCGTCATCGTCTTCGATTCGTTCAATAAGTTGAAGAACTTCTTCTTCTTCTTCTTTATTTAGTGTTTTAGTAATCTTAGGAATGCGTTCAAAACCTGAAGATAAAATTTCAAAATTTCTTTTTTCAAGCTCTTTTTGAACATCACCAAAACTTTCAAATTGTGCATAAAGTAGCATTCCATCATCATCTATAAAAACTTCGTCTACACCGAAATCAATAAATTCCAACTCAATTTCTTCAGGGTCTAATCCATTAGGGTTTATTCTGAAATTACAACTATGATCAAACATAAACTCTACAGAGCCAGCTGTGCCAAGGTTTCCATTGCCTTTATTAAAAAACGAGCGAATATTTGCTACAGAGCGATTATTGTTATCAGTAGCTGTTTCAACTAGAACTGCAATTCCATGGGGTGCGTAGCCCTCAAAAAGAATTTCTTTAAAATCACTCGTGTCTTTATCAGAAGCTTTTTTAATAGCACGTTCAATATTGTCTTTTGGCATGTTTGCTGCTTTGGCATTTTGAATGACTGCTCGAAGACGAGAATTGTTTTCTGGATCAGGACCACCTCCTTTTACCGCCATGACAATATCTTTACCAATACGGGTGAATGTTTTGGCCATTGCTGACCAGCGTTTCATTTTCCTAGCTTTTCTAAATTCAAAGGCTCTTCCCATAATTGTAATATTTTGAATAGCTAAAATAAAAAAAAATAGTAATTCTTTTTGTTATCAATAAGAGTGAGATCGTCTATAATTTCGCTATATGAGGGTAGAAGGTGATTAGGAAGCTTATTTTTTTTTGGCAAGGTTGCTAGGTATCGTACGGAGTTTGATGTAAAAACTTGTTTGTAAATCCCCGTTTTTTTTTATGATATAATGTACTTGTTGAGCTAAACGATTGTCATTATTTATATTTATAATGGTATTTGGGAAAAC
>Ga0307995_1001151_pt1 | contig 16798 bp, 15 predicted proteins | sample EllFjometagen262_FD_203132 | JGI IMG/M metagenome (GOLD analysis project Ga0307995, IMG submission 203132) | Marine microbial communities from Ellis Fjord, Antarctic Ocean - #262 | ecosystem: Environmental > Aquatic > Marine > Unclassified | place: Southern Ocean | collected 2014-11-02
ATATTTTCATTTTGCTATGAAAGACAAATCAAAATAAGGGCTAAGTTAATGAGGTCATACCAATCAATGCCTTATGTTGAATATACCCAAAGAAATAGCGCCGAGTATATTTATAATATGAATGCTGTAGGGACATTTACACAAGGAGTTTTGGTTTCAGTTCTTCGTATATTTACAGAGATTATTGTTGGACTCTTTATATTTATTTTTTTACTTTTCCAAGATCCATTTATTTTATTAATACTAATGATTTTGCTGGGAAGCTTTATTTTTATGTATGACTTAATTTTTCGTAAAAGAATTAAAAGGTACGGTACGTTTGTAAATATCCATACAACAGAAATGCTAAAAAAAATTAATGAAAGTGTTCATGGCCTTAAAGAAGTAAGAATTTTAGGTAATGAAAAATATTTTTATGATCAGGTTCTAAGTAGTTCCGCTGGACTTTCTAACACAATGAAAAGGAAAGATTTTATTTCATCTGTGCCTAGGTATTTCCTTGAACTAATAATGATTTTATTTATTGTATCAATTGTGGTTTTGTACTCATATCAAGAAAAGGAGTTAGAGTTAGTTGTGCCAATTCTTACAATGTTTTCTATCGCAGCCATTAGATTATTTCCAACGGTAAATCAAATTGTGTCAGGCATATCGCACATACGATTTGGAAGGCCTATAGTTTCTCTGTTGTATAAAGATTTAGTTGGTGCAGAAAATCATCATTTTGATACAGAAATAAATAATTTAAATGAAGATTCTCCCTTTAAAAGTATTGAACTCAGAAATGTTTCTTTTTCTTACCCTAGTAGGGACTATAAGGTAATTGATAATCTATCAATAAAGATTAATAAAGGTGATTCAGTTGGAATAATTGGCCCATCTGGCTCTGGTAAGACAACTTTATTGGATATATTGCTTGGATTAATTGAGGTTGATAAAGGAAGCGTTATATTCAATGAGGCAGATTTAAATAATCATTCTCACAAGTGGAAATCACATGTTGCTTATATACCTCAAAATATTTTTATAATTGATGATACTATTTCGCGAAATATTGCATTAGGAGTGCCAGATGATCTTGTTGATCATGCTATGCTTGCAAACTCTATTAAGCAGTCCAAGTTAGTTGAACTTATAGAACAAATGCCTGATGGAGTGAACACTTTGCTTGGTGAGTCTGGAATCCAGCTATCTGGAGGTCAAAGGCAAAGAATTGCTCTTGCTAGGGCCTTTTATCATAACAGAGAAATTTTAGTAATGGATGAGGCAACTAGTGCCCTAGATACTGAGACTGAGTCTGAAATAGTAAATGAGATAAAGCTCTTAAAAGGTAATAAAACACTTATTGTTATTGCCCATAGACTTTCCACTATTAAACATTGTGACTATATTTATAAGATTGATAAAGGTAAAATAGTTGAAAAAGGCAATTATGAGAGTGTAGTTGGCGAAGATTAATTTTAATTGATAATAAATATGCTAAAAAATTCTAATATATTAATAACAGGAGGAACTGGTTCATTTGGGCATGCGTTTGTTCCTATGACTTTGAAAAAATACAACCCTAAGCGTCTGGTTATTTACTCAAGAGATGAGATGAAACAGTGGGAAATGGCAAAACTATTTAAGGGGGACTCTAGAGTCCGTTTTTTTATTGGTGATGTGCGGGACAAGGATAGGCTTTATAGAGCTCTAACTGACATTGATTACGTAGTCCATGCTGCTGCAACTAAAATCGTACCAACGGCTGAGTATGATCCTTTTGAATGTGTAAAAACTAATGTTATAGGGGCTATGAATATGATTGACGCCTGTATCGATAAAGGTGTTAAAAAATTAGTAGCACTTTCGACAGATAAAGCAAGTAGTCCAGTGAATTTATATGGGGCAACCAAGCTTACTTCTGATAGATTATTTATCTCTGGAAATTCATACTCAGCAGGATCAAGCACAAACTTTTCAGTGGTTCGATATGGAAATGTTATGGGTTCTAGGGGCTCAGTCATTCCTTTTTTTATTACTCAGGCAGATAAGGGCGTGTTACCAATTACTGATGATAGAATGACGCGTTTTATGATAACTCTTGAAGAGGGAGTGGAGTTGGTATGGCACGTTTTTGACGATATGATTGGAGGGGAAATTTATGTAAAGAAAATTCCTTCTATGAAAATTACTGATATTGCCAATGCAGTTGATGCAAATGCTAAGCATGAAATTGTAGGAATTCGACCCGGTGAAAAAATACATGAAGAGATGATTAGTAGTGGAGATGCGCCTTATACTTATGAGTATGAAAACCACTTTAAAATATTACCTTCTATTCATGATTGGTACAAAGATGCAAAGAGAATTAATGATGGTAAAAAAGTAGACCCAAGTTTTACTTATAGATCTGATAATAATAAAGAGTGGATGGATGTCAATACTTTAAAGTCTTGGATTAAAGTTAATAATAAAAATATAGGGAAAATATAGAAGTGATTCCGTATGGGAAGCAGGATATAAATTCAGCTGATATTGATGCAGTTGTAGACGTCTTAAAATCTGATTATTTAACTCAAGGGCCTCAGGTTCGATTATTTGAACAATCAATATCAGCCTACTGCGGCTCAAACTACTCAGTTGCTGTAAATAGTGCAACATCTGCATTGCATATTTCTTGCCTAGCTTTAGGCCTTGGTAAAGATGATTTTTTATGGACTAGTCCAAACTCTTTTGTAGCTTCTGCTAATTGTGGTCTATATTGTGGAGCAAAAATCGACTTTATAGATATTGACCCCCTAACATACAATTTATCTGTTGAAGAATTAGAGAAAAAATTAATTAAGGCAAAAAATGAGGGAAAACTTCCTAAGATTATAATTCCTGTTCATTTTGCAGGACAATCTTGTGACATGAGTAAAGTTAAATCATTGAGTGAAGAGTTTGGGTTTTCAATTATTGAAGATGCTTCTCATGCAATTGGTAGTAAGTATTTGGGGAAATTTGTTGGTGGTTGTCAATATTCTGATATTACTGTTTTTAGTTTTCATCCAGTTAAGATTATGACAACAGCAGAAGGTGGCTTAGCGACTACTAACTGCAAAAATTTGGCTCAAAAATTACGTCTATACCATAGTCATGGAATTACACGAGATCAAGATTTATTGAATGAAAAGCTAATTGGCCCTTGGTATTATGAACAGATCAGTTTGGGATTTAATTATCGAATGACTGAATTACAAGCTGCGCTAGGTATTAGTCAATTACAGAGGGTTGATGGCTTTGTCTCTAATCGCCATGTCCTTAAAAAAAGATATGATCTTTTATTGGAAGACTTGCCTTTAACCTTACCTTATCAATCTAAAGACTGTCATTCTTCATTACATTTATATCCAGTTCAAATAGATATAGCTAAAAAAGTTTCTAAGAGTCGTAAACAAATTTTTATTGAGCTTAGAGAGAATAATGTTGGTGTAAATGTTCATTATATTCCAATTCATATGCAGCCTTATTTTCAAAACCTTGGCTTTAAGAAGGGTGATTTTCCTAATTCTGAGGCATACTATCAGTCAACATTAACCCTCCCTATGTTTTCTAGCATGACTTCTGAACAACAAGATGAAGTTGTCACTGTATTGAATAAAATATTACAATGAATATTTGTGTAATTCCAGCAAGAGGGGGAAGCAAGAGGATTCCACGCAAAAATATTAAAAACTTCTGTGGGCAGCCTCTGATTGCTTATTCAATTGCCTCGGCACTTGACTCAAAGCTTTTTGATCATGTTATAGTTTCAACGGATGATCATGAAATTGCAGAAATTTCTTTAAAGTACGGTGCATCAGTTCCATTCACTCGTCCTGAAAGTTTATCAGATGATTATAGTACAAGCCTTGATGTTGTTGAGCATGCTCTCTCCTGGGTACAAAAGAATATTGGAAGTGTCAAATTAGTTTGCACTCTTTATGCTACAGCGCCATTTACAAACTCAAAGGACTTAATAAATGCTTATGAAGAAATCCTGAAACATAAGAATTGTCAAGCTGTTTATCCTATAGTCGAATTTGATTTCCCAATACAAAGAGCCATTAAATTGGCTAATAATGGTAGTGTGGAAATGTTTCAGCCTAAACATTTACTAACAAGGTCTCAAGACTTGGAAAAGGCTTACCATGATGCAGGACAATTTTATTGGATGAAAAGTGAATTTATTGGAAGTAGTACTCCAATATTTTCAGACATAGCTCGAACAATCAAAATTCCTCACTATAGAGTTCAGGATATCGATACAAATGATGACTGGATTAGGGCTGAGTTTATCTTTAAAGCAATGAATGCAAGTTAATTAGGAGGTGCATAAGTGGGAGATGAGAATACACTGGCTATTTATGGTGGTACTAAGACAATAAGCAAGACTTTTAGCCCCTATAACTCAATTGGGCCAGAAGAGAAAAATGCAGCTGTTAAAGTTATTGAAAGTGGTGTTTTGTCTAAATTCTTAGGAGTTTGGAGTCCAGATTTTTTTGGTGGACCTATGGTTCAAGATTTTGAGCGTCAATGTGAAGCGTTTTTTAATGTCAAACATGCCATAGTAGTTAATTCATGGACTTCTGGACTAATTGCTGCCATTGGGGCTATTGGAATAGAGCCTGGAGATGAAGTTATTGTTAGTCCATGGACGATGAGTGCAAGTGCTACTGCAATATTGCACTGGAATGCAATTCCAGTTTTTGCTGACATAGATAAAAAGACATTTTGCCTTGATCCAAAGTCTATAGAATCAAATATAACTCCTTTTACTAAAGCCATAATGGTCGTTGATATTTTTGGATGTTCTGCGAATATGAAATCAATTATGAATTTAGCTGAGAAATATAATCTTAAAGTGATTTCTGATACTGCTCAAGCCCCTGGCGCAACTTATTATGGAGACTATGCGGGCACACTTGCTGATATTGGTGGTTATAGTTTGAATTATCATAAACATATCAATACTGGAGAAGGAGGAATTCTTGTAACTAATGACGATGCTTATGCTGATAAATTGAGGCTTATTAGAAACCATGCAGAGGTAGTTGTTGAGTCAAAAGGTAATGAAGATTTAACCAATATGGTTGGATATAATTTTAGGTTAGGAGAGATTGAGTGTGCAATTGGTATTGAGCAAATAAAAAAGCTACCCAAACTTGTCGAAAAGCGTCAAAAAGTTGCAGAGCGACTTACTGCTGGACTTTCAGGGCTTAAAGGATTACAACTTCCTTTTGTAGAGAGTGATTGTTCACATGTTTATTATGTGTATGCTATGGTTGTAGGTACTAAGCTCTTGAATATTTCGAATGAAAAAATTGCTGAAGCACTTGTTGCTGAGGGAGTTCCAGGTATAGGTACAAAATATCAAAATATCCATCTTCTTCCAATGTATCAAAAGAAAATTGCTTTTGGTTCAAAAGGGTTTCCCTGGAAGTCTGAATTTTGCAAACGTGATGTTGATTACTCTAAGGGGATTTGTCCAGTTGCTGAGTCATTACAGGACGATTTTTTTCTTTCATTTGGGATAAGCCAGTTCGATTTAGAGATAAATGATATTGATTTGATTATTAAAGCATTTCAAAAAGTTTGGTCAAATCTTGTGCTATTAAAATAACGTGTATCATGAATATTATTGAATATGTTCTAGTAAAGCCTATAATTCAGACTCTAAATATTCAAACTAATACTATCTAAATAAATATGTCTAAAAAAGTCTTTTCATGCGTTTTGATTGGCCTAGGTGATATTGGTCTCTATTATGATTTGCAGCAAGATCAAGAGCGGTATGTTCAAACTCATGCCAATGCAATTTTTTCAAATTCTGGATTTGATTTGCAAGGAGGAGTTGATATAGACAATAATGCTTGTAATGTTTTCAGCACAAAATATAATGTTAAGTCTTATACTCTAGTCGAAGATGCTCTAAATGAAGTTAAGCCAGATTTGATTATATTAGCAGTGCCAACTTCCTCTCAGCTTGATGTCATAAAACAGATTACCGACTGTTTTGTTCCTAAATCAATTCTATGCGAAAAACCAATGGGCGATAATTTAGAAGATGGAAAGAAAATTGTCAACACTTGTAGAAAAAAAGATATAAATCTGTATGTTAATTATTTTCGGAGGTGTCTCCCAGAAAGTAAAGAAATCAAAAATAAAATTGATAAAGGTATTATCAATTCTCCTATGAAGTCAATTATTTGGTACTCAAAAGGGATGAAGCATAATGGAGCTCACTTTATTAATTTGATGGAATACTGGTTTGGAAAATGCCTTGATGTAAAAGTTATAAATAAAGGTAGAGAATTCAAAAATTTTGGTTTTGAGCCTTCTACCCATCTTATGTTTGAAAATTCTGAAGTAATAATGATTCCAGCTTGGGAAGAGCACTTTTCTCACTATACCATTGAGATAGTTTCTTCAACAGGGCGATTATATTGGGGGCATAGTGGATTAGAATGGACAAATATAGTAAAGAGTAAAAATTTTAAAGGCTATAGTTACTTATCTGATGTAGTTGAGGTAATTCCTAGTGGGGTGGACAAATATCAAATGCATGTTGCAGATGAACTTTATTTAGCTATGACAGGCAATCAAAGCTCGATATCTTTAGGGGAACATGCATTGCAAACGCTTCATACAATTGATTTGATGTCATTAAAGGACTAGCGTGGGCTTCCATTTAATAATTTCGGATAAGGAAGTCATGCAGGGATTCATGTGACTAGACTTGAAGATTTTATTAAGCCACCTTTAGCTGTAGTTTGCCATGATGCTGGAGCGGCCAATTTAATAGTTGAGTGGCTTAAAGACTATACGGGTGATCTGAGAGTTTGTATGGAAGGGCCGGCTAAAATTATTTGGGAAAAGCATTTTCCAGGCGGTAAGTTAATTTCTATTAATAGAGTCATTAAGGATTCAAAAACTCTTCTTAGTGGAACAGGATGGGGTGATCTAGAACATTCTGCGCGCATTCAAGCAAAAAAAAGAAGTATTAAAAATATCGCTGTTATTGATCATTGGACTAACTATAGAGAAAGGTTTATTAGAGATGGCAATGAAGAGCTGCCAGATGTAATTATTGTTAGTGATAATTATGCCTATAGGCTGGCTAAGAATTTCCCCCCATCAACTTTGGTCATTGAGTTACCAAATAATTATCTCCAGGTAGAGGCAAAGTTAGCCAGCTCTGAAAGGCTTAGAAAGTGTAGAGTTCCCATAGAAAATATATTAATTATTACAGAGCCTTTAAGGCAGAAAAAGAAAGGTAAAGATACATATTTAGAGTTTGAGGCGATTGAATTCTTGTTGAATAACTTAAATAAAATAAATATCTCTAGTCGCGCTGTAAATATCCTTTTGCGATTACATCCTTCAGAACCACTCGTTAAATATGATAATATCTTAAAAAAATACAAAGATTCAGTATCTAAATTTCATTTAAGTAAAAATACTCATCTTTATCAAGATATCGCATGGGCAGATTTAGTTGTGGGAATGAACTCTTTTGCATTAGTAGTAGCATTAACTGCAAATGTGCCAACTATGTCTATTTTACCCCCTCTGTCTATTGACTGTATTTTGCCTTACAAAGAAATTATGCATTTAAAAGATAAATGATTGCTAATAAGTATCAGTTTTTCTAGTTTTTAACAATTTTTAGAGAGATAGAAAAAAGTGGAATTAAAGTGCGATACTTTATAAAATTGATATTTTTTTGTATAAAATATTTAACTAGTCTCAAGACTTCAAAATAGAGTTTTATGAATGCTTTTTTTAATACACTAGATGGAGCTTTAGTTGAGTTATCCATTTTTACTGAAAATGATATAACTGATGATTATTTAGCTTGGTTAAATGACTCTAATGTTATGAAATTCAGTAATCAAAGGTTTCTTAACCATGACATAGCTTTGAGTAAGAAATATTTTCTATCATTTAAGAATACAGATAATCTTTTTATACTTATTAGAACTAAGGATGAGGGAAAGCCTATTGGAACAATGACAGCATATTTTAACTTTAATCATGGAGTAGTTGATTTGGGTATTTTGATAGGCAATACTTCAGTTTGGGGAAAAGGGTATGGACAAGATGCATGGAACACTCTGACTTCTTGGGCGCTAGATCTTGATGCTATTAGAAAAATTACTGCTGGAACACTCTCGTGTAATTTAGGAATGTTAAAAGTATTTGAAAGGTCAGGCATGTCTCTTGAGGCTGTAAAGAAAAAGCAAGAAGTTATTGATAGTGTTGTATTTGATGTTCATTATTTTTGTAAATTTAAAGGTGAGTAAAATTCTACTCTCATTTAAAAAATATCTAAATCTCTTCTTTTTAAATAAGAATCAAAAGAGATTTATTAAACATAATTATGAGACTTTTGAAAGTCATGAAAAAAATAATTTAAATAAAAAAATTATTTTGATGGAACTAAATGAAACAGTCCCAAATACAATTGCCTATAGTTATATTGCAAATCACTTATCTAAAAAATATAATGCAAATTTAACTGCATATTTCCCCAGAATTCCAAGAAAACTTAGTAGTAAATTAATTTGGAAATTTAGATCTTTATTTGGCTCCCCTACTTTTAGTATTTTTAAATCATTTGGAGTAAATTCCTTCATTATTCCATCTCTAAATAATCACATCTTTAAAGAAAGTAGTAAAATATATAATGAACAATTGCCCTTAATAAATAATAAATATGACATAGAAAAAATTACCATTAATGGTATTTTATTTGGTGATTTAATATACGATTATTACCTAAATTACCATAAAGACCCAACTATCTATGCTGAGACAAAAAAATTTAAGAGACATCTTAATTATTGCATTCAGCTTATAGTCTATTGGAATAATTTCTTTATTGATAACGATGTCGTGGCAATTAATGTCAGTCATACGGTTTATACTAATGCTATTCCTCTGAGAATTGCAGCTCAACTTGGTATCAATTGTTTTCAAACTAATGCAAATGATATTTATCGACTTACCGACGAAAATATTTTTGCTTATAGAGATTTTGTTGGATATAAAAAAAATTTTGAAAGATTAAGTCATGAGCAACAAGTCTCTGGAATTAAAAAAGCAAAAGAAAGAATAGAAAAGCGATTATCTGGTGAAGTTGGGGTTGATATGTCATACTCAAAAAAATCTGCTTTTACTCCTCCAAGTAGGGATAGACTTTTAAATAAGAGCGATAAGATTAAGATCCTTTTAGCGCCACATTGTTTTTTTGATAGCCCCCATCCTTTTGGTTTAAATTTTTATCCTGATGTTTTTGCATGGTTGGAAGAGTTGGTTGAAATATCATATCAGACTGACTATGAGTGGTATATAAAAACACATCCTGATTTCATTACTGAAACAAAATTACTTGTAGAGAATTTTTTTAAACCTTATCCAAATTTTAAATTGCTTCCTTCTGATTCATCTCATATTCAATTAGTTGAAGAAGGAATAGACTTTGCACTGACGATATGGGGGACAATTGGTTTTGAATATGCTGCAATGAATAAGCCAGTAATTAACGCCTCCCTAAATAATCCTCATATAGCTTATGATTTTAATATTAATCCAAAATCTAGAGAAGAATACAAAAATATCTTAATGAATCTAAAGGATGTCAATCATAAAATAAATGTAGCTGATGTTCATGAGTATTATTATATGAAGCATTTACATTATAATAAAAACTGGCTCTTCAAGAATTATGAAACTTTTACTTCTGTTTTTGATTCAAATATGGCAAGAACATCTTCGGATGTATACTCTTACTGGTTAAATAACTGGACAGAGAAGAGACATGAGGAAATTTTGAATGATGTAAGTGAGTTTATAATTTCGGGTAACTATCGTTTAATTTCTGATTAAGTAAGTAAATTGTATTTTTATTAAATATTATATTATCAACTAGATGAAACAAAATTTTTTTGATCACTTTTATGATCTCATAAATATTAAAGCAAAGAATATTGATTTTAATAAATTAGTTGAAATGGCTAATTTAATTAGAAATACAAAACTTAATTCTGGAAAAATTATAATAATTGGTAATGGTGGTAGTGCGGCAATTGCAAGCCATGTAGCAATAGATTTAACAAAAGCTGCTAATATTAGATCGGTCAATTTTAATGAAGCAAGCCTTCTGACGTGCCTTTCAAATGATTATGGGTATGAAGGCTGGGTTGAAAAAGCCCTAGATTTTTATGCTGATAATAATGATATGGTTATCTTAATAAGTAGTAGTGGCCAATCAAAAAATATTATAAATGGTGCAAAAAAGGCCTTAGAAATTGGTGTACCTTTAATTACATTAACTGGCTTTTCTGAGGACAATCCATTAAATAAGCTTGGTAATATTAATTTTTGGGCTGATAGCTCTACCTATAACATTGTTGAATCAATTCACCAAATGTGGCTTCTCTCAGTTGTCGATTATTTGATTGATGAAGATTAACTAGAAATATTAAGATATATGAAATTATTAGTTACAGGTGACAGGGGTTATATTGGCTCGGTTCTAGTAGAGTTGTTAATTAAAAAGGGCTATGAAGTTATTGGCCTTGATTCTGGATATTTTGCAGAGAATTTAATTGATAAAGTTAGTATTGATTATCAAAAAATAACAAAAGATATTCGAGATATTTCATTAGAAGACCTTCAAGGTATTGATGGGATAATCCATCTTGCAGGTTTGTCAAACGATCCTCTTGGTGAGTTTTCCCCAAAACTAACAGAGGATATTAATTATTCAGGAACAATCAAACTTGCTCAAATGGCAAAAAAACAGGGGGTTACACGATTTGTATATGCCTCTTCACAAAGCATGTATGGGGTATCAAACACACAAGATGAATTAGATGAGGATGATAGTGAAAAAAATCCAGTTACCTCATATGCGATAGCTAAATGGAATGCAGAGCAAAAGTTACATAAAATGACTACAGATGATTTTGTAGTTACCAGCTTTAGACCTTCAACAGTTTTTGGAGTAAGTCCCAGGTTGCGTTGTGATATTGTTTTCAATAATCTTGTAGCATGCGCTTACACGACTGGAAAAATTGAAATTATGAGTGATGGAAGTCCTTGGAGGCCTGTTGTTCATATTAAAGATGTATGTTCAGCTTTTCTTTCAGGTATTGAGGCTCCTTCTGATGTTGTTTCAGGTAGAGCTTTTAATGTAGGTATACCAAATGGAAACTTTACGGTTAAAGATATAGCTGAGGCTGCGCAAAGATCAGTTCCTGGGAGCGAACTAGTCTTTACTGGAGAGCATACAGATCCCAGGACTTATAGAGTTAGTTTTGACAGAATACTGAATGAATTAAAAGATTATTACAAACCTCAATGGAATCTTGATATGGGCGGAAAAGAGTTGGTTGAGTTATTTGATCGAATTAATTTAAAAGAAGAGCTTTTTAGGGGCCGTGAAACAAACAGAATTAAACAACTTACTTTTCTTAAGGAAGGTAGTCTGATTGATGATTATTTTCGGATGCAAGCTCAATAAATGAGCAATTTTTTTGGAAAAATAAATGATTAAAATTTATGAAACAATTGCGAACTGCAGAATTTGTAGCTCTAAGAATATACAAGAAGTTCTGGATCTTGGTGACCAGCCTCCAGCCAATAGTCTATACAAAGCTAATAATACTTCACCACCCAATGTCCCATTAAGGTTGATGTATTGCAACGATTGTTCGACTGTTCAGCTTGGAGAAAATGTCGATCCTGAGTACCTTTTTAGCCAGTATCTATGGGTTACTGGAACATCAAATAAAGCTATTGAGTACAGCCATGAATTTGCAAGGAAAGCTTTAAGTCAGATAGATGAAAAAATTATTAAGCCATTTATAGTTGAAATTGCAAGTAACGATGGAACTTTTTTGAAGCGATTCATAGAGAGTGGCTCAAAGGTCTTAGGTGTTGATCCTGCAAAAAATATTGCTGAGCATGCTAATAATAATGGCATACCTACAAATGCAAATTTTTTTACAGAAGAATTAGCTGAGCAAATTGTAAGTGAAGAGGGGGAGGTTGATATAACAATTGCTAGAAATGTAATTCCACATGTAAAAGAAATTCACTCTGTAATAAAAGGAATGAAATCACTTCTAAAAGATGAAGGCACAGGAATTATTGAGTTTCATAATGCTGGACTGATTCTTGAAGATCTTCATTATGATTATATCTATCATGAGCATTTATTTTACTTTACGTTAAAAACTATTACAGGACTCCTTAATAAGCATAATATGTATGTGTATGACATTATGAAAAGCCCCATTAGTGGAGGCTCTTGGGTTGTGTATTTTTCAAAGATAGAAAAAACTAAGTCACAACCACTTTTAGAAGTTGAAAAGTTAGAAGAAGAAAACAACTTAAACACTTTTCAACGCTGGATTTCTTTTTCGGATCTGGTAAAGCAGCATGCTGAATGCTTAAAAGAAGTTGTTTTTCAGAATGATGAAAGAATTCTTGCATATGGTGCTTCTGCTCGTAGTTCAACTTTATTAAATTTCTGTGGGATTACTTCTGAACATATTTCAATAGTTATTGATAAGAATCCATTAAAAGATGGATTGATAACTGCAGGCTCAAATATCCCAATAGTTTCTTTTGAAGAAGGTATTAAAAATGTTAACAACCAAAAACGAATACTACTCTTAGCATGGAATTTTCAGGATGAAATTGTTAAAGAATTAAGGGAGTTTGATTTCATTGGAGAATTTATTATTCCACTGCCAGGAAATCCATATATTTTATGAATTTTATCTCTCAAAAGATTAACGACCTTTTTTTAATAATTCCAGACTTACACGATGATGAAAGAGGGGTTTTTCGAAGAAGCTTCTGCAAAGAAGTTTTTGAAAAAAATGGAGTGAACTTCAATGTTTTGCAAGGTAATATCTCAGAAAACTATAATAAGCACACGTTAAGAGGTTTCCATTATCAATCAACTCCAAGTGATGAGTCAAAAATAATAACTTGTATTTCTGGATCTCTTTTCAATATAGTATTAGACTTAAGAGAAAAGTCTAATACATATAAAAAATGGTCCTCATTAGAAATAAATTCCAAAGAAAGACAAAGTATATATGTTCCAGCGGGCTGTGCAAATGCATTCCTAACTCTTGAAAATAATACGATTGTCCACTATTATATGAACGATTCCTATAATCCTAATACATATAGAGGTATTAGATATAATGACCCTGCTTTTTCCTTTGAATGGCCTCATGAGCCAGAAATAATATCTGAAAAAGACCTTAATTTGCCAGATTTTATCGATGGCTAGGCTAAAAATACTAGTTACTGGCGCCTCTGGTTTTATTGGTTCAAAGCTTGTAACAAAATTATCTTTATCTGGTCATGACGTAATGGGTTTGACTCGATCAAGTAATGAAAATTTCTTGAATAAAAATATTCAATGGCTTTCTACTGACCTCTCTCTCCCATCTACATACAAAGAAGAGATTAAAAACTTTAAACCAAATGTAGTAATTCACCTATCCTGGCAAGACATTCCAGATTTTTCTCTTGAGAAATCAAGATTAAATCTTAACCAATCAATGGATTTTCTATCATTTATTTTAGAAATGGATAGTTGTAAGAAAATTTTAGTTTCTGGCAGTTGTCTTGAATACAGTAATCTCAATGGTGTTTGTGAAGAGTCAGATAAAAGCACTCCTAATAGTGATTTTACTTGGGCAAAGCTTTCACTTTATTCATGGCTTGCAATAAAATGCCATAAAAACGCTGTTTCTCTTGGTTGGATGAGAATTTTTTATGTTTATGGTCCTGGACAAAGGGCTGAGTCTCTTATTCCAACTATTTTATCAAGCTTAAAAAATAATAGATTGCCACCTTTAAATAACCCTAATAATGCTAATGATTATGTCTATATAGATGATGTAGTCAATTCATTTTGTCTTTCTGCAGAGCGTGAAATATCTTCTGGAATTTTTAATATTGGTACTGGATGCTCTACTTCAGCGCTTGATCTATTTAAATATGCTGAGAAATTAGTGCTAGAGTCAGATTTACTTTCGCAGCAGTTAGAAAAAATTATTAATAAAGATGAATCAAACGTTAACTTTTGGGCTGATATTTCAAAGACAAAAAGAGAGTTGGGTTGGACTCCAAAAACTACAGTGAATTTAGGGATAAATAAAACATGGTTAGATTTTAGTAAAAATGAATAAACCATCACAGGTAGTTATTTTGTGTGGAGGTCTTGGAACTAGATTGCGCCCTCATACCGAGTACCTTCCAAAACCAATGATTCAATGCAATGGCAAGCCTTTTTTGTTATATTTGTTGCAGCAAATGTCTAACCAAGGGCTACGTAATTTTGTATTGCTTACAGGCTATCTTGGTAAAAATATAGAGATTTTCTTTGGAGATGGTAGTCAATGGGGGTGGAGTATTCGTTACTCAAAAGGCTCAATTGATTGGGATACTGGTAAACGAATATGGGAAGCTAGGCTTCAACTAGATAAAAATTTTATACTTTTATATTCAGATAATTTTGTTCCATTTTCGTTAGATAAAGTTTTTGCACTCCATGAAAAAAATCAAACATCTCTTACTTTAACTGTTTCACCAAAGTCTCCTGGTAATGTTTCTGTAGACAAATCAGGTGTTGTTAAAAAATATGACAATAATAGGTCTGATCAAATTTTAGATTTTGTAGAAATTGGCTATATGATTGTCGATAAAAATAAAACTCTGCAGTTTTATGAATCTCAAGATTGTAGTTTTTCTTCAGTAATTGAGAAGATGGTTTCCTTAAGTGAAGTAAGCGCATTGGTGCAGCATGATAATTATCATAGTATTTCTGATCCCAAAAGATGGAAAATAGCTGAGAAATATCTCAATTTTAAAAAAATAATTCTTGTTGATCGAGATGGTGTAATTAATAAAAAAGCTAAAAGAGGTGAGTATATATCTAATTGGAGTCAGTTTAAATGGATTTCTGATACACGATTTGCAATGAAAATTTTAGCGCAAAAAGGATTTAAATTTATTGTTATTAGTAATCAGGCTGGAATTGCAAGAGGAATGGTTGATTTAAATGAGCTCGAAAATATCCATATTAATATGAAAAATGAACTTCTGAATGATGGCATTGAAATTCTTGATATATATGTATGTCCACATCACTGGAATGAGGATTGCTTTTGTCGCAAGCCTAACCCTGGAATGCTTTTTGAAGCTTCAAAAGATTGGTTATTAAGGCTTGATAAAACTTTATTTATTGGTGATGATCATCGTGATTGTAAGGCTTCTTATAATGCTGGGTGTAAAAGCATATTGGTTGGAAAAAGTTCAGAAATGGATAAACTTTTAGAATATGAGAAGCCAATTTGTACAAATATTAGATTAACTGAATGTGTATCTAATATACTAGATTTTTTTAACTTAAATAATACCAATGATAATAACTAGGACGCCCTTTAGAATTAGTTTTGCCGGAGGAGGTACAGACTTAAAGGCATATTATAGCAAAGAGACTGGCAGGGTAATTAGCACAACTATAGATAAATATATATATGTTGTTGTCAAAAGACAAATTGGAATTGTTGAGCATAAATACCGCATCAATTGGAGTAAAGTTGAATTTAAAGACTCAATTGATGAAATTGAGCACCCTATTGTGAGAGAGGCACTGAGATTATTTGGCATAGATTTCCCAATAGAGATTACCACTTTTACTGATATTCCTGGACAAACAGGACTTGGCTCTTCAAGTGCTTTTGCTGTTGGACTTGTCCATGCTTTACATGCACTTAAAGGTGAAATGGTTTCTAAAAATACTATTGCAACAACTGCGTCACATATTGAAGTAGATATACTTGGCCGCTCAATGGGAAAACAAGATCATTATGCGTCAGCCTATGGTAATCTCAATATATTTACCTTTAATAGAGATGGAACTGTTGGAGTCGATCCAGTGCTTTACCGTCAAGAAGTAAAAGATGCTATTGAAGGTAATCTTCATCTTTTTTATTTAAAATCAAAAAGAGATGCCAGTAAAATTTTAAAGGTTCAAGAACAAAAAACCCCTGAGCTACTTAAAAATTTGAGTGAACTCAAAGGATTAGTTACTCCATTAAGCGAAATTTTTTCTTCTGGAGTAGGTATAAATAAATTTGGAGATCTTCTTCATCAAGGCTGGATGATCAAGAAAAACCTTACAGATGTTATTTCTTCCTCAGAAATTGATAATTACTATCAAAAAGCACTTGATAATGGGGCAATTGGTGGAAAATTATTAGGAGCTGGAGGTGGCGGCTTTCTCTTGCTCTACGTTGAAAAAAATAATCAACAATCTTTAGTGGATGCTCTCTCAGATTTATACCATCTTAATGTTGGCTTTGACCAGGCTGGAACGAGAATAACATATTATGATCAGTCAATTTTTGGTTAAAATATCATTGATAAAAATTAAAGTAGTTAATCTGATTAGATAATAATCAGATTTAAATTGAATTCTGGCATTTAGACTATAATATTCATTTTTGGGTCTTAAGTTTTTTATAAAAGCTTTTTAGGATTTGGGTTAGCCTCAATAAAAAATAATTCTTAAGTTTAATTATCAACATTAGCCTTTCATGAAGGAAAGTTGTGGATATATTTGAAGCATGGTTAATGCCTATAGATTTTTAAAAAAACAATGCAATTGAATATGTGAAGTAAATTTTTTTTTTAATTTAAAAAAATGTCTAAAAAAATATTAATAGTAGGATCTCAAGGTTATTTAGGAAGTCGT
>Ga0307995_1001154_pt1 | contig 16766 bp, 14 predicted proteins | sample EllFjometagen262_FD_203132 | JGI IMG/M metagenome (GOLD analysis project Ga0307995, IMG submission 203132) | Marine microbial communities from Ellis Fjord, Antarctic Ocean - #262 | ecosystem: Environmental > Aquatic > Marine > Unclassified | place: Southern Ocean | collected 2014-11-02
TGTGCCGCACCTGAGTTGGCTACTTGGTCCCCAGTGAAATAAGCTGTGTAGTATTTCCAATTGTGACATTCTATTGCGTGAGAATTATGAGTGCAATTACAACCGATACCGTCAGAAGGGTTAAGCGGGTTACCGTCACCGAACACCATAGAGTTCGCTTGGGTGTGAACACCTTTGTGGTTGGCTGATAATAGGTATATTTTTTTCTCGTCAAGTATTCTGTACTCAGTCGTGGCTGAAAGAGTGGTCATAGCGCCATCGAAAGCATCATCCGCATATATCTTGACAAAAAACCTACCATCAAACTGAGGCTTACTCTCAACTACATACTTGTAGAATGTTATTGTTGTTTGATCATTTACCTCCGTTGGCATATTACCACTAGGGTCATTAGAAATAAAATTAACGTCAGTTCCAAACTGCTTTTCTAGGGAAAACTCGTAAGTTGAAGTGCCGGAAACATAAGGATCTTGTGTGGATACCGTTGATATACGATACCTATCAGAAGTCGTCCCTGAAGATAGGTTTCCAAACTCAACATATATCGGGTCTTTTATATTAGCAATATTCTTAAGACTAGAACCCTGAAATGGATCGGCATCCATGGTAAAAGAGGTGCGTCCAAGCCCGGGACACCCATCAAATGTACTGCCAAAAATATCAGTTGGAGTTGAGGATGCTAGGTCATGTACGAGTCTACCTATGTTCAATCGCGTAGTTCTAATGAACTCTGGGGCCTCATCCTCAATAGCTATAATTTTATACCTAGCCTCATCAGTTACCAATGAGTTAGAGTCGGGTCCTTTTTTAAGGATTAAAAATGTATCTATATCAATCTTGTTCCTATCGGTTGATGGGAAAGCTATCCAAAAGTTGCGATCCTCTGCATCATAAAACCTATCCATAGCTATATTGTAGTACTCACTTGATGTTTCTTTAATAAAAAACTTATAGTACCTGAGGTTATCAGGGGTCAACTGCCCTCTGAACCCTACTTTTAACTTGTTTGCCCCTGATGCCATCTCTTTCTCCAGCCTAAAAGCACCAGTTGGATTTGAAAGTACGGGTGTTTCTCGACCATATTCATCACTAAAAACAACCCCCAATTGATATTCCCTAAGGGCTTTTATGGATTTCTTAGAAGTATTGTCATACTTGTCATTAACTATTGATGATTTGAACTCTGGATAGAAGTTTTTAAGGGTGTTTAAAGCTCCAATAGTTAAATCGTAGTTCTGTAAATAGTTTCCATATACTATCCTATTACCAGTTACTTCTTGTGCTAAGGCTTTTCTAGGGACGTTGTCCCAGGGTCTTAATAATTGATTTTCAGCCACCACAGCGTATATAGTTTCGTTAGTTAGATTGTAGGAGTTTTTATCCCAAAAATTACTAACGTTTCCCACTAATATATCATCTTGTGGCTTTAGAGTGTCTATGACGTATATGTTAGGACTGCTGTCCTCTTTATACAACAAGTCGACCTGCACAACATCTAACGGTATATCATTCGCTATATAATCCATTAAATCTATGTTGGTGACTCTATTCGTCATCCCTACATTGTACCCCTTTTTAGGGTGGTAATCAAGAGCACCTGGCATAAAAGCCGGCTCTGTAAATGGACCATAAGAGGAATATTCGTTGTCCTCATACTTATACCTGTAAGAAAATCTTGGAAATTTAAACTCAAACAGTTTTTGTGATTCATCAAATCTGTCTATCACGTAATGCAGAAATCCTCCTACCCCAGCTACTGGCGGATTACCAGCTATTGAGGATATTTTTATTTGTACTCTTACGGGACCGATAGCACTGTCAAAATTATTTCCCACCCAAGTATCAATAACTCCTTTTATAGCAAATGATGTGACGGGTAACTGAGATACACCCGTGCCCACGTCCTCTGTTAATACAACTTTTGTTCCCTCCTCCCATTCTAAATCAAATGCAGTATTTAATAACACATCACTAACCACCTCCATTTTTATAACATCACCAACCTCAAGTGAGGAGAAATCGTAAAGCCCTGCTGAAAGAGAGCTACTAACATATGAAGACACATTTGGAGCAACACCATCGTCAATAGTAACTATTCCAGAGTAATTCTTATCTTCGTCTCTATCTGTATTTAAAGTAACGCTTAGCGGTGTGGTAGGAGATTTCCTTATAACAGTTATGTGTTCTTCCAGTGTATCAATACCACTGTAAATGTCTACTCCTGTAGCTTTGTTTATAAGCTTAGTATGCACTAGTCCGCTAGGATTAGTCCCTTGTATCGATCTTGATATGTTTATTTTTTTAGGCTCAGTATTATTATCTGTCCAAAACAACATGTCGTCTAGAATATTGATACCAGTAATAAGGGTTTCGGGGTTGAACCCTAGTATACTTTGTTGAAAAACAATGTGTGTTGTGAGTTGGTCTAATTTTATTTGCCAACCGTTGCTAGTAAAGAAATTCTTCACCATCAAATCATCTTGCCACCAAGTGAGTAGGTATATGTCCTCTGATAACGTTAGTATACAATGCTCTCTTGATGTTCCGTCACTATGTATCCAAGTCCCGACTACCTGCTTATCCATAACAGTAACACCACCATACTTCTCGTGATAACCCTCTAAAAAATTAACAGACTCAGACGTCCATGGGTTTACTCCCCACATGCTGATTCTGTCTCCCAATCTAATCCTACCACCATCATAAACCTCAAACTTAAGACCGTTACCACTTGTTGGTGACTGGCTATTATAGCCCAAACCATTACCGATATTAAACCCAAGTGCTGTTGAGGGGCTACCTGGGAATTGTTGCGCGACAGCTAAGTCGAGCTGTGTTTCTGGGGCACTATTAACAACCCCACTTTGCAACGTTACAGTAACGCCAGCTTCGTCAATAAAAACAGGCGTTACAGTAGAATCCTCGTACCTATATATAGCGTTTATCCTTTGTTTTGTACTAAAATTTGATTTTAATAATAATTGTGGTTGGCCCCCTAGCCCATTTAGTATTGATGGCCAAAATAAATTACCTTGGTGGTTTTGTCCGTTTACAGGGAATATCTCTGGATTTTCACCTCTATAAGCACTTTCAAAAGTACTAGTTGTCGTGAACCAATAGGTTGCGTCATTCTTCTCATCAGATATAGACCCTATACACGTGGCAGGGTTGCTTATATTTAATTGCCCTTCGATTATTTTATTTCCCAATACATTTTGGATGGTTCCCACGCTGGATCCATCTGACGTAGAAACCTGTATGTTCATTGCATCTCTATACTCTCCGTTGGGAACAAGTCTCTCATCTACATCCTTGTTCATTTTACCACCGGTAAACTGATGTTTAATCTCTGGCATGTACTAGTGTTTTATTTGTTTAGATTTACCCCTTAGAACTTGTGTGAGCTCCTCTAGCTTTAGGCTTGATAATCTTAATTTAGCGGTTCTTATTGCGGCAAACCTTTCTTTCTTAAGTCTATTGACTTGGTATTCCGGAACATTTGCTTTTCCTGACAGAATAGCGTGTGATATCCATTTGTACATCGCTTCTTCAGCAAACTTGTGAACCTGCATCTCTCCATCAGTACCAAGACTATCGCTTATGTAATCTAAGATCACAGTTTTACCGGCAATGTTAGAGCTGAAGTGTATTTTCCCTGAGACACAGTCTATGTAAAACGACCCATTAGTTTGAGCATGTTGAGGGTCAAGTCCGTACCTACTTCCATCAAGTGGCCAATAAGTATCACCCTGGTAGTTATCTCCATTTTCAGGTGAGGTTCCAGACTTGTATTTTGACCAAGTAGTTGAATCGTTAGAGTCTACTATCGCACCACCATCAGATATACCATAGTTACCATCATTATTGATATTTACCAATAAAAAATCTTTAATACGCACTGTCTTAGCATCAGCGTGCCCGTTCTTAAGTTCAACTACTAATGTCATAGTATTCAAACTATTGTTTTGAGAGGCATCAAAAGTGAATTCAATAGGGGCTTGGGGACCGATACTAATTAGTGAATTATTTCCATTAACAGCACCTGTTTGGATTGCTGGCCTGTAAGAGTTACTACCACCAAGTGCTCCAGCTAAATAAACCCTAGATGCTCCGGCAGTACCATCATCAATACCAACAACATTCCAAGATAATTGATAAGTTTGCCCGTCTACCAACGTGATAGGCGTCCTAGCACGCGGTTTGTTTTGGGTACCAAGCCCATTACTAGTAATTAAAAGGCCATCGTTAGATGTAGTATAACTTAACTGTGTCCCAAGAGCGGTGCTATCAACACCTTGTATGAACCAATTGTCCATGCTATCTTGGAAACCCGGGTTTAATACTAAATTTGAATAATAAGTCCCATCTGTATTTTGATTAATTTTCGTGGGATTTGAAGTTTTTGACGTGGGATATAACAAGTGTTTTACACCAGTGGAATCCACCCAACTAACCTTAGTGTAATTCACATAATCCTGGGGGAGTATCATTTGGAGTGATGATGGAACCGAAATCTCCTGGGCTTTACAGGATTTCAATGTGTCAAAAGACAACTCCGCCAAACCCCTTTGGGCATGGAAAGCTACATCAGTTCTATTGGCGTTTCTAATCAATTTATCCTCGCCTACGTATATCACCATAAACTGGCTTATAATATCATCTAAAGAAACAAATTGGTACTTACCGAAATCATTACCACTGTAATACGTTTGTGGAGTTTCATTTATTAATCCCATTTATTTATTGTTTTTCTTGTTGTTGTTGTGATTGCTCTTGTATTTGACCTGCCCTCATGATGTCTAATTTACCCATTGAAATACCAGCAAGTTTTAATATTTTATAAACCAACTCTGTTTCCTCCGACGGATGTAGTTCAAAATTTACTGTTTTTGCGGTACTACTATCATAAAGTGCTTTTCCACTCAACACAAAGTAACCCCAAGAAACCGTTACTGGCAAGCGGTAGTAGTGTAACCCAATGCCAGTCGTTACAATAGAGCCGTTACTAACCTTAAGCCTACTCCTAAACTCAGTGTATACTGGGCGAGATGGCGTAGGTCTAGTTAATGGTCCTGAAGTTATTACGTCTTTAAACCTGTTAGTATCCACATATTCCGCTCCAACATCACCAACCTCAACTCTAGACAACCTATATATGTAGCTGGGTAAAACCACAGAGCCTCCCATTACCGCGAAACCACTAACACCAGTTGGCCCAAGCATCGATATAAAAACATCAAGCTTCTGCCTAGTGAGACTTGTGGTGTCTCGATTAACAGTATCAACCCCGTCCCTCATCTCAAAATTATTTACATCATAGTGGTATTGTTCAAATATTTCTATTTGAGCTTGGTTAGCATATAAATTAAACTCTTGGGGCGTTATATACCCCCTCTGCTCTTTATTTGCAAGAGATAAAACTCTTTGATATACCGTGTCTATAAGTACCATAATTTTTTTTATTTATTATACGGGAACAATCTGTTTAAAACATCTTTTCTCTCCCCACAACCGCAATCTTTTTTAACAACCTTGCTTATTGTGTCTACAACCTTCTTGATTCCAGTTGCCTTTGTTATTTTCTCTATAGTATCCCCTAATCCCTTTGATTTCTCTTCCATATAATTAGATTTAGTAGTTTACGATCGCCCCCGAAGAGCGATCGTATCTACAGTTAGATTAATTCAATCTTTTTTCAATATTGGAGTAAATCTCCATTCCTTCATCTGTTTTAAACCATGAAGCTAAAGCGGTGTAAGGGTGCTCATCAAACGGTATAACCATTAGTTTCCTACCGTTGCTACCCCACATAAAGTTTCTCTGATCAGAAGATAGTCTTAATATTCCAGCTTCAACGGCTTTGATACCAAAGTTTCTCAACATCACGTTTTCATCATCCGCTAACTCTAAGAAGAGTTTTGGGTTGTTACGAGCAAATACTAATAAATCTCTTTTAAGTTCCTTAGAACTCAAGTTAGACACGTCAGAACCTCTCTCTACACGCATGATAGCTTCCGCCATATCAATATCTATGTTCCTCGCCGCGATCAACGCATCAACTTGGATATTTAATATATCGATCTCTTCCGCAGCAATACCTTCTGGTTTGTGTTCGTAGTAGATCATATCTTTGTTTGGGTGGTATAAAGATAGTAGTTTCTGTAAAACCGTTTTTTCTTTTGGCACAAATAAAGATCCAGATCTAAATATAATATGCTCTAGTCTTTGGTCTCCTTTCATCTCATCTACAAATGGAGTTTTTTGGTTTTGACAATATTTCAATTCTCTTTCATAACCTTTTTCCTCATCAAAGTAGTAAACCCCCGCTGCTTTAATTGATCTAGATAAAGGTTTTTTTCCATCCTTTAGGTGGTACACCCTATCTTTTATCTCCCACTCATTAGTAGGTTTTAATCTTTCTCTTGCTATAGCTTCTTCAACTACAGTATCGTCAAAAAATTCTTTAACTACTTCTTCCATTGTTTCAACTTCTTCGAAGTCTTTTTCTATTAAAGGTTCTACAACCTTTTGTGTTTTTTGTTTTTTTGCCATGATATAATATAATAATAATTAATAAAAATAAAGGGGTTGGGGAATTACCCCCAACCTCTTAAATATAAATAGTGCCTAGTTCATTAACATGAAATTGTTAGCACCTTGTGTAACCAAACATCTTTCAGATAACATGTGAATTTGCATTGCATCTAAAGCAGACGTAGAAGCTCCAACTGAACCAGTAGTCCATGTTTTCATCTTTCTATTGTCAGTTTGAGAAGCTCTGTAACGAACATGTAAGAATGGGCGTTTCAAGTTTTTACCTAACGATTGGTCATAAACAGTCGACGTTCCAGCAGGTACGATAACACCTCTAATTGCTTGTGCAGCATTAGCAGCATTAATTCCACCTCTTGTAGCGAAGTCATTTAAGTATCTAAAGTCAGACTTGTAGAAGTCATAAGAACCTCTTCTGAAACCAGAGAAACCTAAGTTCAAAGCCATATCTTCAGAATTGTCAAATACTCCGTAAGAAGTACCTCCAGCTCCGTAAGAATTCATAGAAGCTAACATGTCATCCATTGCTAACGAAGTAGCTCTGTTTACAAACATCATGTTTTCCTCAATAGCTCCTTGCTTATCGAATTCAGCTAAGATAGCGTCGAATTCAGCTAAATCAGTAGCAGCATTAACCCCAGTAACACCAGAAGTTAAATTCCCTCTTGATTCAATAGCAGCGAATAAACCTTCAGTACCAAAAGCATTACCATTTCCGTTGACAGTTAAATCAGCGTCAGTAGCAGCAGTTGTATCTAAACCTTTAACACCCTCTAGCATAGCCATTTCCAAGTGATCGTTAAAACGAGCTCTTGTGTCTGATTCAGCTTTTAAGTACCATAAGTAACCTGATCCACCAGCTTCAGAAGCAGTTTCAACCCATCCAATTCTAGAAGAATCAGAACCTGACACTTCATAGTAGTCTTTTAGGATAATTGGCTTATTTGAGTAAGTCAAGAATGAAGGTTGATTAGCACCTCTCGCATCTGTAGCATTACCAACACCAGCTTCAGTGTAGTAGCTTTGTCCTTTACCATACTCAGAACCATAAACTAATACAGTTGTTCCTTTATTCACATTCGTGTGGACAATTGTTGTTGCCCCGTAAGGCTCAACTTGGATAGTATCTGCTGAAATAGAGATAACTAAAGCTTTTACAACTTGATTAACATCAGATATAATGACAGTGTCATTAACTCTAATACCGTGACTTGCACTAGCGCCAGTCTCAATACCATTTACATGGTAGTTGTTTTGATCTATATCACCTTGGATTAGTATCGTTCCAGTAGTTGCTACTGTTTTTGCTACATAAGATAAATGTAATCTACCTTGCTCAGACCAAATTACTTGGTCAGCAGTCATAGACTCTTCAGCTCCTACTTGTGAAAGAAATCCTGAAATAGTTCTCGGTCCGAAAACTTCAGCTTCTTTTTCCATAAGATCTGGTAAATATTGTTGTGCCCAACCGCCGGAGCCGTTTAGGTCTAAATAATTTGAAGATAGTGCTTGCTGTATTGCAGCAGGAGTACTATTCAACAATGGGCCTTCTGTTAGTGCCATAATTTTGTTGTTTTAATTTTTAAATTTATTGTTTTTAATTTTAAACTTAAAGTCAGATGAGTCTTGGCTTAACACTTTATATGTTGTACCACTTGTTTTTACCTCCCCATGACTTTGTCTTGGGTTCATATCAACATTCTTGGCGTTAGCGATACTATTCTTCATAGCATCTGCCTTGCCTTGGTCGTAAAAGTGTTTTGCAACAGCGTCAGCGTTCATTGCCGTGTAAAGAGATTTGTGATAACCCTTAGCATCTGATAATGTATTATTTTTGTCCAAAAACTTTTTGGTAAAATTATTTATATCACTTTGGGTGTTCTTAACCTCTTCAGCATTGTTAACATTAAATCGATATTTTTTGTCCCCGACATTATATTCAAAACCTTTGAACTTGTCATTAAAAACCTGCTCGGTCTTCTGGGTAAAAACATCTGTATTTTGCTTAGCTGCTTTTTGAGTTACTTCTGACTCCTTGTTATATCTATCAAAGAAATTGACAGCTTTCTGCTGCTCGTTTGTGAGCTTCGATCCAGCTTTAATGTCTTGATAGTATTTAGACTTTTGCCCGTCTAGGTGGCTTTTAGCGTTGGCAACTTGCTCTTTTAACGCTATCTTTTTCTTTCTTATTTCTCTATCATCATCGATATCTTCATCATAAGAGAATGTGTCTTCCATTAGGAAGCTAATCTCTTCACTATCTAAATGAGGTTTTGTTTGGTTGTAGAACTCTATTAATAAGCTATTGTCATCTAACTTACTGTAATCTTGATTAAGCTTTACGTAATCGCTCATATCACCACCGGTCTCTTCCATGAAGTCAACTAGTTTTTGGATATTTTCGGGTAAATCTTTCCCCAAAGCCTCTGCCTCCGCTATAACCTCTTCAACCTGCTCTTCTATCTCAGCGACCTCCTCTTCAGTAATTTCTTCTAATACTGTAGTTTCTTGTGCTTGAACTTCCGGTTGTACTTCTTCTTGTTCTTGTGTGGTGTCGGCATTTTCAACGCCATCAACCACTCCGCTGTCGTCAGCGTTACTTTCTTGAGTTTCATCTTCTTTTGGCGTTGGGGGTTTAGATAAATCAACTTTAGTTACCGTTTGTTCAACGACTTCAGATGGTTGCTTCATTTTCATCTTTACTTTTGTAACGTCACCCTTAGGTCCGTTGACAGTCTTTTCTACTGCTTCTTTCTTTTTCTCTTCCATAATATAATATAATAATAATTAATAAACTTACCTAGGGTCAAACACGCCTAAATCAAATCCGCCACCTAGTATATCATTACCTGATGATTCGAAGTTTTTAGGTGGTTTACCACTATTTCTTTGATCAATCAACTCACTTTGTTGAGATGCTTGAATTTTTGTTCTTTCGTCTTTACGATCTTCCTTTTCTTTCTCACCAGTTTTTTTACCATCAACCTCCATTCCTTTCAACTGCATATTCATTTGGAATTCTAATTGCATTAGCTCTTTCTTATGTTGAACCTCCTGCATCATCTTCTGAGAAGCTAACTGGGCTTTTAATTGCTCTAACTCACCTTGACTAGAGGTTAGCGCTTGGTTTTTCTGAACCTCACTTTGCGCCGCTGCTTGGGCTGCTTGCTGGTTCATCTGACTTTGCATCTGCATGTTCTTCTCCTGTAGGGCTTGGTCTTTATCTAATTTTTTCTTCCTACGTAGTTTCAAGAGTTGGTTAGCTAGCTTTATATTCTTTATATCCCTCACATCAATAGCATCAGCAAGCTCTATGACTTGTTGTTGTAAGGCCATTTGTATGTTATTCTCTAACATCATTCTCTCCTCTTCATCTGGTTGTAGATCTATGAATATACCAAAGTCATATAAGTGTAATTCCTTAATCTCCTCTAGTACAGCCGCGTTGTGAACCCCGATAGCTTGGATAAAAGCATCCTTTGTTGGGGAGTATTCTATGATATCAGATACTCTTAGTGATAAAGCTTCACAAACCTCTGCTGTTAAGAACAGTCCTGATTGTAATATATGCCTAGTTGCGGTATTAGAATTAGCAGCTGCCATCTTCTGAACGCCAACTAAAGCATTTTTATCTGGAGTACTGCCATCAGAAGCTTCGTTGAGGCCAGTTACGTCTCTTATCATTTGCAGGTAGTAGTTATATGTACCTATCAAAGCTTGCATTTTATTACCGCCAGACCCTGATGTTATTTCTTGAATAGGTACTTTACCTGGATTCATATCCCCATCACTCGTAAAACTCCTCCCAATAACAGATCCTGTTTGGAAGAACATGTTTAAAGCTTCTTGTGGATTGTAGTTTGTTCCATTACCCAAATCTATCTCAGCCAAACCATCAGCATCTAAGTAAACACCATCTGGAACCATTCTAGATAATATCTGTTGTAACTTTAAATGAGTCAACTGAATCATATCAGCAAACCCAGTGATTCTTTTAACTAATGAATCAATTCTACCATTGTACATCCTTGGAGCTACAATAGCATAATTCATTTTAACCTTAGTATAGTCGCTTTTAGGTCGCATCATGTTTTTAGCCAGCTCCCATTTAAGTAACTTATCCGTACCAAGAATCATAGCTCCCTCATAAAGACACTCTATAGATCTTAGCATCCTACCGTATCCACCTTCTTTCTCTTCTGGTGGATTATATTGGTCATCTCGTGGTATAATCTTATCTCCTCCAGTTGGCGTCTCTTTAACTTTATAAACCTCATTCATGTAGGTTTTGTAATTAAAGTATACAACTTGAATAGTGTTATTGTCCTCTTGGTCTGTTGAGTACCTAGAGTTTTGGTTAGATCTATTGCTGGACTTGTTTTTCATTATATCCTCAAGATCTTCTTCTGACAAATGAGGGAATTGTTTTGCTAATTCATTTACTGGGATGGATTTAACTTCACCCACGTAGTATATGTCCTCAAAATAAGGCGAGTCAGTATATGAATAAACAAGGTTAGCTGGGTCTACGTAATCTACAGTCACACCCTCTGATGTGTTGAAGTTTGTTTTAGTAGCCCCAATCCCAAGTACAGTAAGGTCATAATAGAATTGCTTTTTAGTTAACTCATACCTATTACCCTCTAGTAAAGTGTTTATAGCTTGTTCCTCTGCTATCTCGATAGATTGCTTATATGTTAATTGCATGTGAAGCTCTAGCTCTTCTTGAGTCTCTGGTAACTCTTCAATTTGACTTTTCCTAACATCTAAACCTAAATCTTGCTTCACAGCCGCATTAAATTCCTTTAACCTCATATCTTTTAAGATATCCTCCATATAAGCGGTTCTCTTCGAAACCCCGTTTGGATCTTGAGAATAAGCCTTAACGTCATAAGTTCTTTCAGCTATACCATTGACAACTATATCTACAAACTTAGATATAATTGGGACAGGCTTCCAATCTAAATTAAGATAGGACAAATCACCGTTGATCGATAACTCATCCTTATACTTTTGAACAGATTGTTCACCTCTAGCGTACAATCTTAAATTGTGAAAATCATTGAGGTTGGATTTATATCTACTAGAGTTCCCATCGTTAAACCATTCCTGCTCTATAGCTTTACCTACTTTTAACCCATACTCATAGCTTAACTTTTCAGCATCGCTAACTGTTTGACTTGGGAAATAACTTTTAATGCCAGACTCTGCCATATTTATTACTTGATTATTTGTGAATTGTTTCCAGTGTTTGTGTATCTGGAAACGTTTATACTTAATTTAGGTTTTTCAACCAATGCATTCGGTCTATATAAGTGTCTGTTATTAGCCATAATAGCTAAACCAGAACTTATAGACGCATCATGCTTTGTTCTTTTGTTTATGTCGAACTTTGTCCAATCATTCAGGAGCTCATTGAAATAACAATCTCCGTGAGTTCCATCTTCTTTTATACCTATGTGATCTTGAATATACATCTCGATCGCAGCGGCATGTGCTTGTTTTATATCTTCACTTGAATTGGGTATTCCACCAACCTCTTTTTCTGCTACAGATAATTTGTTCCATAGCTTATCTGGCCTATTCATACTAAACCCTCTATAGCCTCTTCGCCTTAGATAATATAATAAACGTGGTTTATTATTCTCTGCTAATATTGGCATCCCATAAAAGATTAAGGCCATTAGAACGTCTTCAAAAAACATCTCAGCCGTCGGAGGTCTTGATAAGTACTCTAAAAAGAAACTGTTTGCAGGAGCATCTTCCATTGAAAATTTAGTTAAGCCGTGTAAAGCTCCTTTTGACCCAACTCCATCAACAGTTCCTGATATATCGTAACTATCACAACCGAATGAACCCATATGCTCATTTCCCGGGTACTTTATACCATTCTTAAGAACGACGTTATTCTGTATCTGCTGGGGCGGAACCCAACTTACTTTAAACCTACCTTTTTTATCTGGATAAAAAATTACTTGCGAATCCTTGATGCCATCAACCCATTGGAAATTACCTTGAGTAACGCCAGTAGTATTTTTCATCTCCTCATTGTAATCTATCTGTTCGTACAGCTTAACTAGATTAAAGATACTTCCTTTCGTTTCATCTCTAAACGCGTGTTCTGTTGTTCTTGGGAACTGACGGTAGAATTCGTTCAATCCATCTGAATCATCTTTTAAACCATCAACTTCATTCTGCCAGTTATCTATTACGCCTACATCTATTAATTCACCGTCTGGCGCGAATCTATCGATATCAGGAGTAGTGAAAACTGGAACTCCGTACTCATCAATAAATCCCTCGTAGTTCCATTCCATTGGGATAAACAGAGAGTATAAACCAGACTTTGTCTGACCGTTTCTATTTCGTTTTGTAACATCTGAGGAGTTGTATAGTTTTTTAAAATTCTCTCCACCTTTATCCAAGGCGTTTGAGGTTGATCCCATCATACACTTACCGATAATCCGACTACCTAATCTTAAACAAGTTTTTGTAACTCTCCAGTTATTTAATATATTGTCTGGTCTTTCCCACTTACCACTCTCATCATGTACTAGTAATGCTAATTTTTCACCATCATAACTATTGTCTCCAGTATTCTTCCAGTCAATCGTTGTATCTAACCCCTGTATGTCTTCCAGTTTTTCATTAGCCGTGATCTTTTTCCTTGTAAACTTACTAGCAGGTACACGGTAAGCAAGCTCGGACTTTGGGCGATCCATACCATCTTGGACAGGTTTAAAAAAGAATGGGTAATTGATTGATATAGGTACAACTTTGTCGGTAAACATTTTTTTAGCATCAGCTCCAGATTTAGATAAGATTCCATATCTACTATCACTCGCAAGAGTGGCTAAATTAACTGTTTCCGCTGACGACATAAAGGAAAATCCAGATCTTCTATTTTTAAGGTAGCACATACCATAGCATCTTTTATCTGCTTTGCAGGCTTCCCAAAATATAAAGAACAATCTATTTGCTTCTCTAAAGTCTGGTGCTCCAACGTCAATCTTACTCCATTGTAGATACATGTACTGAGTACCTGTTATCCAAACTGGTTTACCATCATTTGTAAACCAAAACCCCTCCTCCCTTCTTCTGAACTCCTCATCTATATAATCATGCCATTGATCCTTTTGATCCTCTGGGTAAGCACGCCAATCAAAGATGTTCTTTAGGCGCTCTAATTCCTTCGGTTGAGTAAATCTAACCCATTTATCTTTCGGGTCCTTATACACGTCCTTAGGTGCCTTAGGTAGAGCGATGACTAGGTTTTGTATCTCTATGATTTCTCCTATCTGACCACTGCGAGATAACACTATTAGATCATGTTCCTTATCATAACCATACTTCCACTTCTTACCCTTGTTCATCCTATGGATAGTGGTGTTTTTTATCGGTTCAACCGTTTTAACTAATGATTGCTCGTAGATCATTTAGATCTACCTTCGGCGAATCCCTTAAAGGTTTTATCCTTCTTGTCTTCTATTACTTTCCCTTCTAATAAGTTCTCCTCCTCTTCAATCCTATTAAGTATCTCAAAAGCATCGAATATAGCTAGTTTTTTTGAGGCAGCCGCATTCTTTAGCTTGTCAGCTGTTAAATCGTCTTCGGAATCAGTTACTATAGCTTCTTTCGCTACTTTAATCAGTTCCTCAACTGCTTTGTGCCCAGCTAGGATTATATTCTTCTTCGTTTCCTTGATGTTCATATTTGATTGTAATAAAATTAGATAAAACTCTATATAGCCTCTCGCCATCAACGACAAACTCGTATTCACTACTTGGGCGAAACCCAACTAGATCGTTTACTTCAACTGTACCGTCGGTATATTTAACGATGCCTTGTAGTGGTTTTTCAGATTCAACGTTGAATTTATCTGTAGCTTTTAATGGAGCTACGAAACAATATCCCTTAGGACAAATCCATTTGTCATCTCTTTTGTATAAAAAGATCTGATCTTTATTTATGAAGTAAGTTGATTCGTTGAAATAGCTTCTACTATTCTTCTCAACGCCCTTCATGTCATTCCAACGTCTAAATACATTGTGGTGGACTAAAACGGTATCACCCGCCCGTATACTTGCACTACCAACTATTGGAGTAGATACCACGATAGCTTCTCTGTTAACATACTGATGATTAAATATGTCAGTATTTAAAATAAGCTCTCCACCTTCTAGTTTCTTGGTGTTATTGTATCTCTCTCCTCTTGGTGTCACAACGAAGTCGTGGACACTTTTCATTAGTACTGTAGGTTGTATTCTACTGAAACAGCCATGTTCTTGTTGAAATCTTTCCAGGGCAAAACATCTTTACCTTTCTTGATGTAAACAGAAAACTTGTTTTCCTCCTCTATGATATCGCAGATAGTGTGACCACCATACACTTCTTGCCCCACGGCATAGTGCATAGCGTCACTCTTGTAATCTTTACCGATACTAATCTTTCTTATCAGCTTCGCCATCTTCCGGGTAGTTTATTGTTCCGTCTTGAATATTCACATCAATTGTGCCGTACGTTTTACGCAATTCATCTTGTAACGCACTTAGCTCGTCTTTAATTCCAGCCAGTTGATGCATTATCTCGTGCTTACGTAACTCCATTGACCCAATCTCTAATTGAGTTCGATTCATCGTATTCACCGCTTCTTGAACTTTACTTAATTCTTCTTCAGTAATTCTCTCGGGCTTAATACTCTTTAGTTCTTTGATCTTTGCATTAGTGCCCTTCGTTTTTGTTGTTGCCATAATTTAATTTAAGTTAATTTAATTTTGTGGTTTTTGTTTAATAAGTAAATAATTCTTCTATAATTGCTGACCCGCCTAAACCATCATACCCATCATTTGCATTTTTAGTTAAATACCGGTTTGTTGATGGGTGATTCAGTGTGCTATTATATATTTGAAAAACTTCAGAGTTTGTTTTAATATCACTCCATATGTTTAAGTCGCGTATAAATAGTTCCTCAAAAGAATGAAATGAACCGTTAGTATTTGTTGCCCCAAGAAAGATATTCCATCCTTGAGCCTCACCATCTGTCCAAGTGTTGGTGGAGCCAACCCCGGCATTAGTAACATTCTGACCATTCACGTAACCAATTATTCCAGAGGGTTGAACGGTAAACGCTAGGTGAAAACCACCCACAAACGTGGCTGGCGACATGCTTACGGATACGGTTACGGGGCTACTATTGTCATTGTTGCTTCTCGTGAAGTGCAGTTGGTTAGTGGAGTCGTTCCAGTGAATATTAAACCTGTGATTGTTTTTACCAGTGCCCATTATTAACTGAAAAACACCAACGTTAGGATCCTGTGCATCTACCCCATGTAGTGAGTAAGGGGGTTCAACCCACATGCTGCCGGTGAATCCGTTTACTAAAAAGGTTTCACTAGAACCAGCTGGAATTATATATGACCCGTAATCACCACCCCCTCCTCCAGTGTGGATGGAGTCATTAGCATTTTTAACGGCCACTGGATCATACGCGCCGAGCACCATACCGTTACCTAACACTAGTAAGCGTAGTAAGCTATCAACCCACCATCTGGATCAGCAACACTCATTGACACTGCAGACCATCTACCATATATAGTCATGCCTCCTGGGAATCGCTGAGTGGAACTAACTGTTTCACTGTTTGGTCCATTCCCATCATCTTGAGTAGCTATCCCAAAAGATAGATCTCCTGGATCAGTGACTAATGAACCACCGCTACCTAAACCATCTAAAGCGGGTGTTAATACATCTAAGTTTGTTGACGCTAAAAAAGATATAGCCACTATAACTTTATTTAATGGAGGTGTCAAGCTGTTACCTAGAGTTGCTCCATCTAAGAAACCACTACCTAATTGTCCGAAAGCTAAATCTGCGTGATTTTTCTTTGCCATAATTTATTTTTTTACTTTTTCTAATGATCTACCGCCGAAATAGGCACCGATCACGGTTATTAATACTAATTGTAATAAGTCTGTCCATTTGTCTTCGACTACAAAGCGAATCGTACCAGCATCGATGAATATCATCAAAACCGTAGACACCACTAAGAAGACTAATACTAATGGTCTTATATTTTTACTAAGCCAAGAATCAGACTGCATGTCCATCTTCCAACGCTCAGTTACTTGTTTTTGCATTTCTGCTTCGTAACCCATTACTAGGTCTTTGATTTTTGCTTCAGCCTCAAGCTTCTCCTCCTTCGATGTAGTTAAGTT
>Ga0307995_1001159_pt1 | contig 16726 bp, 20 predicted proteins | sample EllFjometagen262_FD_203132 | JGI IMG/M metagenome (GOLD analysis project Ga0307995, IMG submission 203132) | Marine microbial communities from Ellis Fjord, Antarctic Ocean - #262 | ecosystem: Environmental > Aquatic > Marine > Unclassified | place: Southern Ocean | collected 2014-11-02
TCATTCTAGATTCGTGGTTTAGGTTTTTTGGATGTTTCAGAAAGCAAAAACCCCTAGAGTTTTGGCTCTAAGGGTCTTCTAAACTGAGTAGTTGCCGCTACTGTTTGAGACGAATTATACCATCTTATGACATATTGGCAACTTTCAGGATGCGAGAGGTGATATGTCTGACTTCGGTTTCACTCACACCTCTATAAACTAAAAGAGAATCAGCTACTGTATTCCACGAAGCTGTTGATTGATGTTTAGATAAGAACCTTTATGTTGGTAACCACCTCGGAGGCTAATAAATCTAAGCGCAGAGTGCAGAAGGCTGAGTACCTATTACAAGGTAGCGATGACTCTGACCTAATTAGTTGTATTGGAATTAGGCATACGGATAATACTGCGAAGGACTTATACCGATGAATGAATCTCTAGTTTACTTTATTGTATTCTAGGGATTTTCATTAGCTCCGAAAACTTCCAACTCAGGAATTACCCGATAAGTAAAGAGCTAAGATAAGAAGCTCTAAAAAAAAGTGATTTATCACTAAGCTCTACCGAAGATTAGCTTGGGTGCTTCAGCACCGAGCAGACAAACGAACGAAGTGGAGTGCGTTCAGGGAGAATTAAAATAGTAAACCAAACATCAGCCTCTACTAATATTGATATAATGTTATCTATTAAATGATTTTTTTTATTATGTCTAAACCAATTTATTACGACTCTATACCAAAAGAATTACAAAGACTGAAGATTACACAAAAAGAAGCAGCAAAGTTATTAGGACTGTCTTTAAGTGGATTTACCTCAAGAATAGCATCAGATCAACCTATTACACATTGGATGATTTATGGATTAGCTAATTATTTAGAGTTACCAAAACCTAAAAAACGTAGAAGAAATGAAAATGTCTAAAGAAGATAGAGCCAAGGCTACACAAACTATGGTTGATTTAGTTAAAGTGTTAGATGAAGTTGAAGACTTAGCGTTAAAAGAAAAATTATGTGACAGTATTATTTTGTTGTGTGATCAGTTAAAGTCAACATTTATTATGGATAAGGTTAACAAAAAGCTATGAGGCATGAAGAGGATGACATTCAAAAAGCTATCTGTCAGTATCTAGACATTCGGAAGATTTGTTATTGGGCAGTTCCTAATGGTGGAAGTCGTTCAAAAATTGAGGGCGCTAAACTTAAAGCAACAGGTACAAAATCAGGAGTTCCTGATATTACTATTGTGCATGATGGATTGTATTATGGGTTGGAAGTTAAAAAACCTAGCACCTCAACACCTAAAGGTTATCTTAGTAAAAACCAAAAATCCATGATCAGTAAAATCGAAAAAGCTGGTGGTGAAGTTAAAGTAGTTTATTCAGTTGCCGATGTCGTTGAATGCACTATGACCTGGGGATTGCTTCGTGTCTAAACAGAATGACATAACTAGATCAGCACGTGGTAAGGCATGTACCTTTAAAAGCGATGTCTGTGACTCAGGAGTTAATAATGAGAACGTAGTTTTCTGTCATGAGAATGTTCAGGGAGTTGGAATTAAGGCTAAAGATGGTCATGGAAACGACATAGGATTTTACGGTTGTTATGCATGCCATAAACTCTATGACACATTAGACCATCCATACTACAAACCTCACTTCATTAAAGAGATGGCTCAGTTTGCTATTACAAGAACCAAGAGACAGTTAGTTCGGTCTTTATTGGTTGATGAATACTATTCAGAGGCGGCTTCAGCTCCCCGGACACCGTATGAGTAAAGAAGTAAATTTAAATTCTATTGAGCAACAGATGTCAATCAGTATTGCGCTTGGTAGATATGATAACGCTAGATCAAAAGGAATTATAGATAAGAAGATAGGTAGCCAACCAAATTGGATTACAGACCTTGATGGTATTGGTGGTGAGGTTGCGTGTTGTAAGCATTTTGGCGTATACCCTGATACTGCAATTGATTTGTATGACATGCCTAAATATGACCTAATGACAAAGAAAGGCTCTAGGGTTGATGTTAAAACTACTAAATATAAAAATGGAAAACTATTAGCAACTCTTAATAAAAAAATAGATGACTGCGATATATATCTTTTAGTGGTTGGACAGTTTCCAAAATACGACTTAATCGGATGGGTTGAGTCAGAGAAACTTATTAAAACTAAAAACATAACAAACCTTGGTCATGGTGATGGTTATGCTTTAGATCAAGAACAATTGAATACAATATGAGTGAGACATTAACTAGAATACTTAGGAGAGACAAGCCTAAAGCGGAGATTATAGAGAATATGACTCGAAGTTTCTTTAAGAACACTAGCGGAGATGAAGCTGTGATAAGTATTAAGCCACATAAGATGACTAGAAGCGGACAACAGAACAAATTGTATCACGCCATTGTAGATCAAGTTAGAGTAGAGACTCGTAACACTAAAAAAGCTATAAAGGTACATTGTCAGACAGAATTTCTTGATACTAGAATTGAAGAGGTTGCTAAGAAACAAAGACTGGTGTTAAAATCGACAACAGAACTTAATACAAAAGAGATGTCTATTTTTTTAGATGACGTTATAGCTTGGGTTGAGAATGACTTAGGAATCACACTTAATCTTCCTGATAATTGGAGAGAGTTAGTTGGATAATAAATTTGACATAGATGGCAATGAATTTGACATAGACGGTGAAACAGAAATGGAAATATCAGACACAACTGTATTACCTTATTTGTATATCGCCTTGCTTGAATATTGCTCAGAGCTAACAGGTGATCCAATAAAAGTTATAGATAAACATATAGCAAGGACAGTTGGATTGTATGGCACAACTGGAACTAATTTTCCGAGAGAAGGTAAACTAAATGGCTAGACCAAGTAAATATAATGACAAGATACTAGAGAAAGCTGAAGACTATATAAAGAACTATATTAAGTACGGTGATAAGATACCTATGATTGATGGATTGGCTTTAGAACTAGGCATTCACAGGGATACAGTCAACGATTGGGAGAGGAAGTATCCTGAATTTTCCGACATCGTAAGAACTTTAATGACACACCAAGGCAGAAAACTTATGAATGGCTCGCTTAGTGGAGAGTTCAGAGAGCGGACTGCAACTCTAGCATTAAGCTCGAATCATGGCTTAGTTATTAAGACAGAAACAGATATAACATCGAGTGATGGAACTATGAAGCCGCCAACTATTATTCAATTGGTCGGCAAGATTGATGATTGAAGTAGCACAGCGTAAGGTAGATAAAAGTGAAATAGCTAAGATACAATTACCACCTAAATTAATTCCTGTCTTTGAGGGTGAGGCAAGAACAAGATATGCTTATGGTGGTCGTGGTTCAGGAAAAACTAGATCATTCGCATTAATGACAGCAGTCTATGGTTATCGTTGGGGCAAGAGTGGTAAGAAAGGTCAGATACTTTGTGCTAGAGAGTTTATGAACAGCCTTAGTGAGTCCTCATTAGAAGAGATTAAGTCTGCAATACTCTCAGTACCATGGTTAGCTGACTATTATATATGTGGAGACAAATTCATAAAATCGAAGGATGGCAACATACAGTACACGTTCTCAGGTCTTAGGAGATCACTAGACTCAATTAAGTCAAAGGCTCGTATCTTATTGTGTTGGGTAGATGAAGCTGAAGCGTTAAGTGGTAGAGCTTACGATGTATTAATACCAACTGTCCGGGAAGTAGACTCAGAGATATGGGTAACATGGAATCCAGAGTCAAAGTATTCAGCAACCCACGAACGGTTTAGAGTTAATCCTCCAGCTAATAGCAAAGGCGTAATGCTTAATTACACAGACAACGAATGGTTTCCTGATGTACTAGAGCAGACAAGACTAGAAGACAAAGAGAAACGACCTGAGATGTATGAGCATATTTGGACTGGAGGGTTTTTAATTTTTTCAGAAGGCAGTTACTATGCCTCAGAAATGCGAAGAGCTAGGGATGAGGATCGGATAAGTAATGTTAAATATGATAGAGGTAAAGGTGTTGTAACCAGTTGGGATTTAGGTGTAGGAGATTCAACAGCTATATGGTTTGCACAATTTATTGGTACTGAGGTACATCTAATAGATTACTATGAGGCATCAGGAGTTGGCTTAGAGCATTATGCTAAAATATTACAAGACAAAGGTTATGTTTATGATCAACACGTATTCCCACATGACGTTAGAGTTAGAGAGCTTGGTACTGGCAAGAGTCGGATCGAGACATTAGAAGGATTAGGCATCAGAGATATAGAGATAGCACCTTCATTACTTATAGATGATGGCATACAAGCTGTTAGAGCTATGCTAGATAAGTGTTGGTTTGATGAAGAGAAGTGTGAGAAAGGAATAGATTCACTAACGAATTATCAACGAGCATGGGATGATACTGGTAAAACATGGCGTATGAGACCATCGCATAACTGGGCATCACATGGTGCAGATTCATTTCGTTACCTTGCGATTGGTTATCAACCTTATAATGAGGCGTGGGATAAACCTATTAGAAGAAATATAAAAGGGATTGTATGAAGGGATTATTGGCTAATATGTGGGATAACAAAGAGAGTGTAGTTGGTGGAATCTTTGATATCTTTTCAAAAAAAAATGAATCTAAATTAGGTGATGACTTTAAGTATAGTTTGTTAGCTAGAAACTTTATCCCTGACATGAAAGAAGGTGTTGATGATCTGCAAACAATAATAGACAACCCAAGAGTAGCTCTTAAAAGTGCATTAGAATTAGGAGGAGGTGCTATAGGTAAATTAACTCCTGATTTTATAGATCAAGGCTTGTTAAAGATAGCTCCTAATAATCTTATTACAAGTGAAAACACATCGCAAATGGCTTCAGATGCATACGAAGATATAAAGAAAAATCTTGGTTCTTTAGATGCTGTTAAAAAAACTATACAAAACAACCCATTTGACACGTTGTTAGCTGCATCAGGTATTGGCGCAGTTGCAAACCAAGTACGTAAAGTTAGTACACCTACACTTAAAAAAGCACTTGCACAAGCAGAAGCAAATGGATTAATGGATGAAATCAGAAAAGTTGGTTCAACTCCTGTAGGTTTGTCAATGAAAGATGTTTCAATTAAAAATCCAATGATAGCCACACATAATATGTCTGAAGAAGCATTAATGAAACATACAGGTCAAGGTTACAATAAAATACCAATGCCCTCAATGGCTATTAGTAAAACTGATGGACTACTTGAAAATTTTGGTGATATAACGTTGCTTGGTACACCTAAAATGATTACACCAAGTGCAACGACTAATACTTACAACTCTGATATGTATTCAGGTCGTGCGCCTCACGACTTTACAAATTACAAAAATATTGACAAGGTATTTAATTCAGTAAACCCACAAGAAATGCAATGGCATATTGGTCATACTGCACCTAATTGGTTAAAAGATGGTGACATTGATTATACAACTGAAACTGGTAAAGGTTATTTGCAAACAATGAGAAGAAAGTTTGAAGATTGGAGTCCGGGGCAATTAGAAAGACAAATGCTTAATGTTGACACAGCAAAAGCAAATGGATATAACCCATACGATTATGAAAATTACAGAGAGATGGTGCGTGAAATTAATAAAGCTCATAAAGAAAAACATGGCAACATGGTAGGGCGTTTGTTAACTTATAACAGCGATACAGTTCCTCCAAGTGGTTTGTTAGGTGAAAGTATACAAATGATGTCTAATCCTAAAGGTTATAGAACTCCTTCAGGAAAAAGAAGAGCTGATGTTCCTTACGATCCTGAGTTAGCCTTAAAAATAATGAAAAAGAAAAAAGCATATCTTCCCGGTACAGAAATGGAAGGTAACTCTGTAGGTCAAACAAGAGCTTTAACATCTAAGAAATTTAAAAACTTACAAGAAATTAAAGATTCACGAGACAGTATTGTACAAAGAGGTTTGTTTCATGACATAGGAGATGAATTTGAATTAGCAAGAGATGATGTACGATTAGCTATTAAAAATGATAAACGCACACGTATTTCATATAATGACAACGATAACGTTTACGATATGATAGAAGAAATGTTAAGAGGCAATGGAAAAGTACCTGAAGAATACATGAGTATGTTTGACCAATCAACAAGAGAAAATTTAACTTGGGTAGAAGATTTAGTTAAGGAATTAAAAAATAAAGGTAAAGAATTAGAAACAACGTATTTTGAGTCAAAGTCTAATCGTTTAGTTGACATTAATGAATTTAAAGGTGCGTTAATACCTAAAGAAACATCAAAATATATAGAAAAATTATTAAAAGATGCAGGTATACAAAAAATATTACGTTATGGTTCATCTAAAGAACGGATGGAATTACTTAAAAAATTCCCTGAATTACAATTTATTGGATTAGCAATGCCAACAAGTGGTTTGTTAATGAGCCAAGACAAAGACAAACAAGGTTTACTACTATAACAATCAACACTATGATTAATAAATGATATACTTACGCTAAAATAGGACTGACTATGGCATTAACTAACTACACAGGCTTAAAAGCAAGTATTGCTGACTTCTTAAACAGAGATGATCTGACAACAGTTATACCTGACTTCATTGCATTGGCGGAGTCTCAGATTAATAGAGACATACGTCATTGGAAGATGGAAGCACGATCAAGTGGACAACAATCAGCCGCAGATGAGTACATGCAGATACCAGCAGACTGGGTAGAAACAATTAGAATGCATTTAACAGGCACAGGAACGTCAACCGTTAATCTAATATCAAGAGATGCCATGGCAGACAAACGTCAAGCCAACAATGATGACGCAGGAACACCTACATATTACACACACGCAGATGGACAGTTTCAGTTATACCCAACACCAAGCGTGGACACAGATTTTGAGTTGCTTTATTATCAGAAGATACCTTCGTTAATAACCAACACAGATAACTGGCTTTTACTAGAAGCACCTGATGTATATCTCTATGGATCGTTATTACATTCAGCACCGTATTTAGCAGATGACCAACGAGTAGCTATATGGGCGCAGTTATATGGTGCGGCTGTACAGCGTTTAAACCAAGTCTCTGAAGATGCTATGTTTAGCGGATCAGGGTTAACACTTAAAGTGAGGGGATTAGTATGAGTTTTACAAACTTTTTAGAAACGGAAATTTTAGACCATGTATTTGCTGGGGCGGCTTACACAGCTCCGGGTACACATTACTTAGCATTGTTTACAGCAGCACCGGGTGAGACTGGTGGAGGTACTGAGCTTTCAGGAAGTGCCTATGTAAGAAAAGCAGTTGCATTTGCAACGTCAGGTGATACAACATCTAACAATGCGGCAATTGAGTTTCCAACAGCCACAGGTAGTTGGGGTACAGTAACTCATGTTGGAGTTTTTGATGCGTTAACGTCAGGTAACTTAATGGCTTATGCGACTTTATCAGCCTCTAAAGCGATTGCTACTGGTGATGTATTCCGTGTTCCATCGGGTGACTTAGATATAACGCTTAACTAACAGAGTAATATATGTCAGTTTATGGCAGTTATTATTATGGTAATTTAGCCTTTAGTACAGGCGAAGTTCTAGATGGCGCTGCTACTGTAAATGCTAGTGCTTCAATTAGTGCTACAGCAGTAGGAACATTTAACGCAGCTTCAGCAGTATCTTCTAGCTCTACAATTGCCTGTGTTGGTACTAAGGTCAACTTTGGTGCTGCATCTGTAAATGTAAGCTCTTCAGTTAGTGCAAGTGCAAGAAGGATTCAACAGGGTTCTGCGTTAGGAAATGGAGTATCCACAACTACAGTAACAACTACTGGCAATGGCGCAAGAGTCAGAACAAGTGGTGCGACATCATCCTCAACTGCAACAATTACTCAGAGTGCGGTATTAGTTAGAACAACAAGTGTAGCAATAAGTGCAACAAGTTCAGCTACAGCTTCTGCTGTGTTTATGGTAAGTGGTGCAGCCGCTTTAACAGCAACAGCAACCATAGCTGCTATCTGCAACCGGGTAAGATTTGGATCAGGTACACCAACAGCAAGCGCAAGTATAACTGTACTTGGATTTGCGACAATGGGTGGTATTGCATCATCGACAGGAACTGCTACTTTAGTTGCAGACTCCGAAAGAATACAACAGCCTTATGCTATTATACAACCTGAAGCAGTTGTTACTGCAACGTGTAATAGAGTACAAAGTACATCAGGTGCATTAAGTGCAACGTCAGGAACTGCTACAATAGGCAGAGAGAAATGGGAAATTATTACTAATGATTCAGTAACTTGGACTGATATTACTAACGATTCAATAACGTGGGATAATGTGACTAACGATTCAGTAACATGGACACAATTAGCAGCATGAGGATGATATGGCATTAATACCTTTAGACATACCACCGGGCATACATAGAAACGGAACAGATTTTCAGTCTTCCAACAGATGGCGTGATGCAAGTCTTATCAGATGGCAAGACGGATCACTAAGACCAGTAGGTGGATGGACAACAAGAAAAGCTAGTGCATTTGCAGCTCCACCACGAGCTATGATCTCTTGGACAGACAATGGAAATGATGAAAAGTTAGCAAGTGGCACGTACAATAAACTTTATCATGTTAATGCTGGTAGTACAGTATTTGACATAACTCCTACAAGTTTTACTGCTGGAGATATAAACGCTGCTGTAAATACTGGTTATGGTGGTAGTTTTTATGGCTCTACCGCTTATAATAGTCCTCCAGCTTATTCAGGAGTTTACGCTGAAGCAACAACATGGGCATTAGATACATGGGGGCAATACCTAGTAGCGTGTTCCTCTGCAGATGGCAAAATTTACGAGTGGCAACTTAACACAAGTACAGTAGCACAAGTAGTTGCTAATGCGCCAACGTCAAATGTATCAATTGTAGTAACAGAAGAGCGCTTTGTGTTTGCACTTGGTGCTGGTGGTAATCCACGTAAAGTTCAATGGTGTGACAAAGAAGCAAATACAGTATGGACTGCTTCAGCTACAAACGAGGCTGGTGATATGGAGTTACAGACAACTGGTCAGATAATGTGTGGCATTAGAATGCGAGGCTCTACATTAATCCTTACGGATACTGATGCTCATGTGGCACAATACTCAGGTGCGCCATTTGTCTATGGATTTGAAAGGGTAGGAACAGCGTGTGGTATTGCATCTAGAAAGGCTTTAGTAGCTGTAGATGACGGAGCGTTTTGGATGGGTAAGAATGGTTTCTTTAGTTATGATGGTTCTTCAGCTAAACCATTACCATGTGAGGCGTTAGATTATGTCTTCGATGACATCAATAGAGCGCAGATCAGTAAGGTATACGCAGTCCATAATTCACAGCATGGTGAGATATGGTGGTTTTATCCTAGTGCAGATGGTCTTGAAAACAACAGGTATATTTCACTTGATTACAAGGAAGGACATTGGAATGTTGGCGTTTTAGATAGAACTGCCGCAGTAGATCAAGGAACATTTGATAGACCTATATGGGCAGATGCTAGTGGCAATTTATACAACCAAGAAACTGGATATGATCATGGCTCTGTACAACCATTTGCTGAGTCAGGTTCAATCAGTCTAGGTAATGGTGACAACATTATGCGAGTAACCAACCTCATATCTGATGAAAGAACGCTTGGAGAAGTTGAAGTAACTTTTAAAAGTAGATTTTATCCAAATGATACAGAAACAACGCATGGCGCTTTTTCGTTAAGTAATCCTACAGATGTTAGATTTTCAGGTCGACAGATTAGATTAAAGATACAGGGTGTAGGAAATACTAACTGGCGTTCAGGTGTAATGAGAATGGAAGCCACTCCGGGAGGTAAGCGATGAGTATTGCTACACCACCACCGCCTTTCGGAGATAATTGGAAACCATGGGGAGAGCGTATTAACTCTTTCCTTACCAGTACACGTAACAAATTACAGTTTAAAGATGCAACGTCTAAGGCAACACAAGACGGTATTTTAATGTGGGATGAAGCACAAGATGCAGTTGTAGTATCTAAGAATGGAGCTTGGGTTAAGTTAAAATACGATCCATGACATTAGATCAAGAATTAGCTAGGTGCAAGGACTGGATACAGTCAGCACTTAATAAAGGTGGAGACACGCACAACTTTCAAGATGTAGTTGATGGAGTGATAAGTGGGCATATGCAATTGTGGTTAAATGACAACGGTTGTGCGGTAACTGAACTTGTAGTGTATCCTAACAAGAAAGTGCTTCATGTCTTCTTAGCTGGAGGCGATAAAGGACAAGGAATTAAACAAGTAACAGATATGCATGATAGTGCAGTTGCATGGGGTAAATCAGAAGGCTGTGTAGGGATGACCGTAACAGGTAGAAAGGGATGGAAGAAAATATTAAAATCTAAAGGTTGGTCAGAACAGTTTACAACATTATTAAAGGAGTTTTGAAATGAGTTCAAAAAGCGGTAGCGAAACAACAGAGACAACCTTACCAAGTTGGTTACTAGACCCGGTACAAAGAAATTTACAACGGGCAGAGGACTTGCAAAGGTTACCTTTTATGCCATATCGTGGTGCGGAAGTTGCAGCCTTTAATCCTAATCAAGTATCGGCTTTTCAAAATAACGCAGATGCGGCAAGAGCTTTTGGTTTTAATGCTCCAGTAGATGCAATGGGTGGATTGCCTGAAGCTACACAATATGCAGATGGTTCATTTGGATATGACTCTAACAGCCTTTATGACCAAGCTCTATTAGACTCTAAGGCATACGATCCTGTAGCATGGGATAAGTATCAAGCCTTGTTTGATAGTGGCGCACCTGCTGCTAATTTACCTATTGGAAACCCAAGCGCTGGTGGTGGTAATGGCGGCGGAGGCGGTGGAAACAATCCAATTGATCCTAATATGTTAGCTATACAAAAATTACGTGATGATAGAGCTAATGCTACAAACACATCAAATTATACTCCCATGGGAAATCCTCATTTAAATGCCAGTAATCCAATGAACTCTCCCGGTCATCCATCAAATTACAATTACACACCAAGCACACCAGCTTATACACCATCTATGACTCCCACATCAACATTAGATACAACTATGCCTTATGTTCCTAGTGATGATGGAGCGTTTAATTATGGAAGTTCATTATCCAGTAGATTAGACTCAAAAGGTTACACGCCTACTAATGTAAGTAAACCAATAGATCAAATTATGGCAGAATATTTGGAGAAACAAGCGGGAAAGTAGTAGGGAGTGAAGACTCCTCCCTACCACAGAACACAGCTACAATTAGCGGTATGACCTTCGGTAAAGATTTTAATGCCGAACAGAGAGCTGCATTTGATGCTATGGCTGCGGAAAGAGGTTCAGGAATGGATGCTAGTTTATTAAACCAAGACAGAAGTGTTGGTAATGTTGATGGCACAGATTATTACAATGCGATAAGAGATGAAGCAATTAAACCAAACAATATACTTAATGGATATTTAGGAATACAAGAAATACCAAATCTTATGGCTAATGGTTCAAGCACAAGAGGTAGCAGAGGCAATAGAAGTAGTGGAATGACAATGCCAACACTACAAGAACGAGGTATTGGAGATGCACAACAATATTTACGACAGAATATGATGGCTAACGGTTCTAATAGTAGAGGTGTAGACACATCATTGTCAAATACTATAGGAAGAGATGTTGCTTCAGGTATGGGAGATGGTTTAAACGATGTTATGAGAATGACTGAAAATATTCAAAGTAAGTATGGTGATCCTAATGATAAGACTATTGACCAAATAATGGCTGAATACAACGTCAACAATGCAGAGAACGCTTTTCAAGGTATGGACAATAATCGTGGGTTGTTGCAAAAGACTGGCGATGCATTAGTACCTGATTTTTATAAAAAAGATTCAGGTGTTATGATGAACCTAAATAGATTATTAGGTGGTGCTGATGTAACAGACCAACAAATAGAAAATCATTTAGATAAACAAAAGTTTACACCTACTAGTGGTAACCCACATGACAGAAGTAATGTGGCGTATAACAACCAAAATATTATAAATAATGCAGTTTCAGATGCTACTGATGGATACCATATAGCATCAGGTAAAGATTATGGATCAATGACTAAAGGCGATTTACCCGGTGGTGGTCTTCCAGCAACTCTTGGTGCAATGGCGTATCAACAATTAGATGGTATTGCAGATAGTAGTTTATTGGATGGTGTTATGGGTAGAGGTAAAGCTAATCTTAGTGATGTAGGTGGTACTTTTGGATACAATGCGTTCTTACAGTCTATGGATAACATAGAAGGTTTAAGGCAGAGTGGTAATGCTCCATTCCTTGATAAAGCACATTCTATTGGTCAAAATATTCACGGTTTACTTAACAGACCGCCTAGTGAAGATGCAATAAAAATAGCAAAACAAAAAGATGCTGGTACGTTTAAACCGATGGATAAAACTCACCTCAAGAAAAAAGAACCAGTTGTAGTAACACCAAAACAAACGGTTGCAGATAGAAAAGGTTATACACCTAAACCAGTTGCAGTTGTAAAACCAAAACCAAAACCAAAACCTATAGCAAAACCTATAGCAAAACCAAAGGTTAAAGTAGCTTATAATAGAAACAAACCAGTAGTTGTGAAGAGTAAACCTAAAAGAACTCCACAACCAAAACCTACTAGATCAACTGGTAGCCGAGGTGGTAGAGGTAATGTTGCGAAAAAGAAATCAGCACCTTCTAAGAGTTACTCTAGTTATAGTAGACGAGTAGGTGGTAGATAATGAATAACATTAAAACGGAGATAGACTAATGGCTGGACAAGCAAACGGTGGTCAGGTAGTTCCGCCTAGACGCAATAGTATGAATGGTGAACAGATGGGCGGCTCAACTCATATGCTAACTAAGTATGGGGGTAACCGTAACCGAGGTGGAAATCCAGAAGACATGTCTTTTAAAGGATCGCCGATACCAGGACTTGTTGGTGGCATGCCACCACAAGCTATGCCTGTAAGAGACAATAATTCATATGGTACTGGCGGTAGTACGTTTAAACCGATGGATCAAGGTAGATACGTAGGTAATCCTAACCATGGTGGAGGTAAGTTTATAGTTCCCGAAGGTGCAAGAGGTGGAACTGATTCACTTGGACATCCTACATTGGGTATGACAGTTGACACTTGGGGAGACTTTTTACCTCCTCACCTTAGAGATATAGACAATAAAAGACGTGTCGAAGAAGGTCTAGCTCCACGAGCGGATTATGGAGAAGATACAATAGAGGCATATAACTTAGCCAATCCAAATAACTTGAATGTTATGGCAGAGAAGAATCGTATTGAGTCGGAGCGCTGGAATAGAGTTCCTGAAATGCTTAGAAAAGATGGTAGCCCAATACCCGGATTCTCAGCTCCACTTGATCCAAATATGAAAGGAATGCCCGGAGGAGGAATGTCCAATATGAACGGAGGTATAACTCCACTACCCGGTGGTAGTATTACTAATCAGATGCCTGCAGGATTTACTGGCGGTGGTGGTGGTAGAGGAATAATTCCTTGGACTAACTCAGTAACAGGTGAAACTTGGAACGCTCCGAGTACAGGGTTTACACCTCCAAGTAGTGATTGGCAACAAGGTGGTGGTCAAAAGTTTACTAATGGATTACCTAGACCAGCAACATCCTCACCTTCACCCGGTACGCAACAACCAGCAAACATTAACACATTGGCTGCTGAAGGTATAAAAGCGGCTGGAGCAGCAACTGGGCAAGGACTATCATTTAACCCACAGCAAGTATCTGTAGCTGGTAGTAGTGCTTCAGTAAATCCAACAAATGTTGTCGGATCAAATGTAGTCAACGCTAACGTAGTTGGCTCAAACATCACTGCTAACCAAATTGCTCAACAAAATGCTAGTCCACAAGTAATGGCAGAGAGATTATCTAATACGGATATGTCTCAATACATGAACCCTTACACAGATCAAGTTATTTCAGCAAATGAAAGAGATACCCGTAGAGCTGCTGACATGGGATTAGATATGTTAGGCGCACAAGCACAAGCGGCAGGTGGATTTGGTGGATCAAGACATGGCATAGCAATGGGTGAGATTGGTAGAGGATTAACGGATACGTTAGGTAGACAGTCTGCTGGACTTAGACAAGCTGGTTATCAAAATGCACAGCAAATGGCTGGTCAAGATATAACAAATAACTTCCAATCACAAATGGCTAACCAACAAGGTGGTCAGTTTGATATTAACACAAACATGGCAGCTCAAAGAGCAAACCAAGCGGCTAATTTACAGGCTTCGCAACAGAACCAACAAAACGCTTTACAAGCTGCACTTGCTAACCAATCTGCTGGTATGCAGTCAGGTTTAGCAAATCAAGGTAACGCATTACAAGCTGCTGGTATGAACCAATCCTATAATATGCAAGGACAGTTAGCGAATCAACAAGCTGGTCAACAAGATATTTCAAATAGATTACAAGCTGCACTTGCTAATCAATCTGCTGGATTATCAGGAAATCAACAGAGACTTGGAGCTGCTAACCAATTAGGCAATATATCTAACCTTGGATTTAACATGGGGCAGACAGTAAATAACAATCTATCTCAACAAGGTGCTATGCAACAAGCTCTACAACAAGCAATATATGACAATGCTCAAAACAAGTTTGCTGGTTATACTGGACAACCCGGACAGAGTATAGGATATTTAGGTAATGCTCTTGGAGTAACTCCTAATGTTGGTTCTGAAACATTAACTTCCAAGAAAGGATTGTTTGATTACTTAACATTAGCTGCATCAATGAGAGGAGGTTAAGATGGCAATAGGATTAGGACAAATGCTTATAGGTGGTCTACTAGGCAATGAAATCGGTAAAAAAGGTGGAATTGGTGGATTATTAGGTGGCTTGGGTGGAGATAAACCTCAAATGCCTGAACAACCTCAACAAACTGCTCAAGCTCCACAGCAACAAGGTGGTGGTTTTATGGATATGTTTAATAACATTAGTCCTGAAAAAATGGCTCGTATGGGTATGGGCTTTAACTCTATGCGTTTACGTCCTGATGCTAACTTAGCCGCTTCATTTCAGAAACGAATTGATGCTTCTACTATAAATAAAAGCAGAGGCTCATTAGTTGCAGTATTAAAGAAGCAAGGAAAAAACAATATTGCTCAATTGTTAGAAATAGGTGCTATAAGTGTATCTGAAGCATCAAAATACTCATTAGAACCCGGCAAAGGTAAAGATATAGCAGCAGTCATAAACTTTTTAAAGAAACCAAATGCCGATCCTGAGATTACTGCAAAACTTGCTGACTTAGCTGAGATAGTAGAAGCCGATAACTCAATGAGTGACGAAGCATTTAAAATTGCTATGCAACTAACAGGACTTGATCCTACTGCTAAAGATTATGCTTTAGGTTTAAGCGAAATTTTTACTCATCAAGGCAAAGAACTTATAGATGGTGTCTCTCGTGAAGGACAACATTACCAAATACAAACAGATAAAGGCACAGGTGACACAGACAAAGTATGGCTTGAGTCGTATGGTGAAACACTTATAGGTAAACAACAAAGAATTGCTAAACAGGAAGCACTTATACTAGATAAAAAACAAGCACAAGAGATGGGTACGGAATACTATGTGAAAGCGCAAGAATACCGTAGACAAGTAGATCAGTTTGAACGTATTATTGCTGCTTCAAATGATGATGCAGTATCAGGTTTACTTGGACAACATTTACCAGCCTTTGATGATGCAACAGGTATTCTTCATGGTCTAGTCAATGAACTGGGTATTAGCGTTATTAATAGTGCAACCTTTGGTGCATTATCTGAACGTGAGATGGAAATGGCAATGAGAACTAACATTGATCTAAGCCTTCCACCAGCAGAATTGCGAGAAATGGCAATGCAACAGATCAAAGCAAGAAGAAAACTTGCTCAAGAATATGAAAAAATGGCTAAGAGAGCAAAATTTGAAGGCGATGGTACTTGGTCTAACTTTATTAAACTTTCTATGGAAGAAACTGATAAGCATGATGCAGTTGTATGGTCAGAATTAACTACAGAAGAGATAGAAAGACTAGCATCAAGGGGTTATGGTCGACAACAATACATGGACTTTAGTTACGAACAAAGACGTGCTATATTTGATCAGAGGAAAGTAAAATGAGTAATCAATCACTAGATGCACTATTAGATACAATGATTGCTGAAAAAGATCAATCACTTTCTGTTGGGAGTATGGAGTTAATTGATAATATGCCTGACATAAGAAAAGAATTTGATCCTGACATGGCTGAACAACCTAGCCAACTAGGTCGGTTTGTTGCACAAGGTGCTACATTTGGCTTTGCAGATGAGATAGAGGCGATGGCTCAATCAATGTTTGATCAAGACGTAGACTACACGACAGCAAGAAATGAAATTAGACAAAAAATGGCAGAATATGCAGAAAATAATGGTGGTAAAGCGTTAGCAGCAGAGTTTGCTGGTGCAATACCGGGAACTATATTAGCAATTTTTGGCGGCCCAGCTACATGGAGTGCATCTTTAGCAAACATAGCACGATTGGCTAAATCAGGTAAATCTATTTTTAAAGCTGGTAGTACAACAAAAAGTATTTTAAATACAGCAAACAAATCAGGTGGTGCTACTGCTGTTTATAGTGTTGGTGCAAACGAAAAAGAAATTATAGGTGAGGATGCAAATTTAGGTGGCTATGTAGAAGATGCAG
>Ga0307995_1001162_pt1 | contig 16709 bp, 15 predicted proteins | sample EllFjometagen262_FD_203132 | JGI IMG/M metagenome (GOLD analysis project Ga0307995, IMG submission 203132) | Marine microbial communities from Ellis Fjord, Antarctic Ocean - #262 | ecosystem: Environmental > Aquatic > Marine > Unclassified | place: Southern Ocean | collected 2014-11-02
TAAAAAATTTAGTCCAAGAGCACTACGAGGAGACAAATTCAGATTTTTCTAAAAAAATAATAGAAAATTTTGATAAAGAAATTTCTAATTTTATTCAAGTTTGTCCGAAAGAAATGATTGATAAGCTAAAAAACCCCATAAGCTTAAACTCTATTATAAAAGAAGTAAGTTAAAATGAAGGAGATAAACATTTTCTGTTTTGGTTTTGGCCAAGTAGCAAAAAATTTCATAAAGAAACTTAGTATTGAAAAATATAATATTAACTTATCAACAACATCTAGAAGTGAATCCTCAAAAGAAAATTTTAAGGGTATTAATTATTATAGTTATTTATTTAACAGTGAGAAATTTGATCAAAATTTAATAGTAAAATTAAAAGAAGCGGATCATATTTTGGTTTCAATACCTCCTAAAAATGAAGAAGATTTAGTTGTAAAAAATTTTTCTAAATTTTTAGAAAACTCTAAAGTAAAGTGGATAACTTATTTATCTGCTACCAGTGTCTATGGTGACCATAAGGGTGAATGGGTTAATGAAAATAGCAAAACAAATCCAATTTCAAATAAGGGTGTGGCAAGACTAAAAGCAGAAAATTCATGGACTTCTTTAGAAAAAAATAAAAAATTACCAGTGCAGATATTTAGGTTGTCAGGAATATATTCTAATGAAAAAAATATTTTAGTTCGTTTAAAATCAGGGGATGTAAAATTGATTAACAAAAAAAATCATTACTTTTCAAGAATTCATGTAGATGATATTGCAAATATATTATTTAAATCTTTATCAAAATTTAAGTCTGGAGAAATATATAACCTTTCTGATGATAAACCCTCTTCATCTAAAGAAATTACTTTATATGGAGCGAAGATGTTAAATATTGAAAATATTGAAAATATTGAAGTTCACGCCATTAAAAGTGAGATGTTAAAGAATTTTTATAATGAGTCTAAAAAAGTTAGTAATAAAAAAGTAAAAAATTGCTTTAATTATAATTTAATGTTTCCAAGTTATATAGAGGGATTAAATTATATTAGAGACAATTTTATGTAACTCTATCTCTATTCTTTTGAGACCCTGTTTGCTTGAAAGACTATGATCACCACTTTTAATAATTACTAATTTTTTTTTTGCTTTACTAAATATTTTTAGAACTTTTTTGGAGTAGCTTTGGGGTACTACTTCATCTTTACTTCCATGAATTGTGGTAACATTTATTTGTGATCTAATTTTTTTATCTAAAATTTTATTTTTTCTTCCATCTTTTATTAACTGATGAGTAATCGGGTATTCATAATTACCATGCTTTAAGTTAATAATTCCTTTTTTTATAGTTTCTTTCTTCATTCTTTTAGTGAATTTTTTCCACATCAAATTTTCTAAAAATTCTGGTGCAGAACCTATTCCTAGAAAACCTTTAATTTGTTTTTTAAAATTTGTAAATTGATTAAGTGATAGCCACGCACCCATACTTGAACCCACTAAAATAAAGTTATTTTTCTTAACTATCCTTTTAATTAAAACTTCAACATCTTTGGACCATTTGCTAATATTTCCATTAGTAAATTTTCCTGATGATTTTCCGTGGCCCGAGTATTCAAGAGCTAGAAAGCCTAACTTATTTTTTTTTGCATACTTGAGGATGGCCGTAGGTTTTTTTCCTTCAATATCCGACATAAATCCATGAAGAAAAACTATATAAAGATTATTTTTAAAATCGTTACTTAAATATCTAATTTTCTTATAATTTGAGATTTTTAGGTATTTAAATTTGCTCATAAAAGTTTATTAGGATTAATTCTTAATATATAGTTCTATCAAATGTCTTCGAAATTAAAAGTTTTACAGGTGATTCCAAAGCTTGGATATGGTGGCGCGGAAACAGGCTGTTATGATCTTGCCCACTATTTACCAGAATATAACTGTACCTCTTATATTGTTACTAGCGGGGGAGAGCTATTAAAATTTATTGATCAAAAAAAAGTAAAATTGATTAAATTACCAGTGCATAGCAAGAATCCGATTGTGATACTTCTTAACTCAATGGCTCTAATTATTATTATTTTATTTCATAATATTTCTATTGTTCATGCAAGGAGTCGCGCTCCAGCATGGTCTTGTTTGATTGCAACAAAAATTACAAGAAGAAAATTTGTTACAACTTTTCATGGAACTTATAATTTTAACAACCCAATTAAAAAATTTTATAATTCGGTGATGCTAAGATCTAATTTAATAATTGCTGGATCAAATTTTATCTTTTCACATATTAATAAAAATTATTCCAAATATTTACATTTAAAGAAAAAATTCTTAGTAATTTTTAGAGGTATTAATGTTGACTATTTTGATCCTTCAACAACACTAGAAGTGGAAGAAAATCAATTGTTAGAAAGTTGGGGTATCAGTCGAGAAAAAAAAATTATTTTAATGCCAGGACGACTAACCACATGGAAGGGTCAAGAAGTGTTCATTGAAGCTTTAAATCTTGTTAATAAAAAATTGGGCTACCAATCTTTTTATGCGGTTGTTTTAGGTAGCGATCAGGGTAGAGACATCTATAGCAAAAAAATTAAAAGATTAGCTGAGCAGTATAGATTAACAGGACAGCTAAAATTTATAGACCATTGTAAAAATATGCCTTTAGCCTATAAAATCTCGGATTTAGTTATTTCAGCCTCAAAAGAACCAGAGGCCTTTGGTAGAGTGGCGGTTGAGGCTCAATCAATGGAAAAACCAATAATAGCGAGTAATATTGGAGGATCTAATGAAACAATAGACGATAATAAGACGGGGTTTTTATTTGAGTCAGAAAATATAGAGTCTTTAAGTGAAAAAATAGTGAAAGTTTTAAATTTAGATGAAGCTAAATTGAAATCAATAGGTAATGAAGGTAGAAAAAATGCAATTAAAAAGTTTAATGTTGAAAAAATGTGTTTTTCTACATATTCAGAGTACAAAAAATTATTAAACTAAATGCTATTAATTAAATTACCAGATGGAAATAGTATTGAATTTCCTAAAAAAGTAACAGGGCTAGAGGTTGCAGAAAAGATTAGTAAGTCTTTATCAAAGCAAGCTATAGTTATTAGCGTTGATGAAGAGCTTAAAGATTTAAGCTTTCTCATAGATAAAAATTGTTCAGTTAAAATTTTTACCTCTAAAGATAAAGAAGGCTTAGAGACAATTCGTCATGACACAGCACATATAACGGCAATGGCGGTGCAAGAGCTTTTTCCGGGAACTCAAGTGACTATTGGTCCGATTATAGAAAATGGTTTTTATTATGATTTTTCAAGAAAAGAACCTTTTACAGAGGACGATTTAGAAAAAATTGAAAATAAAATGAAAGAAATAGTTGATAGAGATGTTCCAACTACAAGAGAAGTTTGGAGCCGAGATAAAGCAATATCTCATTTCAAGGATAAGGGAGAAATTTATAAGGCTGAAATCATTGAAAGTATTCCTCATGGAGAAGACGTCTCAATATATTTTCATGGAGACTGGCATGATTTATGCAAAGGACCACACTTAACATCAACAGGAAAAATTGGTAAATATTTTAAATTAACAAAGGTATCAGGAGCTTATTGGCGAGGTGACTCAAATAATGAAATGTTACAGAGAATTTATGGAACAAGCTGGGCATCACAAAAAGATTTAGATGAATATTTACAGAGAATTGAAGAGGCAGAAAAGAGAGATCATAGAAAACTCGGAAAAGAAATGGACTTATTTCATTTTAGAGAAGAAAGTCCGGGATCAGTTTTTTGGCATGAAAAAGGGTGGAAACTATTTCAAAAACTAGTTGCCTATATGAGAGGGAGACAAGAGAAAGCAGGTTACAAGGAGGTAAACACGCCTGAAATATTAGACAGGGCTCTTTGGGAAAAATCAGGCCATTGGGAAAAGTATGGAGAACACATGTATACCTCTAAAACTCCCGATGAAAAAGTATTTGCGATTAAACCAATGAATTGCCCAGGCCATATTCAGGTATTTAATCAGGGATTAAAAAGTTACAGAGATCTTCCACTAAGAATTTCAGAGTTTGGAAAGGTTCACAGGTATGAACCTTCAGGAGCGCTACATGGGCTGTTAAGAGTAAGAGCTTTCACACAAGATGATGCCCATATATTTTGTACAGAGGATCAAATCACAGAAGAGTGTTTAATAGTTACAAATTTAATTTTAGATATTTATAAAGAACTAGGGTTTGAAAATGTCATACTAAAGTATTCAGATAGACCAGATTTAAGAGTTGGTAATGACGATGTTTGGGATAAAGCAGAAAAAGCGTTACTAGATGCTGTTAAGGCCTCCAAGCTTGAATACACAATTAACAAAGGTGAAGGAGCATTCTATGGTCCAAAAATTGAGTTTGTTTTAAGAGATGCTATAGGAAGAGATTGGCAGTGTGGAACTTTGCAAGTAGATCTAAATTTACCTGAAAGGCTAGAGGCATCTTTCGTTGACAATGATGGAACTAAAAAAGTTCCGGTAATGCTTCATAGAGCACTCTTTGGATCACTAGAAAGGTTTATAGGAATACTTATAGAAAATTATGCTGGGAAATTTCCATTTTGGATAGCACCCTTACAAGCAGTCGTAATTCCTATTTCAGAAGAATTTGATTCATATGCAAAAAAAGTTAATGAAAAAATTAATAACGCAGGTATGAGTTCTGAGGTAGACTTAAAAAATCATAATTTGAATTATAAAATTAGAGAACATTCTTTATCAAAAATACCACTTTTGCTGATTTGTGGAAAAAAAGAAGTTGACAGTAACTCAGTAACGATTAGAAGATTAGATACTAACAAACAAGAAAATATGGAATTAGATCTATTCTTAAAAACTTTCTCAGCTTTAAACAAAGCATCTTCAAACTAAGTGGCAGATTTTAAACAAAATTACTTTCAAAGAAGAACTAAAGACAGGGGTCCAAAGTCAAATAATAGAATTACAGCACCAGAGGTACAGGTTATTGGAAGTGATGGTGATAATATAGGAATATTAAATACCAACGAAGCTATATCCATGGCTAAGGAGCAAGGTTTAGATTTAATCGAAATAGCTCCAAATGCAAAACCACCTGTTTGTAAGATTATTGATATGGGTAAATTTAAATATGACGCACAAAAAAAAGCAAATGTTGCCAAGAAAAAACAAAAAATAGTCTTATTAAAAGAAATCAAAATGAGGCCCGTTACAGAAGCGCATGATTACGATTTTAAAGTTAAAAATGCAAAAAAGTTTATTGGGAAAGGTGATAAAGTAAAATTTACAATAAGATTTAAAGGTAGAGAGCTACAACACTCTCATTTAGGTAGAGAACTAATGGACAGAATAAAAGTTGATATGCAAGAAATCGGCAAAGTAGAACTGCATCCAAAGTTTGATGGAAAGCAAATGATTATGGTTATTCAGCCTTTATAAGGCTTAATAGAGGTTGTAAATCTATTCCAATATTTGTATAAGACCGCAGAATTATGCCAAAATTAAAAACAAAAAGTTCAGCAAAGAAAAGATTTAAAATTTCAGCTACAGGCAAAGTTATGATGGCTCAAGCTGGAAAAAGACATGGCATGATTAAAAGAACAAATTCACAAATTAGAAAATTAAGAGGCACGACTACTATGTCGAAACAAGATGGCAAAATAGTTAAATCATACATGCCCTACAGTTTAAGAGGATAAAATGGCAAGAGTTAAAAGAGGTGTAACAAGTCACGCTAAACATAAAAAAGTTTTAAAAGCTGTCAAAGGACAATGGGGCAGAAGAAAAAGCACGATAAGAGTTGCAAAGCAAGCTATGGAAAAAGCTATGCAATATGCTTATAGAGATCGTAGAACAAAAAAAAGAGAATTTAAATCTTTATGGATACAAAGAATTAATGCAGGTGTTAGATCTGAAGGATTAACGTATTCAAAATTTATTAATGGCCTAACAAAGTGTGGAATTAAGCTGGATAGAAAAATACTAGCTGAAATAGCATACGATAGCCCAGAAGCCTTTAAAACAATCGTACAAAAAGCTCAATCAGCATTAAATTAATCTTCACTATTGTTTTTCTTCAGCGAAGAAATAATCTCTCAATATGTCTGATATTAAAAAAATAAGAGATCAATTTCTTTTAAAGTTAAAAGAAAACTTAGACTTAAATCAAGTCAATCAAATTAAAATAGATCTATTTGGTAAAAATGGATTAATTAGCTCTCAATTCAAACAGCTTGGAAAAGTAGCAGAAGAAGAGAGAAAGAAATTTGCATCAGATTTGAATTCAGCAAAAGATGAGCTTCAAAATTTAATTGTTACAAAAATTAATGATATTGAAACAAAAGAAATTAATAAGAAATTAGAAAAAGAAAAAATAGACATAACTTTACCTGAAAGATCTTTTACTCAAGGAAAAATTCATCCAGTGTCTCAAGTCATAGATGAAATCTCATCAATTTTTTCAGAAATTGGATTTAGCGTGGAAGAAGGTCCCGATATTGAAAATGAATATAATAATTTTACAGCATTAAATACGCCTGACAATCACCCAGCAAGAGATATGCATGACACATTTTATCTTGATGAAAAAAAAGAATTATTATTAAGAACACATACTTCTCCAGTTCAAATAAGAACTATGCTTAATGACAAACCACCATTTAAAATCATTGCACCAGGTAGAACATATCGATCAGATAGTGATCAAACTCATACTCCCATGTTCCACCAAGTTGAAGGACTACATATCGACAAAAAAATTAATATGGGTCACCTAAAAGGATGTTTGAATTATTTTATTAAAGAATTTTTTGAAGTTGATAAAATTAAAATGAGATTTAGGCCAAGTCACTTTCCTTTCACTGAACCATCTGCTGAGGTAGATATTGGATATGAAATTAAAGATGGAAAAATAGTAATTGGTGAAGGAGATAAATGGCTCGAAATTTTAGGTTGTGGAATGGTTCATCCAAACGTTTTAAAAAATGTAAAGGTAAATCCTGATGAATTCCAAGGCTATGCATTTGGGATAGGTATAGATAGATTGGCAATGCTCAAGTATGGTATAAATGATTTAAGAGCATTTTTTGATTGTGATTATAGATGGTTAAACCACTTTGGCTTTGACCCTACAGACGTACCTACAAATTATAGGGGTCTAAGTAGATGAAGATTACAACAAATTGGTTAAAAGAACATCTAGACACCAAGCTTAATGAAAATCAAATTATTGATAAACTTACAGATGTTGGTTTAGAAGTAGAGGGTGTTGAAAGTCAATCAGGAGAGCTTGATGAATTTGTAATTGCTAAAATTTTGAAGGCTGAAAAACATCCTGATGCAGATAGACTTAGAGTTTGTGATGTAGACATTGGATCAGACAACCTTGTAAAAGTTGTTTGTGGTGCCCCTAATGCAAAAGAAGGATTACTGACAATTTATGCACCACCAGGTGTTGTTGTACCAAAGAATCAAATGAAATTAGTAGTAAGCAAAATAAGAGGTGTCACTTCATATGGAATGCTTTGTTCAGAGTCTGAACTTAATCTATCAAATGAAAGTGATGGGATTATAGAACTTTCTTCAAAAAAATATGAAAAAAAAATAGGTGAAAATTATTTTCCTAAAAGCAGTGTAAACGTAATTGATATATCTATTACACCAAATAGAGCAGATTGTTTGGGAGTGAGAGGAATAGCTAGAGATTTAGCAACAGCAGGTTCTGGCACATTAAAAAAACTAAAAACAGAGAAGTTAATTCAAAAAAATAAACAAAAAATCAATATTAAAATAATTAAAGAAAAAAACCAAGGATGTACTTCTTTTGGAAGTTGTTTAATTACTGGTGTAAAAAATATTGAAAGTCCAGACTGGCTAAAGAAAAAGATAATATCATTAGGTCAAAAACCTATCTCTGCAATAGTTGATATTACAAATTATGTAATGATTGATTTAAATAGACCATTGCACGCGTATGATGCTGATAAAATAGATAAAGGAATAATTGTAAGGAATTCTAAAAAAGGTGAAAAATTTAAAGCTTTAGACGATAAAGATTATAATCTTGAAGACGCTATGTGTGTTATTACAGATGCTTCTGGGGTATTAGGTTTGGGAGGAATAATTGGAGGAATAAGATCTGGAACCGAACTAGATACAAAAAATGTATTAATTGAATCAGCATATTTTAATCCAAGATCAATTAGAAAAACATCTAAAATTTTAAATATAGACACAGATGCAAAATTTAGATTTGAAAGAGGAATTGATCCACTATCAATTGAACAAGGACTCCAGCGAGCCACAGAATTGATTAAAAAAATCTGTGGAGGGGAAATTAGCAAATTTGATATTCAAAAAATAGAAAATGTAAAAAAAAGTTTTTTAAAATTTGACATGCATTTATTTGAAAAAATAACAGGTTTTAAAATTGATCAAAAAGAAATAATCAAAATACTAACTAATTTAGGGTTTGAAATAAAAAAACAAAAAAAACTATTACTATTAACAGTTCCATCGTGGCGACCTGACATTTTACAAGAGGTAGATATAGTCGAAGAGCTAGTGAGAATTAAAGGTTATGATCAAATCAAGATGATCGAACCTGAGAAGAGTAGAAACAAAAATACTTTAAACAAAACACAAAAATTATTTCATTTTTTACAGAGAGCTATTGCATCAAAAGGATACTTGGAAGCTATTACATGGTCTTTTACAGATAGTAAGATCAATCAATTATTTATTGAAAGTAATAAAGAAATAAAGATAGTTAATCCTATAAGTGCAGATTTAAATGTATTGAGAAGTTCTATTTTTTCAAATTTAATTATCAATATAAATAAGAATTTAGGTAGAGGGTTTAAAGATTTATCAATATTTGAAATAGGCCCAACTTTTTCAGGATCTAAACCAGGTGAACAACAAACAGTAGTAAGTGGATTAAGAACTGGAAAACTATCAAGACAGAGTTGGGTTGAGCAGGGAAGGTTAGTTGATGTTTTTGATGTAAAAAGAGATGTTATTCAAAGCTTAGTTGAGGCTGGTTACAATAAGGACAAATTCTATATTGACGATGAAACACCAAGCTATTATCACCCTGGTAAATCTGGAAGAATATTTCTAAATAAGGGTAAAGAAAAAGTAGTAGCTTTTTTTGGTGATATCCATCCAAATATATTAAAAAAATTAGATATTAAAGTTGAAGCATTAGCAGGGTTTGAAATATTTTTAGACAATATAAAACAACCAAAAAAATTATTAAAAGATCAAAAAACTCAATATAAATATTCTGACTTTCAAAAATCAGAGAGAGATTTTGCTTTTGTTTTAGATAAAAATTTTAAAGTTCAAGAATTGATAGAGATAATTGGAAATGTAGATAAAGAATTAATAAAATCTGTTAAAGTTTTTGATGTTTATGAAGGAGAAAATATCGATGAAGGAAAAAAATCGATTGCATTAAATGTTACAATCCAGTCTTTGGAAAAAACATTAAATGAAGAAGATTTAAATAAAATAAACCAGCTTATTATTTCAACTGTAGAATCAAAAACAGACGCAAAGATTAGATCATAGTTATGACAAAAATTGATCATATCAGAAACTTTGCAATTATTGCACACATCGATCATGGTAAATCAACTATTGCAGATAGAATAATTCATAATTGTGGTGGCCTCACAGAAAGAGAAATGAAAGCACAGGTTTTGGATTCTATGGACATTGAGCGAGAAAGAGGAATAACAATTAAAGCTCAAACAGTAAAACTTAATTATAAGGCTAAAGATGGAAAAGAGTATATTCTAAATATTATTGATACTCCAGGCCATGTAGATTTTAGTTATGAAGTTAGTAGATCATTGTATGCATGTGAAGGATCTATTTTAATTGTTGATAGTACTCAAGGTGTTGAAGCCCAAACACTGGCAAATGTCTATCAAGCTTTAGATACTAAGCATGAAATAGTTCCTGTATTAAATAAAGTTGATTTACCAGCTTCAGATTTAGAAAAAACAAAACAACAAATAGAGGATGTTATAGGTATTGATACAGAAAATGCTATTCCTTGTTCTGGTAAAACAGGCGAGGGTATTAGTGATATCTTAGAGCAAATCATTGTATCATTACCAGCTCCAGAAGGAGAAAAAGATGCAGATTTAAAATGTTTATTGGTTGATAGTTGGTACGACACTTATTTAGGTGTGGTTATTTTGGTTAGAGTTATTGATGGTAAAATTTCTAAAAATATGAAAATAAAAATGATGTCTACTAACCAAGAATATATAATTGAAAAAGTAGGTGTATTTACTCCAAAAGCAACCGATGTTAATGAATTAAATGCTGGAGAAATTGGTTTTATAACAACAGGAATAAAAATTTTATCAGAAACAAAAGTTGGAGACACTATTTGTGATGCAAGCAAACCACTTCAAGAGGCACTCCCAGGATTTAAACCAAGTAAGCCAGTGGTATTTTGTGGATTGTTTCCTGTAGATAGTTCTGAATATCAAAAATTAAAAGATGGCTTAGGTAAACTTCAATTAAATGATGCTAGTTTTTCATATGAGGCAGAATCTTCATCGGCTCTAGGATTAGGTTTTAGATGTGGTTTTTTAGGACTTCTGCATTTAGAAATTATTACCGAAAGATTAGAAAGAGAATTTGATATTAATTTATTAACTACAACACCTGGTGTTGTTTATAAAGTTCATATGAATAAGGGTGAAGTAATAGAACTACAAAACCCATCGAGTCTTCCAGAACCTACGTTTATTAAATATATCGAAGAGCCGTGGATTAAAGCAACCATTATTACACCAGATGAATATTTAGGCGCTATTATAAAAGTTTGTCAGGATAAAAGAGGAGTCCAAACAGATCTAAGTTACTCTGGGAATAGAGCTGTATTGCATTATGAAATTCCATTAAATGAAGTTGTATTTGATTTTAACGATAGGTTAAAGTCTATGACCAGTGGTTATGCGAGTTTCGATTATGAAATTATAGGTCATAGAGAAGGTGATTTAGTTAAACTTGGAATTCTAGTAAATGCTGAACCTGTAGATGCATTATCAATGATGGTTCACAAGGATTTTGCTCAAACAGTTGGAAGAGAGGTGTGTGAAAAATTAAGAGATTTAATTCCTAGACATAATTTTATGATCCCAGTGCAGGCTGCAATTGGTGGTAAGATTATAGCTAGAGAAACAATTAAGGGTTTCAAAAAAGATGTATTAACTAAAATCCACGGTGGTGGAGCAAGAGATAGAAAAAGGAAATTACTAGATAAACAAAAAAAAGGTAAAGCTAGAGGTAAACAATTTGGAAAAGTAGAAATACCACAAGAGGCTTTTATTGGCGTATTAAAAATTAATAAAGAAAAATAAATGAAAATTTATGATTGTTTTTCATATTGGGATGAGGATCTTTTATTAGATCTAAGATTAAATATTTTAGATGACTATGTTGATTATTTTGTAATAGTTGAAGGAAATAAAACATGGCAAAATAATCCAAAAAAACTTCAATTTGATATTAATAAATTCTCTAACTTCAAAAAAAAAATTATATATATTCCTGTGGAGGATATGCCAGAGGGAGACGATCCATACTTAAGAGAAAATTTTCAAAGAAACTGCATATCAAGAGGGCTTACCTCTTCTTCTGGTGATGATTTAGTTATTATTTCAGATCTTGATGAAATCCCAAACCCAGCAAAAATAACTAAATTTAAAAGAGAAATGCACTATGCTGTTTTTAAACAAAATCATTATTATTATAAAATAAATTTACAAAGCATGGTTAGACCACACTGGTATGGAAGTAGAATATGTTTAAAAAGATTTTTAAAGTCGCCACAATGGTTAAGAAATCTTAAATTTAAAAAAAGACCATTTTGGAGAATAGATAAATTTAGATTAAATAATATAATTGAAGATGGAGGATGGCATTTTTGTAATTTAAAAAATGCTGAACAACTTTTATATAAATATAAAAATTTATGTGAAACTAATGACCCATATCATTTTAAAGAAAAAATAGATAAAAAGTTTTTAGATTTAGATTCCATTAAAGAAAAAATATTATTAGGAAAAGATATCATAGGAAGAAGTGAGAAATATGAATTTCAAAAATTAGATGAATCTTTTCCTAAATATATTTTAAAAAATAAAGAAAGTTTAAAAGATTGGATAGATTGATCTTTTGAATAAAACTCAACAAATTTCTAAGTATATTTAAAAATAATTTTTACAAAATAACTGTTAAAATTTAATAACTATTATTGCTTTTATGAATGTGATAATTATTTGTAAATATGAGTAGGAGAGATGGCTGAGTGGTTTAAAGTGCACGCTTGGAAAGTGTGTGTACTGTTAAAGGTACCCAGGGTTCGAATCCCTGTCTCTCCGCCATTATCTTAAAACACTTAAATGAAAATAAATGGGTCACAGTTTTGTCATAACCATAAAAAGTTTTTTAACTTTTGATTATTTTTTTCTATACAGAGGAGTTAAGTATTATTAAAAGTAATAAATGAGCTTCAAAAAAAAACGTTTACTAGAAAATTTCAAAAATTCACCAAGGTACTCTGTTAAATGGAGTAATTATTTCGATATATATGAAGAAGTATTTAAAAAATACGAAGATAAAGAAATTGTTTTAGTTGAAATAGGTGTGGGCGATGGAGGTTCTCTCCATATGTGGAGAAACTATTTTAATAAAAATTGTAGAATAATTGGCATAGAAATGAATCCAGATGCAAAAAATTTAGAAAAAGATGGATTTGAAATATTTATCGGAGATCAATCTAAAAAAGATTTTTGGGAAAACTTTTATAAGAAAGTTGGAAAGATTGATATTTTATTAGATGATGGAGGCCATAGAAATATCCAACAAATTACTTCCCTTGTCGAATCTATAGATCATATAAATGAAGGTGGAATGATTGTAGTAGAAGACACGCATACAAGTTATATGAAAAAACGTGGCTTTGGAAATCCTTCAAAATATTCTTTTATTAATTTTTGTAGCGTGATTATAGAAAATATTCACAGAAGAAATCCGATGACGCTGAAAGATAATAACATTTTTTCAGATAAGATTTATTCATTATGTTTTTATGACTCAATAGCAGTATTTAATGTTTCACTTGAAATTAAAAAAAAGAGTGAATGGGCCACAAGTAGAGAAGATAATCCAGTTTTTTTTGTAGATTTTAGGAATCGGGGATATTTCATAAAAACAATTAATTTATATAATAAATTATTTGGTGAATTAAAGGAAGACACTTTAACATTTAAAATATTAAGAAAAATTTTTCATAGAAACATATTTTTTTATATTCATGAAAAATTAAAATTAAGAAAATATTTTAATAATTTTAAAAAATAGATTTAATATTAAACTTATAAACAATAAAGGTTATTGAGTATTAGTTAAAATACCTAAGGAGCCAGTTAATTCTAAGGCTAAAATAATTTTTTGATCTTTAATATTGTATAAAAGGTCTCTCATTCTATCTCCGATGTAGATTTCCTCAGAGTAAATTATCTTATTATAATTTTGATCAAATTTAATTCGGTGTAATTTTTTTGCATTTAATGATGAGACTAAAAAATTATCTTGCCACATATTAGAAAAATTATTGGGTAATTTAATAATTTCTGAAATTCCTATAGCAGGTATAAAGGAAAATATAGGTTCAACAAAACCATTGGATTTATGACTTTTTTTATAAAACGGGCCATCTTTACTGTTTCCTCTGGAATATCTTTCACCATAAGATGCTACTGGCCATCCATAACTTTTTTTATTTTCAATATTATTTATTTCATCCCCAGAGTATGGGCCATGCTCTGTCGAAAGAATAACATTTTTGTCAGAATATAAGCCAATTATATTCCTGTGCCCCGCACTATAGACTTCATGCTTTTTTGAATTAACGTCGATTAATAAAATTTTTCCACATATGCTGTTAGGGTTCAAACTTTCCATGCTAGGATTGTCAGTCCATCCAGAAGAATTTACACTTAACAATAATCTATTCTCATTGCCCTCGAATGATTGAATTTTACCAGAATGAACACTATATCTAAAAATACATTTGTCAGATTTTAAACCAATTAATTTTTCAAATTTGATACTATTCTCGTTAATTTTGCCTTTGACAATTTGAATTTCTGTAACATCTCCACTTAAAGTTTTTTTACCTGAAATATAAATATGATCATTCATAACAAACGTGTCTAAGATACGATCAAAGTCAAGATTGGTAGAAATTTTTTTATGGTTAACTTTTTTATTTTCTAATTCACTAAATTTTATAAAATTAATATTCCCTTTTCTGTCTGCTATAATTAAGTTTTCATTATGCTGTTCTATGTAAAATGTATAACAAGAACCAATATGACAATTACTTATATCTATAAAATCTAACTTAATTTTTTTTAGATTTATTTTAGTAAATTGTGTGTTTGGTAAATGTTCTACATTGTAGTTATTAAAGAAATTTGCCTTAATATTTCCTTTTTTTACAATTTTTTTAAATTCTTTCCTGAAGCTTTTTGTAAAAGGATCACTTGTATTAATAATATAAATAGTAAAAAAAAATAAGCTTACAAATAAAAAATAGAAGAAATAAATTATTAATTGATTAAAAATTTTAAGAAATTTCATAAACATAATATGTGTATTAGTTTTTTTTTAGATTTTTACAAGCTGAAATATTGTCCAATTTTAATCCATAGTTTATTAAATAATAGTTGATTTACCATTTAGTCTTGGATCAATAAATACAAAAGGCCAATTTTTATAATTAGTATTTTTCTTAATCCAAAATGAAAAGTATCTTTCGGCCAAATGATCAAATATTCGAATTTGTCCATGGCCAGATAATTTTTCTGTATCAAAAATATTTTCACAGCTATCAATCCATTTAAAAGTTGACTCACATAATATTTTAAACTTATCTTTTTTTAATATAAAAATACTAAATGGCGAAAAAAGTTCAGTTTCACTGTTAATATAATTTAAGAATTCATTTTTTTGACTATTGTCCATGACAGATGCAGCTTTTTCTAAGCCTCGATATAGATGAAACATATCAAAATTTAATTTTAAGTTATGATTTTTTTTGCTAAAAAGTATTGATGGTTTATTTATAATATTTTTTTTTGCTTTTTTTAATAATTTACTAAATTTATATCCTGTCATATTTTGTGGTTTAGCTACAAAAGCATCAAAATTTGAATATCTGTCAGGAATTTCTCTGAGTATGTTAGAATTTAAATTATCTTGAGAGATTGTACTTTCATGACTCTCTTTAAGCCAAAACCTTCTATAGTGTGAGATTGCAATCCATGAATCATCATTGCATTTATCCAGTTGATTTTTCCAAATCCAGTATAGAGATGTTAATGTGCCAAAGTTTTTATTTTTATAAGAAATATTGTACCCAGAGTTATCCAAGATCCAATCAGCAGGAAAATTACACTTTTTATTATGAGCTCCACCAACAATAATTTTAAGATTTAATCCTTTGATTAAACTATCATTTTCACCTTTTGTTATACAGTATGTTGTTAAATTTTTTGTTTTCATATATTAAACCTTAACAATATTTAAATTATATTATTAATAATTCAAACTATTCTTATTATAATAAATAGCTTAATAAAAAAATAAAGATGCAACAAGATCACTAATCATGATAATTAAAAAAACTAAATTTGATGGATTATTAGAAATTAAATTTGATATTTATTCAGACAAAAGAGGAAATTTCATAAAAATTTTCAACAAAGGTAACTCAAAACTTTTTAAAAATGTTTGTTATGAAAGCTATATAAACACATCTAAAAAAGGTGTTGTTAGAGGATTACATGGTCAACTAGGCAGATATTCTCAAGATAAATTGATTTATTGTATTAAAGGAAAATTAATTGATCTAGCTGTTGATCTAAGAAAAAATTCAAAAACTTTTGGAAAAGTATATCAAAAAAAAATTAGTGCAAAAGATGCAATGGCAATTTTAATACCCAAGGGTTTTGCACATGGAATAGTGGCTCTTGAGAATGATACAATTATAGTAAACTATTGTTCAACACCATATAATCAAAAAAAGGAGTTTGGTATTAGTTTGGAATCATTAAATATTAAATTTAAAAACTTAAAACTTATTATTTCAGAAAAAGATAAGATATTACCTACGTATAAAGAGTATATAAAAAATAAAAAAATAAAATGAAAATTGGCATAATAGGATCAACAGGTTTCATGGGAGTAAACATAAGTGCTTTCCTAAAAAAAAAAAATTATCAAGTTAAGAATTTTTCATCTTATAAAAAGTTAAAAAAAAATTGGCTTGAAACCGTTTGTAAAGAAATAAAAAGATATTCTCCAGAAATTATTATAAACTGTTCTGCTTCACAGATACTTGATGATGATAAGAAATCTATTGAAAGTTTGATCTATACAAACCTTTACTCACAATCATTTTTTGTAAGCGAAGCTAAAAAATTAAAAAATTTTATTGGTTTTATTACATTTGGATCTAGATGGGAATATGATGAAAAAGGGAACTATAAACCAAATACCTTTTATGCAGCCTCGAAGCATGCAAGTGATTATTTATTAAAATATTTTGCAGATAAAAAAACGACAATAGTTGTGCTTAAAATTTTTGATACTTATGGAATAAATGATAAAAGAAGTAA
>Ga0307995_1001168_pt1 | contig 16686 bp, 16 predicted proteins | sample EllFjometagen262_FD_203132 | JGI IMG/M metagenome (GOLD analysis project Ga0307995, IMG submission 203132) | Marine microbial communities from Ellis Fjord, Antarctic Ocean - #262 | ecosystem: Environmental > Aquatic > Marine > Unclassified | place: Southern Ocean | collected 2014-11-02
GAGATGCTTCTGGTACAGACAATCCATTAACTGTTTCAATGAATAGCAATAAGACTATTACTGCTAACTTTATAAGAACAAAGTATACTCTTAGTGTAGGTAAGATAGGAGAAGGTACAATAACACAAGAAGTAATCAGTTCGGACAAAACCTCTGAAGAATATAATTCAGGAGACGTAGTTCGTTTAAATGCAACTCCTTCTAGTGGTTCTATATTTAATAGTTGGTCTGGGTCTTCAACTGAAACAACAAGCCAGATTGATGTTACTATTGATGGAACTAAATCAGTAACCGCAACCTTTGAAGAGCAAATAAGCAATGTCTTACAGGATGGAGTGTTTGCAGGAGTAGGTAAATGGAAAATTAGAAATGGGTCTTCAGTTTCTGATAAAAGTGCTAGTTGTGGTTTAAGTGAAATTATCTTTAGAACTGATGGTTCATTTACAATTGTTACAGGAACAACAACAGTTACAGGACAATTTAACATAGACTCAAATACTACAATAAGCCTAACACAATCACAATCTCTTTTTGGAACAATTACAAACCTTGTTCTTACTAACGGCTTTATTAGCTTCTATATTGAGTTGTCGAGTGGATGTACAGAAGATGCAAACGGAGACAAAGACAAGGCAGCAGACACCACAGCCCCTGTAATTACTTTAATAGGTTCAACAATAATTCAACTATCGGTAGGAGACACCTTTACAGACCCGGGAGCAACTGCTACCGATGCTGTAGACGGAGACCTTACTGCTTCAATTACAAGCACGTCAACGGTTGACACTTCTGTGGTTGGTTTTTATGCAGTTTTATATTCTGTTACAGATGCTGCTGGAAATGCTGCTTCGATTTACCGAGAAATTAACGTAACAGCAGTAGCAATTTCATATAACATTGGGGTTGTCGCTAGCTCTAATTCTGATTATACCTTAACAGGTTATGATAGAAATGGGACAGTTGATGGATATGATGCCCCAATAACAATAAACGCAGGAGACACTCTTAATTTTGATGTAAATGCTCCTGGTCATCCATTCTATATAAAAACAGCTCAAGAACCAGGAACAGGATATCAAGCTTCTAATGTAACTAATAATGGAACAACAGGTGGAGTAGTTAGTTGGACACCTACAACTACTGGAACATATTATTATCAATGCTCAGTTCACAGTGGAATGTATGGGACAATTACCGTTCAATAATGTCAATATCTAATTGCTTGAATAAATGATGATATTTAATCTAACATCAACTCGTTTGCTCTAACAGCTTGTTTACTGGCTTTGCATGAAAGGGTATTATTTCCTTTTTCAACTTTGGCAAAGTGTATCGAAAGATACTTAGAATTCGAGAAGTTCATCAAGATTCTTTGGGATTTTAGAAAGTTGCTCCTCAGCAAATAATAGTTTTCCTTTTTTAACTTTTAATTCTGCTTTTAATTTAGTTAAGGACTTTTGCTCTTCTGATACCATAAATTTAGATTCTTCAGCAATAAGTATATTATTATCCCCCATACATGTTGTTCCTCTCATATATATGAAAACATTACCTGATGAGCCTAGCTCTCTGAAATCAATTTCGTATTTGAATAAATTATTACAGTCTGGGAAAAGAGCTTTTGCTTTCCTCAATAAATTAAGTTTCGTAGAATTCACGGCTTCCTCTTGCATACTGCCCTTGGCATAAACGTTATCAGCTGCATTCTCGATTGCATAATCAATTAAACCTCCTGCAAATCTATCTCCAGTAGAAGAAGCTAAATTAAGCCATTTACTGCCTATCAAGATGGTCTACTTCAAAACACACACCGATGAAATAGTAAGAGCCTTATAAAGCAATACAAGAAAGAATACTGCTACAGAATACCTAAAGAAATTAAATACTGTTCTAAAAGATTACAATGAAGATGAATTTAGAGATAAATATTTTCAAAAGTATTATCAAACAGAAGACACAAAGTTAAAACGCCCTGTTAAAATTGAATCCGTTAACAACGCAATTAAAAAAATTAATTCACTTAAAAGGTTAGAAGCATTTTTGTTTTGGCTTTACAGTTTTTGTCTAAGGGGTTTAGATGGGCAAGATGTTACTTTAGTAAGTGATAAATTATTAGTTGAGGATTCTCCTCTTGCCGATTATATCTACGATTTTGATATTGAAGGATATGATACACCAGTACACATTGAATTAAAGCGTAAAAAGACTGCTGCAAGAACCTTTACGTTATTAATTAACGCTTATCCTACGTTAAGTATAAACGAGCTCTTAAAAAAAGTTATACGGATTAATAGACCAGATGAGGTAAATGAAGATGATGGCTTAAAACTATTTAAGTGGGATAGATTAACCAATAAAAGAAAGTGGGATTTATACGTAACTCGGGAAAACAAAAGAACGTTAAAAGCTACAGAACTTATTCAAAAAGGTAGTATTCAAGATTTTGGTAATTTAATGTATCAAACCCACCAAGAATTATCAAAAAACTATGAGGTTAGTTGTGCTGAGTTAGACTTTTTAGTTGACTAACCAAAGATATTGATCAAGTTGTGGGAAGTAGAATGATGGGAGGTGGTTTTGGTGGCTGCACCATAAGCTTAGTAAATGAAAATTTTGTAAACACCTTTTTAGCTTTAGCTAAAGAAAAGTACAAAAAAAAATTTGGTGCAGAATTAAATTCAATTTTGGTAGAGATTTCTAATGGTGTTGAAGTTTTTAAATAAAGGTCAAGTGGTATTGATTCTTTGTAACCCTTACTTAGCTCTTGCTTTCGATGGGTTTTTTTTATTTGTTTAGATGTATATAAATTGATATAAAATCCAATTGTTAGGATTATATAGCCTAAAACATTAATCCATTTTCCACCAATATAAATTACTAATGTACCTATCAAAACTAATAAAGTTCCAGTTTTTTGATTTTTCATTACTAACCTAAATATACTAAATCTCTAATTAATACAAAATTCATCTCCAACCAAATACTCATTGTAAACTTCTTCTGATATTATAACCTGCCCACTAGGAAGTGTATTCTCATATCTGTTATTTCCTAATTCATCATCTAGAAAATAATATTGTCCTTCCGCAATAAATTTTTCTCCTATTGTAAAGCAATCATCTCTTTTATCACAACTATATAGAATCGTTAGTCCAATAAGTAGTAATAGAATTTTTTTCATTTTATTTAATTAACGTGTGCTATTATAGTAATTGAGTAAAATAGCTAGAATAAGAACTACAACTATTACCCATCTATATTTATTTTTTCCATTTTATTTGATTTTAAATTATAGTTACTAAATGTAAAAGTTAAATCTCTAAAGATATAATTTGGTTAAGGTGTATTGTAAGGCTAACTAAATAAAAGAAGCCATAACAAACATACCAAGACCAAATAATACTAAATTATATACGTATGCTAAGACTCCGCCGATAGTCCAAAGTACTCCCATTAATTTCATCATTTCATTAAAATTAACTGAGAAATTACCTTCACCAATAATCTTTGGCACTTTAAAAATTATTTTTTTTGAAAAGTAGCCAATTGTAAATAACAAAATACCCAATACTATAGTTGACAAAGAAGACCAATCAAGATTCACAATTACAAAATATATGCCAAGACCCAAAGGAAGCCTGAACAAGATAACTTCAGAAGTGAGAATTAAACTACAATGCTTACTAGACGATTAAATAGGCTCTTTAGACTTAAACGAGTTAGACAATAACCAGCGTATTAAGATGCTTCAAATAGCCTTACAACAAACTTTGCCTAAGTTGAATCAGGAAGTATATGAGGTTGAAGACTTGCCTTTGTTTGTGGAATGAAAACAAGCTTTAAAAACAATTTTGTACATTGTATTTATAAATTAGATATATGAAAAAATACTTACCACTACTTATTAGTTTTGCGTTTCTATCTTGTGGTTCAGATGATGATACCCCCGATGCACCATCTTCTACTTACTCAATTTCTGTAACTGCAAGTTCTAATAGAGATTATACCCTTGTAGGAACTGATGCTAATGGAGAGGTTAGCGGTAATGATCCTTCAACAACAATTAGACAAGGAGAGACCATTAGCTTTAGTGTAAATGCTGCTAGTCATCCATTTTATATCAAGACAGTTCAAGGGACAGGAACAGATAATCAAGTTTCCAATGTAACTAATAATGGAGCTACAAATGGTGATGTTCGTTGGACACCTGCAGCTGCTGGAACCTATTATTACCAATGTTCACCTCATAATGGTATGTATGGAACAATTACAGTTCAATAACGGGCATATCCACTTCAGTTAGTTCTGATAATGAAGACAAGCTTTAAAATCAGTTTTGTACATTGTAATTATATTAACTTTAAACAAATCAAATGAAACAATTATTATTTATTTTTCTATTTGCAGGAATATGCTCAACGATATATTCACAAGACGCTACTCTTACAGCTGAAGAGAAGCAAGAGCTTTTACAGGCAAGTCCGTTTAATTCAGTTTATCCTTCATCAATTCTGAAAAGTGCTGATACATATTTTAAAGCTCAGATAGGTCTATATTCAGAAGGTGTAATAGCTGAAAAAGAAGCTCATTTAATAGCACTTGGGACATCTGCAGCTATCAAATGTCAATACTGTGTTCCTTATCATATTTCTGAATTAAAGAGGCTAGGAGCGTCTGAAGATGAAATAAAAACTGCGGTTCTTATTGCTGCTGATATAATGAAAATGAGCACTTTATTTTATGGTAATGAATTTGATTTAGAAGCATTTAAAAAAATGCTAAAAGGAGAATAAAAAAACAAGCTTTAAAATAGTTTTGCATTTTAGTTTCAAATAACAATATATTATGAATTAAAAACTTTTGATATGGACAACTGCTTCTCTAATTTTTGGGGCGACTCTAATTATCCCAATTATATCAACAGTATTTTAGGTTTGCTTTTAATTATTTCTGGAACACAAGTATTTTCCAAAAAGAAATAAAAAACCCAACTATAAGAAACAGCTGGAGTGAGGGCTAAAAAGCATCAATAACACTTGATCTTCTTTATTCAATAACGTCTATTCAACACTCTATTTCATTTGTTGATTAACAACAGTAAAACCGTCTAAATCACTAAAAGATATAAAATAATGAGGTTTAATTTTTATTTATTTTAGTGAAACTAATTAAATCTATATTATGAAAAAAATACTTTTTACTATTATACTTTTTCAAATTTTTTCCTGTTCAAACTCTGTTAAAAATAAAGATTCAATTGTTGTAAATAATTATGATTCAAATGAGCTAACATTCATTTTAGAGATGAATACAAAAAACAATCTAAAAGCTGAAGTTGAAGACTTCACTCAATATTTATCTGATTTCATAGTTGAGAGAGAGCCTTCAACTATTTATGGATACTATCTTTCAGAAGATGGAAATAAAGTAACATTGATTGAGAGATATAACAATAGTCTAGACGGAATTAAACACGGTGAAGATTTTATAAATGGTCCAAATTTTAAAAAATTTTTCAAGTTTTTTGAGATTGAATCATTTATTGTTTTAGGAAAAGCATCTGATGAATTCAAGAAGTTTTGTTCAGAAAATGGATTTGTTATAGAATATAGAGAATCCATTGGAGGATATATAAGAAAATAACTAAACCATAGGCATATTATCTTCAGTAAGTTCAGAGATTTTTAAGCCTTTTTGATTTGAGTTATTAAATATTTTTGTCAATAACTTAGCTGAAAAAGCTTCATTTTGGGTGTTCTATTGTAGCTTTGGTGTGAGGTGGCTAGCTTTTAGAAATATTTTTTGTTTCAGAAAATCAGACTTGAATTTAAACTTTGTATATTTAATGTAATAATCAGAGTTCTCTTTGTTAAATCTCTACAATATAAGCTATTATTATGTTAAAAAACACACTATTATCTTTATTATTTTTAGTTTCCGCAATTCAAGTAAACGCACAGGGAAAACATGCTTATCCGGAAGATGACCCCCTAGTTAAGGAGTTTTTAGAAATAGGGATTATTGACCAAAAAGTCATGATGCCTATGCGTGATGGGATCCGTTTGTCTACAGATATTTACAGACCAAAGACAGATAAACCAGTTCCTATTATTTTTTCAAGAACCCCTTATAATTTCAACAACTGGAGGGATGGAAAAGTTAATACTCGAGCAATTAAAAAAGCATTAGAGGCAGTAAAACGCGGTTATGCTTATGTAATACAGAACGAAAGAGGACGTTATTACTCGGAAGGAGAATGGGATATTCTGGGAATACCCTTAACAGATGGCTACGATGCATTTACATGGATTAAAGACCAAGAATGGTCTAATGGGAAAATAGGAACGCTGGGTTGTTCTTCTACTGCAGAATGGCAAATGGCTGTTGCTGCTTTAGACCACCCATCGCATGCTGCTATGGTGCCTCAGGGCTTTGGAGCCGGTGTAGGTACTGTAGGTGATTTTTTTGAACAAGGAAACTGGTATAAAGGAGGAGCAGAGCAACTGCTTTTTTTCTCGTGGTTATATGGAGTGGAACACGATAAGTTTAAGCCTAGAATACCAGCGGGTGCTACCCAAGAAGATTTATTAAGAATTTCTAGATATTATGATTTAGCTCCTGAAAACCCTAAAGTAGACATGTCAGAAGCCTTGGCTCATTTACCCATAAAAGACATGTTAAAGAACATGAAGGGTAAAAGTGAGGTATTCGATCAAATGGTAATTAGAAAACCTAATGATCCCGCTTGGTTCGAAGGAGGTCTTTACCACGACACCATGGATTTTGGTGTTCCAAGCTTTTGGTTTGCTTCTTGGTATGACGTTTCGGTAGGTCCTAACATTACACTGTTCAATCACTTGCGTGAAAATGCTAAAGATCCAGAAATTAGAGACAACCAATACTTGGTTATTTCACCAACACTACATTGTGCTTATACCCGCGCTACAGAAAATACTGTTGTAGGTGAAAGAAGCATGGGCGATGCAACTTTAAATTATAATGAACAAATCTATAAATGGTTTGATCTGTGGCTAAAAGACCAGCCCAATGATTTTAAAGAAAACACACCTCGGGTTCAATACTTCACTATGGGAAGTAACACTTGGAATTTCTCGGAAGTATGGCCTCCAAAAGAATCTAAAATGACTACTTACTACTTGCATTCTAAAGGAAAAGCAAACAGCCGCTTTGGAGATGGTAAACTGAGTAGAAAAAAACCAGCTAAGAATAGCCCAAAAGATGGTTTTGTTTATGACCCCATGGACGCAGTTCCTTCTTATGGTGGAAACGTTTGTTGTACAGGTAATGCTGTTAAAGGAGGTGCATTTGACCAACAAGAGCTTGAGACTAGAAATGACATCTTAGTCTATACATCTGAACCTTTTGAAAAAGGAGTAACCTTGAGTGGTTTTGTAGAAACAATTCTATACGTTTCTTCTGATGCCAAGGACACTGATTTTACGGTTAAGTTAATTGATGTAGCTCCAGATGGGACTGCATATAATTTGGACGAAACCATCCAAAGAGCTCGATATAGAGAAGGATATGATAAGGAAGTTTTTATGGAAGAAGGAAAAGTATATGCATTAGAGATTTCTAAACTAGCTACTTCAAATTACTTTAAGCCGGGGCATAGCATTCGAATAGAAATATCAAGTTCAAATTTCCCTAGGTTTGCTCGAAACTTAAATACTGGTGGAGATAACTTTGACGAATCTAAATCAGTTATTGCAAACAACAATGTGCATCATAACAGTAAGCACTTGTCAAAAATTGTATTGCCACTTATTAAATAAGAAACATATTTAAAATAAAAAGTCCTGTAAGATCCTTACGGGACTTTTTTTATTGGAGTCTATTTTACATTCCCCCTTTTCTGTTTGGAGACCTAGGAGTAGGCCATTCCATTTGCCTACCTGTTCTTTTACTTACAGGTAAGATAATCTGATCTCTTGAAGTGGTTTCTGGATCTTCAGAAGCCATATAAGCTAAAACTGCTGTAAGAATAGCATTGTTTCTAACATCATCAAAAATAATTTTATCGTACGTATCTCTATTGGTGTGCCAAGTGTAATTCCAATATGACCAGCTTAATGAACTTAAACTAAAAGCAGGAGCACCCGCTGCAACAAATGCAGCATAATCAGATCCTCCACGACCTGGAGTTCCAGGGAAGTTAGTTTCTATATGTTTGGAAATATCAGCCGGTACTTCGTGTAACCATCTGCCAATATAATCGTAGGAATGAAGAAAACCTTGCCCAGATATATTGACAACTCTTCCGGTTCCATTATCTTGATTAAACACTACTTGTACATTTTTTACAATCTCAGGATTATCTTCAACAAAGGCTCTTGATCCATTTAGACCTTGTTCTTCGCTTCCCCAATGTCCAACTAATATTGTTCTCTTTGGATTTGGATATACTTTTTTAAGGATTCGCATTGCTTCCATCATAACCAAAGAACCTGTTCCGTTGTCTGTTGCTCCATTTCCACCATCCCAAGAGTCAAAGTGTGCAGAAAGTATAACATACTCCTCTGGCTTTTCACTTCCTTTAATCTTTGCTATGGTGTTAAATGTAGGCACTTCTCCCAATTCTTTAGATAGAGCAACTATATTCAATGTTGGTTTTTCTCCCCTAGTAGCTAATCTATAAACCAAAGAATAATCTTCTAACTCGAGGTCAACTGTTGGGATTTTCTTTGTTCTAGCGCTGAAAATTTTACTTACACCAAAACCTTTTGACCAGTAAGAGGTAACAATTCCAACTGCTCCAGCTTCTTCTATTGCTTGGTTAATGGTTCTCGAAGTATAGCCAGTATTTCTCATGTTTGCTCTCCAGGACTTATTTGCAGCAACTCTTTCAGATTTCATTTTCTCAAAAGATTCTTCTGTTGCAAACTCTTCTCAATTATAATCGGGTCTACCTGAAGCTTCTAATTTAGAAACCATAACTAACTTTCCTTTTACAGAAGGTAACCATTTAGCAAATTCTAAGGAATCTTTTATCATAGGAAGAATTACAGCTTCTGCAGTAACACCTTTTTTAGAAGTAGAAGGGTTCCAGGCCAATTGAGTTCCTTTTAGACTTTGAACTCTAGGGGAAAGCATGTCTACGTGGGTAATACCTCGTTCCCATCCCCTCCAAGTACCATAAGATTCGTTTCGTGCAGAAATTCCCCATTTGGAATAGGTTGCAACTGCCCAATCATGCGCCTGTTTCATTTGTGGAGTACCCACTAATCTGGGCCCAAAGCCGTCTAATAATTGCTGTCCTAAATTCTCTAACTGAGAGTTCTCATTTGCCTCTGTAACAATCTGGTCTATTACTTGTTGATCTTCTGCGTTACCATTGAAACTAAGCATTAGAAACCCTAGTGATAGTAATAAAAATATTTTTTCCATAATTATTTTTTTTATCTTGTTTAAAGATAGTCAAATCAATAAAACAGCCTAATGAAATAATAATCAGTTGCTAGACAAGGTTTTATGAAATTTAATTTCAAAAAAATCTTAATGTTTGTTTTAAGAACACGCACCCGAAGTGAAACTCAAAACTCCTTTAGAGTTTGCCTTACAGTCGTTTGAATAGGTTTTGTTATCACAGCCACAAACTGGGCTGTAAATCTCATAACAAATTGCCGAATTATCGATTTGAGATACGTCTATACATTCTTCGGAAGGAGTCGAATTATCTTGTGAAGAACAAGAAAACAAAAGACAACTTATGCTTATAAATAACACGATTTTGATTGGCATGTATTGGTTTATTTTTTTCGTAGTATCAAAGATACATTAAAACTTTAGTTTTTTATTTGAGGGTTTTTTAATTATCAAACACAATTTATTTATATTTATATAATTTTTTTTAATATTTTATGTAATATGAAAAACACACTAACTATTTTATTATTGATTATTACAAGTTACTGCTTTTCACAAGAGTTTGACACAGATAAATATCTAAACGGCACATGGTGTCAAAAAGGTAATGAGGAATGCTTTGATTTGATTTCTCAAGATGGACTTTTAATGTTTGCAATTCCAGATGGAGGGTATATTGCAGGAGTTGAAATCTTAAAGTACGATGATATAAATAAAAAAATATTTTGGAGAATTGTCGGTACTGCCAAGGAGACTCAATACTTTGAAATTTTAAAGAAAAATAAAGTAAACCATTTTGATGGTGTAAAAACTAAAGCCCTTTATCGAATTAATAAAAAAGAATAGTTACTTTACCTAATAACAAATCAAAACAATTTTTATGCTTGATGGTTTAAAAAGTTGTGCCTTGTCAGATTTTGAATATTGGCTAGTAATTCGTCTTTATACAGCTGCTTTGATTCCCGTTTTTTTATCAATTTATCTTCTCTTTAAAAAGAAAATGACGGTTAGACTTGCATCAACCTTAGTTGCCGCTTTTGTAATAGCCGCAATTGGGTGGGAGCTTTGGTTAACATATGGTTTGGCTGGAGGACTTCCAGTGAACGAGAGAAGAAGTGCAGCTCTTAGTTGTACTATTCCCTTTCATTTAAACTGGATTTTAAATTCATTAGCAGATGTTCTTATTGTTTGGATTGGAATAGCGTTTGTGAAGTTGCTTTACAAAAACAAACCTTCGCCTTTTTTGAAATGGAATTGGAGTGCTTTTTTAATTTTATTATTTTGGTTTATTGCTCAAAATATTTATGTCGAAGGTTTCTTTTATAAATTTCAGCTGGGTAGTAATGGAGATCTTTCTTGGGCTCCGATGCATCCTTTAGGATCATGGATAAATCCATCCCTATTTGAAATATCAGGTAGTCCAATTACGTTACAGGCGCAATGCAGTTGGATCATTATGACTCCAATAATATACTTAGTGGCACTATATTTTCACAGAAAACATCAAGAAGGGTAGGAGTGATTTGCTATTCAAAAAAACAAGCCATGCACTCAGGTCATTATAAAGTTTAAAAACGTTACCGACCAATGCAGTTGCAATTATAAAGTATTTATAAATCTTTAAACCCATAGTTGTTCGTTGGTCTTCAGTTGAAACTTTTCCAAATTTAGTTTAAATAACTAGCTGCCTCCCCAGCTGTCTTGAAAAAAAACACCAACAGCTAATTCTGCCCATAGGTAAATTAAGATAAGTACAACTAGAAGCAAAATTATTTTTTTTCTCATTAAAAATACATCTATTTGTTTTGAGTTTTTTGATATTTAAATAGTTTCAAGAAAGTAAAGAGCTAAAAGGGTAACCAAAATCCCTTTCACAAAACTAAGATAAGCCCATAGAACTGTTTTTTTCGAATGAAATTAAATCGCAAGGCGAACATTTTTTTCATGAGTGTTCTTTACAGCTTATAATAATCATTTTAAATGTACATAAAATTCTTAATAACAGATCAGTATAGTTTTTTGATGTAAATATTTTCAAAAGCTATGCTGCTATAATTTCTTGAATTGCTATTTTTTATTGACTTTTGTTTCTGTTCTTTTTGAGCATATTAATCCATACTTTTACTAAATGCAAGCTATATACCGTTTAATTCTTTTCAATTTAAAGTACTACGGCGTCTGGGTAATGTATTTTATTATTGCTCGCTTTTTATTCTTGATATATTATTTTGATTCAACAAAATTATTAGAAGCAAACGAGATATTATCTTCAATTACTTTCGGTCTAAGACTTGATTTATCTATAGCTGCTTATGTTGCAGTAATCCCATTTATTTTATCTTTTTTGAGGGTTTTTATTTATGGAAAACTAATACGCATACTTCATAAAGCATATTCTTTTGGAATTATTTTAGTATTAAATGGTCTGTTTTTAGCAGACTTGTTTTTGTATTCATACTGGAATACACGCATAGACACTACCTTTATTCGATACCTCAATACACCAGAGCTTATGTTTGCTTCTGCTACAACAGCTGAAATTATTTTATTTTCAGGACTACTTGTTGCCTTAACCTTTGCGTTATTGAGCATATTTAATTCTTTTTTTTACAAGAACTATAATGAGTCAGAAAAGCTGTCGTATTATGGTGCTCCAATACTAATTGTCATTTTGGGATTTTTAATTCTTCCGATGCGCGGAGGTTTACAAACCATACCTATTAACCAGAGTAATGTGTATTTTTCTAAAAAGATGTTTGCTAATCACGCGGCAATAAATTATGCTTGGAACTTTATGCATGCCTACACAAAACTTGTAGATCCTAACGAACATCCCTTTTTAACCTATAAACCGCTTGAGGCTGAAGCAATTTATGAATCTTCAAAAAAACCTTTGCTTTCGAAGGATTCTATTTTCATTAATATTTTAAAAGTCAAAAAACCGAATGTGATATTTATTATTTGGGAAGGACTAACAGCTAAAGTTGTTGGCCCCTTAGGAGGAGATAAAACCATAACACCAAACATAAATCAGTTATCAGACGAAGGAATTCTGTTTGCCAATTTCTATGCAAACGGAGACCGAACAGATAAAGGCTTAGTGGCCTTGTTAAGCGGGTATTATCCTCAGCCCAAACAAAGCATTATTAAAATACCTGTAAAGTCTAAAAAGCTTCCATTGTTGTTTCAGGAAATGAAAACAAGTGGCTATCAAAACTTTTTTTATTACGGAGGAGATTTGAATTTTGGAAATATGAATACTTACCTCACCGGAAAAGGAATTGATCAAATTTATGGCTCGGAAATATTTGAAAGTAAAGATTGGAATTCCAAATGGGGGGTTCATGATCATGTACTTTTTGATCGGGTAACTACAGATTTTAATAAACAAGAACAAGAGCCTTTCTTTAAGACCATCCTAACTCTAACGAGTCATGAGCCCTATGAATTTCCTGGTGAGTATAAGTTTGGTAAAAACACAGAATTGAATAAATTTAAAAGCTCCATGGCTTATACCGACAAAGCGGTTGGAGATTTTATTGCATTTGCAAAAAATCAGCCCTGGTGGAAAAACACATTGGTTATCATTTCGGCAGACCATGGACATCCCTTACCAAAAACTCCGGGTCAAAACTTTAATGCTCCCAGCAGGTTTAAAATTCCTATGCTTTGGTTAGGAGGGGCCCTCGAAACTCCGGGAACAATCAATCCAAATTTAGGCTCGCAGGTCGACCTTGCATTCACGCTTTTAGACTTACTAGATGCAGATAACAGTTCCTTTGAATTTGGAACCCACCTTTTTAATTCCAATAAAAATCGCTTTGCTCATTATGTCTTTAGCGAAGGATTTGGAACCATAAACAATTCAGGTTTTATGGTTTATGATTTTATAAGTCAAGACGTTGTTCAGTCGGAAGGAAAAGAAGAAGAATCTTTAATAAGACTTGGTAAAGCTATTTTACAAACCACATATCAAGATTTTCTTGAAAAGTAATACATAAATGGAACTCAATACACATCATCTAATAACACCCAAAACAGCCCGCTACTCAACTTATGGAAAAATGAGTGCAAAGACTAAATATTTTTGGTTTGTGCTCCACGGATCTAATATGTTAGCGGAGCAAATGCTTTATAAATTCAAAGAGTTCGACCCGGAAACTCATTTTGTAGTCGCGCCAGAAGGCTTATCTCGATTTTATGTAAACGGATTTGGAGGTGATGTTGTTTCTTCTTGGATGACCAAGCGTGATCGCTTAGAAGAGATTCATGATTTTTCGGTCTATTGTTCGACCTTATTTGATTTGCATGTTCAAAAAATTCCGGCTACATGTAAGACTATAATTATGGGTTTTTCTCAAGGAGGAATAACAGCCATGCGTTGGCTTCATCACATTGAAGTTAGCGTTGATTTTTTAATTCCATATGCCTCATGGATTCCAGAGGATATTGACTACGAAATTGCAAAAACGAATTGGGATCAGATTTGTAAAATTTTCACATACGGAGAACAAGACCAGTTCTTGAATGAAAAAAGAATAAATGAAATTAAAGAAATTTGTGAGCGAGGAAATATAGATTTCAATATCGAGGCTTACCCTGGAGAACACCGAGTAGATAAAAAGCAGTTGAAAAAGATATTTAAACAGTATATTGAAGAAAAAAAATAATTATAGTTTATGGCAGACACTAAATTTTGGGATGGATCAGATCACTATTTATGTGATAAAGAATTAGCTCAAGCATTTCATATAGCACGAACCTTAGGAATGCCTTTACTTATAGAAGGGGAACCCGGAACTGGAAAAACAGAGTTACCACTTCAATATGCAGCAAGTCAGCAAACAGAAATGTTTGTTTACCCAGCTGGATCTAGAAGTAATGTGGAGCAGTTTGTTGCCAAGTTTGATCACGTTAAGTATTTAAGAGATTCACAGATTGAAATTCTCAATGCTCAACGAAATGAGAAAGGGTTAGACACCAAGCTTTCAACAGGCGGAAGAGATACAGAGAATTTATCAGATTATGTTGTAATGGGACCTGCAACTAAAGCATTTAGTCAACCCAATTCGGTTTTGCTAATAGATGAAATTGACAAGGCCCCCCGAGAATTTCCAAACGACTTACTTTATGCCTTAAGCCACCGTAAGTTTATTTTACCAGAATCTGGAAAAGTAATCAAAACTACAGAAAAAGACATGCCTACTATTGTAATAACATCAAATAGGGAGCAAGAGTTACCAACCGCCTTTAAGGGAAGATGTATTTATCATTACATTCAATTCCCAGATGCCGAAAAAATGCGATTGATTGTTAGTAAACACCACCCTAAAGTTTCTAATAAAATTGTGGAGTCCTCTTTAGATATATTTTACCAATTAAGAAGGATTGGTCTGGAGCGCGCTCCGACAACCAGAGAGTTACTCAATTGGTTGCGTTATGTAAAGACGTTTTCTACTCAAGAAGCTTTGTCTAAAATCAACGCCTTAGACGGTCTAGGAACCTTAATTAAAACCCAAGCAGATTTAGAACGTGTTCAGCATCAATTTGGGAATGCATCCGAGCAGAGCTTTGGAACGTTAAACTAGTTGTATGTTTACAAAACTCCCAGAAGCATTTAATAAATTTGATTTATCTGTAGATGTCCGTGCTCTTTTATTATTGCAAAAAGCAATGGATCGAGGGCTTGTTAAAACCATAGGCGATTTATATAATGTGCTTCGAACTTTTATCATAAAAGATCCGGAACATATAGGGCCATATACCAAGGCTTTTTATTCTTATTTCTTGGACATTAACATCCGACCTAACGAAAGATTAAACGATGCAATTCTGAGGTCACAAACTTTCGAACAGTGGAAAGAAGTTAATTTTGGTCGTATCGAAGAAGACATAACCCCTGAAGAATGGGTGAATCGATTTTTAGATCAAGTTCATCTTACTCATTACGACATTAAAGAAGTGTTAGACGGGAAAGAACTTTGGGACAAAGACAAGGGCGACCTAGCAGACGAGCAAGAACAAAACCAAGAAGAAACACCCAACAGACCTTTAGATCGAATGGCAGATTATTCTGATCTCAGTTTAGAAGAGCTTATGCAACGGATGGAAGAAGTAATGAAGCACCAGCAGTCGCAGCATAGTGGCGGAAGTCATTGGTTAGGTACCGGAGGTATATCTCCATATGGTCATGGTGGTGCTGCTAAAGATGGAATACGAGTTGGTGGTTCTGGAGGTGGCAAAATGGCACGTAAAGTTTTAGGAGATTCAAATTACTTTCCAGTAGATTTAGATGCCGTTTTGAATGACAACAACATAGATGCAGCATTAGCTTCTTTAAAAGGAATTGTAGAAGAAACGGCTCAAGAAACTTTGGATGTTAAAGAGACCATTGAAAAAGGATTGGAACGCGGAGGTTTATTCATTCCTGAAATCAAAAACGAAACTTTTGATAAATTACAAGTTCTTCTAGTTATTGATAATGGAGGTTATTCAATGCATCCCTACATTAAAGCGGTTCAGACTTTGTTTAGAAAAATGAAAACGCGATTTGCTCATGATCTGGAAACCTATTATTTCCACAATACGGTTTATCGTCAAGTATTTTCAGATTCTCAGCGTCGAAAAGCACTTCCAATAGAGCGTCTTTTGTCGAAAGACCCAAATTATCATGTATTTTTTATAGGAGATGCGGCAATGGCACCTTACGAACTAGATCGCACAAGCTTGAATACCTATGCTGACATTAAAGACCATTTTAAGAAAGTTGCCTGGCTAAATCCTGAACCTATTAAGTTCTGGAATGGAACCCTCTCTACACAAATCATAAAAGAACTTTTACCGATGTATCCACTCACACCCAAAGGTATCGAAGGAGCTGTTCTTGAAATGAACCGTAAAAAGTAATTTATATATAGGGAATAGGAGATTTGATTTGATCGTTTGGAGGCTTTAATTTTCATAAGTTTTTATGGGTTTTAACCTCAATATTTAAGCCCAAAAAAGGGTTCCAAAACACCTTACTTAAAAAAAATAATCAAAAAAGTCTAGAAAAGTAATTTTTAAATAAAAAAATTTATAAATTTGCACCTCTTAAAACATTAAAGAAAAACCTGTATTATGGCTAAAGAAACATTTGATCGGTCAAAACCCCACTTAAATATTGGAACCATCGGTCACGTAGATCACGGTAAAACTACACTAACTGCTGCAATTACTAAAGTAATGTCAGACGCTGGTTACTCTGAAGCGAGAAGTTTTGACCAAATCGACAACGCTCCTGAAGAAAAAGAGCGTGGT
>Ga0307995_1001169_pt1 | contig 16682 bp, 15 predicted proteins | sample EllFjometagen262_FD_203132 | JGI IMG/M metagenome (GOLD analysis project Ga0307995, IMG submission 203132) | Marine microbial communities from Ellis Fjord, Antarctic Ocean - #262 | ecosystem: Environmental > Aquatic > Marine > Unclassified | place: Southern Ocean | collected 2014-11-02
AAAAATTTTTTTCCATCAACTACACCTACAGCAAAACCAGCTATATCAAACTTTCCTTTTTCATAAGTGCCAGGCATTTCTGCAGTTTCCCCACCAACTAATTCACAATTAGAAATTTTACAACCTTTTACTATCCCCTTAATGATTGATTTTAATTTTTTTAAATCAATTTTATTAATCGATATATAGTCCAGAAATATTAGCGGTTTTGCCCCCTGAACAATTAAATCATTTACACTCATCGCAACCAAATCAATTCCAATTGTGTCATATTTGTTGAGAGTATTTGCTATCTCTACTTTTGTTCCAACACCATCAGTACACGCTACAATTTTTGGTTTTCTTAAATTACTTGGAATATCGGTGATAGAGCCAAAACCACCAATATTATTAAACTTCTTTTTGCCTTTATTATTTGATGAAATATTAGATATGAATTTAACAAAATTGTCTGCAACACTTATGTTTACACCACTTTTTTCATAGGTAAATTTTTCTTTTTTCATTAGTATAAAATATGCAAATTATTAATAAATTATTAAGATTACAAAAAGTATATATATTTTTTATTTCATTCGTTCTATTTATAATATTTTTTTTCACAACATATTTGCAGGCAAATACTTTCAAAGTATCTGATATCGAAATTTCATCAGCATTTGAGCTAAATTTTAATAAAAATAGAGTAATAGATGATGGCTTTCAAACTTCTTTTTTAAATTTACTTACTATGATTACAACCTCAGGTGATAAAGATAAAATAAAAAATATCCCAACTAAAGAGCTCAAAGCTATGATTGATTCTTTTACAATTAGTGATGAGAAGTTCATTAATAATAAATATTTTGCAAAACTTGAAACCAGATTCAATAAAAAAAAAATTTTAAATTATTTAGAAAGAAAAAATATATTTCCCTCAATTCCCATAAGAAATAAAGTTTTATTGTTACCAATATTAATAGATATTGATTCAGGAAGTATAGATTTATTTGATAATAATATTTTTTACAAAAATTGGAACAATGAAAAAAAAGGGTATCAATTATTAGACTATTTATTGCCTAGTGAAGATTTAGATGATTTAAATAAAATTCAAAAAATGTCAAACTCAGTTGAAAATTATGATTTCTCGAATTTAATAAACAAATATGATTTAGACGATTATATAATTTTAATAATATATAAAAACATAAGTGAAATTAAAATACTTTCTAAAATTAATCTAAATAATACACTTAAAATTAATAATCAAAAATATACAAAAATTAATCTAGATAATAAAAAAGATTTTAACAAGATATTAGAAAATTTAAAAATAACCTATGAAGATTATTGGAAAAAAAATAATGAAATTAATACATCTATTAAACTTCCATTAACTCTCTCAATAGATAGCAAAAAACATAAAAAAATTATACAATTAGAACAAGCACTCAATTCTATAGATTTGATTTCAGATTTTTATATATTAAAATTTGATAGTAAGACTATTAAATATAAAATAATTTATAATGGTTCTCCTAAAACCTTTCTTAATGATATGAGTAAAAATAATCTTGATTTAGTTAAGGAAAGCAACACGTGGGTAATTGAATGAAAAGTTTAAACCAACTATTACTAGATTTTGATTATGAGCAAAATTTCAGAGACGATGATTTTTATGTAGGTGCTAGTAATTATTACCCATTTGAACTTATTAATAAATGGCCTAAGTGGGAAAAGAATTTTTTAAATATATGCGGTGAAAAATATTCTGGCAAAACACATCTGGTTAATATCTTTTTAAAAAAGTTTAATGGGGTTCGAATTGAATCACGCTTGTTAAATGATGAAAGCTTAAAGCAAATAAAACCTCATCAAAATATAGTCTTAGAGGATTTAAACCTGAATATTAATGAAAAACTTGCTTATACCCTTTTTAATATAATTGATCAGGATAATAAGTTTTTAGTGATTACTTCGGTTAAACCAATATCTGAAATTAACTTTCAATTAGTGGATCTTAGATCAAGAACTAAAAACTGCCTTTTGGCTAAAATTGAAAACCCTAATGATGAATTAATGTTTGCTTTAATATTAAAAAACTTATCTGACAGACAAATTACTTTAAATAAAAAATTGATTGATTTTATTATTAAAAGAATTGACAGATCGTATGGCAAAATATTTGAATTCATATATAAAATTGACAAGATTAGTTTAAAAAAAAAAAAATCAATTGATTTTAAGATTATTAATGAGGCATTAGAAGAATAAGTGAATAGATATAGAACCCATAATTGTAATGAACTAACAAAAATTGATAGTGGACAGGATATTATTTTATCTGGATGGATTAATAAAAAAAGAGATCATGGAAACCTTTTATTTATTGATCTAAGAGATAACTATGGAATGACTCAATGCATTGTTGATAAAGGTAATGATTGCTTTAAAGAACTCGAAAAAATTCAATTAGAAAGTGTCGTTAAGGTTAGTGGAAAAGTTATTTTGAGAAGTGTTGATACTATTAATTCTGATTTAAAAACAGGAGAAATTGAAGTCAATATTATTTCTTTTGAAATTTTAGGTACATGCAAAGAACTCCCAATGCCTGTATTTAGTGACCAAGAATACGCTGAGGAAATTAGACTTAAGTATAGATTTTTAGATTTAAGAAGAAAAAAAATTCATGATAATATTATTTTAAGATCTAAAGTTATTTCATTTATTAGAAATGAAATGTTTATGTTGGGTTTTTTAGAATTTCAAACTCCAATACTAACCTCATCAAGTCCAGAGGGAGCTAGAGATTTCTTGGTTCCCAGCAGATTGAATCCAGGCAAATTTTATGCACTCCCACAAGCACCTCAACAATTTAAACAATTAATAATGGTATCTGGATTTGATAAATATTTTCAAATTGCACCATGTTTTAGAGACGAAGATGCTAGAGCAGATAGAAGTCCAGGTGAATTCTATCAACTTGATATAGAGATGTCCTTTGTAGAGCAAGAGGATATTTTTCAAGTTGTGGAAAAATTGATAGTCAACGTTTTTAAAAAATTTTCATCTAAAAAATTAATGTATGAAAAATTCCCAAGAATACCTTATGAAGAGACTATGCTTAAATATGGATCCGATAAACCTGATTTGAGAAATCCATTAATAATTTCAGATTTATCACACATATTTACGCGTGACGATGTTACATTTGAAATATTCAAAAAACTTGTAAAATCTGGCTCCAAAGTAAGATGTATAGTAACTAAAAATACAAAAGAAAAACCAAGAAGCTTTTTTGATAATATTGATAAATGGGCTAAGGAGCAGGGTGCATCTGGTCTTGCTTACTTCACAATTGAAAAAGATGAGAATATTTCAGCAAAAGGACCTGTGGGCAAATTTTTTTCTAAAGAAGCGTTAGATGAAATTATGAAGATTACAGGAGCAAAAGTAGGTGACAGTATATTTTTTGCTTGTGGAAAAATAAATGATGTTGAAAAAATAACTTCTCAAGCTAGAGATAAAATTGCTAAAGATTTAGATTTAATTGATGAAAATATTTTTGCATTTTGTTGGATTGTTGATTACCCAATGTTTGAAAAAAATGAAGTAACCAATAAAATTGAATTTAGTCACAACCCATTTTCAATGCCACAAGGTGATATAAAGAAGATCGATTTTAATAATCCTCTTGATATTAAAGCCTACCAATATGACATCGTTTGCAATGGAATAGAGTTATCTTCTGGTGCAATTAGAAATCACATACCTGAACTAATGTATAAATTATTTTCAATTGCAGGTTATCAAAAACAGCAGGTTGATGAGAAATTTAGCGGTATGATCAATGCTTTAAGTTATGGAGCACCTCCACATGGTGGTATAGCACCAGGAATAGATAGAATTGTAATGCTCTTAGCGAATGAAAAAAATATTAGAGAAGTAACAATGTTCCCAATGAATCAAAATGCACAAGACCTAATGATGAATGCTCCTTCTGAAGTAAACGAAGAGCAACTTAAAGAACTTGGATTAGCTTTAAAAATTAAAAAATAATGCTACTTTTTGCCTTTTAAGCTCAGCTTAACATCAGACAAATCAACAAGATTTTTTTTATAATTATTTCTAACAAAGCCTTTGCTAGTAATGTCTCTTACAATTTTAAGTAATTGATTTTGATCTTCGGTGTTTTCTTCTTCAGGTGAAGAAACATCAGATCCACCAATCGCCGGAGTATGAGCAAGATCTTCTCTATTTTGGTAAGAGATAGCCAATTCTCTAAAAATATAATCTAATATTGAAGAAGCACTCATTATTCTATCGTTGCCATGCACTTTTCCTGATGGTTCAAATTTAGTATCTACATAAGCGCTGATAAATTCATCTAAAGGAACACCATATTGAAGGCCAAGTGATATTGCTATTGCAAAATTGTTCATCAAGGCTTTTACTAGCTCTCCCTCTTTACTAGTATCAATAAAAATCTCACCAATTTTCCCATCCTCATATTCACCTGTGTGTAAATAAACTTTATGGTCACCAATAGTTGCTTTTTGAATGTAACCTTTTCTTCTATCGGGCATACTAAATCTCTTACCAACACCTTCATTAATTTTCTTAACAAATGTAGTATTATTCTCTTTTGAAATTATTTTTGGCTTGCTTTGTTCAGTTATAATATCTAATTTTTTAGTTTCAGATGCTTTATTATTTGGATCCAAGCTTTTAGTTTTTCTTGTATCAAGTTTAACGTCTAAAACTTCAAATTTACCATCATCACGTTTCTCTAAATTTGCTAATTCTTCCTCATTAACATCATCTAGATAGTGATTAACTTTAAAGCTACAAGTGTAATAAGTTTCTACTAAATATTTTGCCATTTTTCCTTTAATTAATTTTTATTTTTGAATCAAGAGATAATTAATTTATATACAAATCCTTACTTTAGTCTAATTTAAATTATACAATTTTAGATTGAAGAAAAAACAAAATTATATGTTGACACTTTTAAAAAAAATTTTCATTTGGTGGAATCAAGAAACATTAGGAACTAAATTAAAAACTTTTTTTTCTGGAAAACTTGTTGGAAGTGATTTATCTGGGAATAAGTATTATGAAAGCAAAGGTGGGAAAAGATGGATTATTTATAGTGGTGAAATTGATGCGTCAAAAATACCAAACGAATGGTACTCATGGATTCATTTCACAAACAATAAAATTGAAAATAATCACAATCTAACAAAATATGACTGGCAAAAACCTCATCAATCTAATCAAACTGGAACTGAAAATGCCCATCATCCAAATATAAATAATGAGCAAATCAAAAAAAAATATACAATTTGGAAAAATTAATTACTTAATAATTTTAGTATTTTTTTTTTTATCAACTGGTATTTTATCCATATCTGCCTTAGAAAATAATGAAGGGCAATTCATTGAAATAAAAATTTTAGATAAAGTTAGCTCTAAAAATAATCTCTTGAAATTAAAAATTGGTGAAGAAAAAAAATATAAAAATCTATTGATCAAAAGTTTAAAATGTAAAAATTCAGAATTTGATGATAATCCAGAAATAACTGCTTATATTCAAGTTCAAGATCTTACTAACCAAGATAATGATGAAGTCTTTATATTTAATGGGTGGACTTTTTCATCTAGTCCAACAATAAACCCTTTTGATCATCCAGTTTATAATATTTGGCTTATGAAATGCTATTAAATAACTTTTTCGTTATCCAACCAACCAACATTAAAGTCTGAATCTATAAATTTTTTGTGATTAAGTAAAATTTTATGAAGAGGTATTGTAGTTGTGATGCCTTCGATTACAAATTCATCTAGAGAACGGTTCATCCTTTGTATGGCTTCAGTTCTATTTCTCCCATGGGTAATTACTTTGCAAATTAGACTATCGTAATAAGGGGTAACTTTATAACCTTGAAAAATTGCACCATCCACTCTTGTTCTAAATCCAGAAGGTTGGTGACACATCCCTATAGTTCCTGGAGATGGTTGAAAATTTTTACTAGCATCTTCTGCATTAACTCTACATTCGATTGCGTGGCCTATAGGATTAATGTCACTTTGTTTTAAAGCCGTTTCTCCAGTGTAGGCTATCCAAATTTGTTCTTTAATTATATCGATCCCTGTGACCATTTCTGTTACAGGGTGTTCTACTTGAACGCGGGTATTCATTTCTAAGAAATAAAATTTACCATCTTCATATATAAACTCTACTGTCCCCGCACCTTCATAGCCAATTTTACTAACCATTTTAACTGTTCTTTCAAAAAGATCTTTTCTTATTGAGTCATTTAAAACTGGACTAGGGGTTTCCTCTATTAATTTTTGATGCCTTCTTTGGACAGAACAATCTCTCTCATGTAAGTGAACAGTTCTATTTTTCCCAGACAAGATTTGAACTTCTATGTGTCTGGGGTTTTGAAAAAATTTTTCAATGTAAACCTCATCATTTCCAAAGTATTTTTTAGCTTCAGATTTGGCAGTTGAAAAAGATATTTCAAATTCTTCTTCTTTATGAACAATCTTCATCCCTTTACCTCCACCACCACCAGAAGCTTTAATTAAGATTGGAAAACCAATTTTTTTGCACAATTCTTTAGCTTTTTTTATATCTGTTACCCCACCCTCAGAACCTTCAATTACAGGTAGACCATGTTCTGCAGCAATTTTTTTTGCTTGAATTTTATCTCCCATCATTTCTATAAGTTTTGAGGAAGCCCCAATAAATTTAATATTATTTTCTTCTAAAACTTTTGCAAAATTAGCATTTTCAGATAAGAAACCATACCCAGGATGAACAGCTTCAGCTTTAGTAAGTTCAATCGCTGACATTAATGCAGGTATATTTAAGTAGCTATTTGCAGGTTGATGTGAGCCAATACATACACTTTCATCAGCAAGTCTAACGTGCATGCTGTCTCTATCAACATCAGAGTGAACAGCTACTGTAGCTATACCCCATTCTTTACAAGCTCTGATAATTCTAACTGCAATTTCCCCACGATTTGCAATTAGTATCTTTTTAAACATTATTCAACAATGATAATAGTTTGACCATATTCAACAGGCTGGCCATCTTCTACGCAAATTTCTTTTATAATTCCATCAACAGTGGAGGGGACATGGTTCATAGTCTTCATGGCCTCAACAATCATAACTGTTTCACCTTTTTTAATTCTTTTACCAACTTCAGCAAATTTTTTAGCCCCTGGTTCTGCCGCAAGATAAGCCGTACCTATAATAGGAGATTTAACTTCAGTTCCGGATATAGCTTTAGGTTTTGCTTCAGTTGATGTTGAAGTAGATGTTGCAACACTTCCTGTGTCACTAGATTGTGGCACAACCCATTTAGATACTTTGATCTTAGTATCTTTGTCTGTGTATTCAATTTCGGTTAAATTGAACTCATTTAAGTAGTCAGTTAATTCTTTAATAATACTTTTATCTATCTTCATTTTTTAATATGTTTTGCATTGCAACTATGGCCAAAATATAGCCGTTATCCCCAAGACCAAAAATTCCACCAGTAGCAATATCACTAATTAATGATTTATGTCTAAATTCTTCTCTTTTGTATATATTTGATATGTGAAGTTCAATAATTGGTTTTTTAAATATATCTAGTGCATCCCTAATAGCAACAGATGTATGTGTAAAGCCAGCAGCATTAATGATTAGGCCATCAAATTTGTTTTTAGCATCTTGTATAGTTGTAATTATTTCACCCTCTATATTTGATTGAGAAAAATCTAAAATAATATTCAATTCCTTAGCTTTGCTTAAACAATTTTTTCTTAATTTATCAAAAGTTATTGACCCATATTGTGATTGTTCTCTTTCACCTAATAGATTAAGATTAGGTCCATTAATAATTATAATATTATTACTCATTCAATTCTTATACATTATGAAAAAAATAAAAAAAATAAAAATTAAGATAAATGGCAAATTTTCAACAATAAATGAAAATTTAAATCTCTCAATTTTTCTAAAACAGTTAAAAATTCCTCTTAAAAAGGTAGCAATTGAATTGAATCAGGAAATAATAGATAAAAATAAAACTAATAAAATAATATTAAAAAAAAATGACAAAATAGAAATTGTTCATTTTATTGGGGGTGGATAAAGATGAAAAATGATAAATTAATAGTTGCTAAGAAAAAATTTAACTCAAGATTAATAGTTGGCACTGGAAAATATAAAAGTATGTCAGAATGTGCAAAAGCAATAGAACTATCTGGAGCTGAAATAGTAACAGTTGCTGTAAGAAGAGTTAATATCTCAGATAAAAAAAAGCCTTTATTAATGGATTACATAGATCCAAAAAAAATTACCTATCTTCCAAATACAGCAGGATGTTTTAATTCCAAAGAAGCTCTTAGAACATTAAGATTAGCTAGAGAAATTGGTGGGTGGAAACTGGTAAAGCTTGAAGTGTTGGGAGATAAAAAAAATCTTTTTCCTGATATGATTGAAACTTTAAAATCTACCGAAGTTTTAACTAACGAGGGATTTAAAGTAATGGTATATTGCAGTGATGATCCACTAATGGCAAAAAGATTAGAAAATGTTGGTGCTTGTGCAATCATGCCTTTGGCCGCACCTATAGGTTCAGGACTTGGTATACAAAATGCAACAAATATTAAGATTATAAGAAGTCAGACGAAGCTTCCTTTGATAATAGATGCTGGCTTAGGTCAAGCATCTGACGCAGCTATAGCAATGGAATTAGGTTGTGATGGGGTATTAGCCAATACAGCAATTGCTAAAGCTAAAAAACCTTTTTCAATGGCTTTGGCTTTTAAGAATGCTGTAATTGCTGGAAGACAATCTTTTTTAGCGGGACGTATAGAAAAATCTATATATGGAAGAGCATCTTCACCAACTTCAGGAATTATTTAAGCCGCAGGTTTTTTTGAAAACTTCTTTTTAAAAAAAGGTTTTTTCTTATAAACTTTTTTTATCTTTGTGGCTTCAAAAGATTTAAATTCTTTTTTTTGCTCTTCTAGATTTTTTAGTTTTTCTATATGCTCTACTGTTTCTATTGTTTTTTTTGTTTCGTTCTGAAGATCAATTATGTACTCTGGAATAATAAGGGCATTATCTGCAATAATATCTATCTTTATTAAGTTTTTTTCTTCAAAATATTTTAAATCTTCAATAAAATTTTCTTTCATGAAGTCAGATATTTTTTCACAAATCTTTAGCTCTACAAATTTTGCTTTCGTTAAAACAGCCTTAACTTCTACTAATTTGAGAATTTTCATTGCAAAAGACTCATCCGTAAGAGTAACTTTCCATTTTACAGCACTTTCTCGAAGTCTTTGTCTAGACATTTCTAATAGTCCAAAATTACTAATTCTTCCTATTTGAATTCTTGCTCTGTCTGTTCGACATTTTTCTTTAAGTTTTCTCTCAACCAACCTTCTATTTCCAAAGCTCAACATGTCAATGAAGTCAATTATTATTAAACCAGACAAATCTCTAATCTTAATTTGTCTTGATATCTCCTCTGCTGCTTCAAGATTTGTATCTAGAGCAGTGCTCTCAACATTTTTTTGTTTTATTGAACTCCCTGAGTTTATATCAATTGAAACCAACGCTTCTGTTGGATTAATTACTAAGTATCCTCCTGATTTTAACTTAATTTCTGAGTCATAAATTTGGTTTAATCTCTCTTCTATATTTTCCTTAAAAAACAATGGAACTTTTTCTCTATATTTTTTTATTTTCTTAACATGAGAGGGCATCATTAATTTCATGAAACCTTGCGCTTTTTTATAGCCCTCGTTACCTTCTATAATTATGCTATTTGTATCTTCATCATACATATCCCTCAGTGTTCTTTTGATAATATCACTTTCTTGGTGAATTAAAGACGGCGCTATAGAATTTAAAGCGGTTTCTTTAATTTCATTCCAAGTTTTTATTAATGTTTGAAGGTCATGATCTATATCATTTTTTGTTTTATTTGATCCGGCAGTTCTAACTATTAGCCCCATTTCTTTTGGTATACTTATATCATTTAAAATTGTTCTAATTTTCTTTCTCTCACCTGGATTAAAAATCTTTCTAGATATACCGCCACCCTTAGGAGTATTTGGCATTAACACAATATATTTTCCAGCTATAGAAATAAAAGTGCTTAATGCAGCTCCTTTTTGTCCTCTTTCATCTTTTAATACTTGTATCAAAATTACTTGATTAGGTTTTATAACCTCTTGTATTTTATATCTTTTAGACCTAAACCTTGGCAGTGGTTTTTTCGCGTCTGGAGCTAATATTTCCTGAGTAGTATTTTCACTTACAACTAATTCGCTTGGTTCTATAGATTCCTCAGATGTGTTTATTTCAATTTCAATTTCAGGATTAATTTCAACTGGATCATTAACATCTAAATTACCTTCATTAATATTTTTTTGCTCTTCTCTTTCACTGTTTTTTAAAAGTTCCTCTCTATCTTTTTCTTCCTCTTCTTTTATTTTAGCAAGATCACTCTGTGGGATTTGATAGTAGTCTGATTGAATATCGTTAAATGATAAAAATCCATGCCGTTGAAGCCCGAAATCAATAAAGGCTGCTTGCAAAGAAGGTTCTACCCTACTAACTTTTCCAAGATAGATATTATTTTTGATTAAATTATTTTTTAAGCCTTCGTATTCGTAATCTTCAATGTTGTCACCAGATTTAAGTACGACTCTAGTCTCATTTGGATGCGAAGCATCAATGTACAAATTTTTTTCCATAGTTTTTTGATTAATTGTTTCATTTTATATTTAAATAATTTTAAATTTTGTTCGAATTCAGATGCCTTAACTTTAACAAATTTATATATATATTAAACTTAAATGCACAGAATTATTAAAAATATATTTACACTAATTTTAAGTCTTGGTCTATTGACTACATTTTTTTTAGTAGCTATTTTATGGGCTTTTTCTAACAATTTACCTGATTATAAGTTTCTTAAGAGTTACAAACCACCAGTTTCAAGCAAAGTCTATTCTGGTGATGGTGAGTTAGTAAGTGATTTTTCAACAGAAAAAAGAATATTTGTTCCCTACAAGGCAATACCAAAGTTAGTAATTAATTCATTTTTATCTGCAGAGGATAAAAATTTTTTCTCTCACCCAGGCGTAGATGCAAAGGGAGTTATGAGAGCAGTTATAAATAATATATCAAATGTACTTTCATCAAGAAGGTTAGAGGGGGCATCAACCATAACCCAACAAGTAGCAAAAAATTTTTTATTAACAAATGAAATAAGTTTAAATAGAAAGATAAAGGAGGCAATTTTAGCTTTCAGGATAGAAAGAGCCTTGTCAAAAGAAAGAATATTAGAATTGTATTTAAATCAGATATATTTAGGAGAAGGAACGTATGGTGTTGCGTCAGCTAGTCTAGAGTATTTTGATAAACCAATTAGTGAATTAAATTATGGTCAAGCATCATTGTTAGCTGCATTACCAAAAGCACCAAGTAGATACAATCCATATAAAAATATTGAATTAGCTAAATTTAGAAGAGATTTAGTTTTAAAAAATTTATTTGATAATAGTTATATAGATAAAAAGAATTATGATAAATTTATTAATAAAAAAATTACACTAAAAAAAAGAAAAAAAATATTTTTAGAAGATGCGAGATATTATGTTGAAGACATAAGGAAAGATGTAATTAATAAACTTGGTTTTGACAGTGTTTATAAGCAAGGTTTAAATATCAACACACCAATTAATTTAAAATTACAAAAAATTGCCACCCAATCTTTAAGAGATGGTTTAATTAGTTATGACAAAAGAAGAGGATGGCGGGGCCCAGTTTTAAAAAATAAAAACATAAATAATTGGGTCAATGGATTACAAAAATTTAGATTAGAAAAATCAATTAATTGGGATTTAGCAATAGTAAAAAAAATTGATAAATTTTCAATAGAGATAGAAACTGAAAAAAAAATAAAAGGTAATATAAAATATGAAAATATTTCTTGGACTAAAAAAAATTTTAATGAATTATTTAATATTGGAGATGTGATTTATGTTGAAAATATAAAAAATAACATATTTGCTTTGAGACAGCTGCCTAATGTTAATGGAGGAATCGTAGCAATGGATCCTTTTACTGGAAGAGTTTTAGCAATAAGCGGAGGTTTTAGTTTTAAGAAAAGTGAATTTAATCGAGCAACACAAGCATTAAGACAACCCGGTTCTGCTTTTAAACCGTTCATTTATGCCTTGGCTCTTGAGAATGGCTATACTCCATCAACATTAATTTTAGATGCACCACTAGTTTTAGAACAAGGATCTGATTTAAAAATGTGGAAACCAGTAAATTATGGAAAAAAATTCTATGGACCTTCTACTTTAAGAATGGGTTTAGAAAAATCTAGAAACCTAATGACTGTTAGAATAGCTCAAGACTTAGGACTTAAAAAAATAGTTAATTTTTCAAAACAATTAGGTATATATGAAAACCCTAGCGAACTGCTGTCTATTTCTTTAGGTTCTGCTGAAACAACCCTATTAAAGTTAACATCTGCTTATTCCTCATTTGTTAATGGAGGAAAGTTAATCAAACCAATAATAATTGATAGAATCCAAGATAGTGAAGGAAACACAATATTTAACAATGAAAAAAGAAAATGTATAAATTGTGATCAGTTGAGCTCTTTAAGTAAAAACTATCCAAAAATTGAAGATAATTTTCCTCAAATATTTTCTGCTGAAACAGCATATCAAATGACTTCAATATTAGAAGGGGTTATTCAAAATGGTACTGCAAAAAAATTAAAAGATCTTAATTTGGACTTAGGAGGAAAAACCGGAACTACAAATGGAAACACTGATGCTTGGTTTATTGGTTTTACCTCAAAACTTGCAATTGGAGTTTATGTTGGGTCAGATAACCCAAAACCGCTTGGTAAGTATGAAACAGGAGCAAAAACTGCATTACCAATTTTTAAAAAATTTGTTAAAAATGCTGTAAACAAAAAAGAAGCTAGGCCATTTAAAGTTGCAGATAATATTTTAATGATGGTTATTGATCCTCTAACAGGACTAAAAGCAGAGACACAGTCTAAAAAAACAATAATAGAATCATATAAAAAAATACCAATTAGAAATAATTCAAATTCAGACATAAACAATAGATTTAAAAATAATAATATATTAAGGTTCTATTAATGGAAAATATTTATTTAAATTATAAATCTGAAATAGAAAAAATTAATCAAAGAGTTAAGGAGTACCTTTGAGGAAAAGAACATTCATTCAAAACTAGTAATAAATAATCAAAAAATGTTGGAACCTAATTTCTGGCAAGATAAAATAAATTCACAAAAAATTATTAAAGAAAAAAAATTATATGAAGATTTAATAAACTCATATAATAATTCTATTAAATCAATTAGTGAATTACATGAGTTGAATGAATTGGCTGTTGAAGAAAAAAATCAATCTATAATAAATGAGGTGATTGAAAACCTAAAAAATTTAAAAAAAATAGCAAAAAAAAATGAAACCAAATGTTTCCTATCCAATGAAAGTGATAGCTTAAATTGTTATATAGAAATCCATGCAGGCGCAGGAGGAACAGAAAGCCAAGATTGGGCAGAAATGTTAAGAAGAATGTATCTAAAATGGTCAGTTATAAAAAATTTTAAATCTCAATTAATAAGTGAGCACAAAGGTGATGAAGCTGGAGTAAAGTCAACTACAATAAAAATTGAAGGCGATTATGTTTTTGGTTGGTTGAAAGCTGAGTCTGGAATTCATAGATTGGTTAGAATTTCTCCTTTTGATTCAGGAGCTAGAAGACACACAAGTTTTGCCAGTGTATGGATTTATCCAGTAGTAGATGAAAATATTGATATTGAAATCGTAGAAAAGGACTTAAGAATTGATACATATAGGTCTAGTGGGGCTGGTGGACAGCATGTAAATACAACAGATAGTGCCGTTAGAATTACACACATTCCTTCAAAAATTGTTGTTCAATGTCAAAATGAAAGATCCCAACATAAAAATAAAGACACCTGCATGAATATGCTTAAGGCAAGACTTTATGATTTCGAAATGAAAAAAAGAGAAAAAGAAAACCAAAGTATAGAATCATCAAAATCTGAAATAGGTTGGGGGCATCAAATTAGATCGTATGTTCTTCATCCTTATAGAATGGTTAAGGATAATAGAACTAATTTTGAAAGTTCGAACCCAGACAGGGTGTTGGATGGAGAAATAGATGATTTCTTAGAAAGTTCTCTGTATAAAGTCAGATGATGAAAACAATAATCAAAATTTCGTCAATCATACTTTTGATAACTATTTTATTAATTATTTATTTGAGTTTTATTGGCATAAAAACTGATAAATTTAATAAAAATATTAAAAATAATATTCAAAAAATTAATAAAAAGATTAATTTAGATTTAAAAAATGTTAAATTTTTATTAGATCCATTCAATTTTTCAACAAATGTGAGTACCCAAGATTCTATAATTTTATTGGAGGGTAAAAAGCTAGAAATAAAGGAAATAAAAACAACCATATCCTTGAAGTCATTAATTTTAGATCAGTTTTCAATAGATGATTTAAAAATCTCTACAAAAAAAATTAAACTAAATAATATAATTATGTTGGCACAGTCTTTTAAAAATTCAACTGAGCTATTTTTATTAAATAACTTTATTAAGGAAGGATTTTTAACAGCAGATATTAAATTAAAATTTGACACAGAAGGCAAGTTAAAAGAAAATTATCAAGTTAATGGTTACATCAACAGTGGAAAGTTTAATTTTTTAAATAAGTTAAGTGCCAAAAATTTGAGTTTGAATTTTAATATTAGTAAAAATAAATATTCTGTTTCAGAAGTATATACTGAAATTAATGATGTAAAATTTTCATCACCATTAATTGAAATTAGAGAGAAAAAAAATTTATTTTTAGTAAAAGGAAAAATTTCAACTAGTAAAAAAAATTTTAGTAAAGACCAATTAAACCTAATTTTTTCTAGTTTTTTGAAAAATAATAATATTGAAAAAGCAAGCTTTAGCTCTGAAAACAATATCTCTTTTAATGTTAGTAAAAAATTAAAATTTAACAATCTCAATATAGTGTCAAAAATCAATGTAGATCAATTGGTTGTAAAAAATAACTTTATAAACCTAAAGCCATACATTCCTAATTTAGATAAAATAATTAACTTAGAAAACCATAAAATTATAATTAATTATAATAAAGATAAACTAATTATTAATGGCAATGGTGAGGTTTTAATTAAAGATAGTCTTGACACTATTAATTATGAGGTAATAAAAAATAATAATAAATTTACATTTGAAACAAAAGTAAACCTTAAAAATAACAAATTATTAATAAGCTCTTTAAATTATGAAAAAAAAGAAAATTTAGATTCAACAATACTTATAAAAGGTAATTTTAAAAAAAATAGCCCAATTAATTTTGATTTAATTTCCTTTATAGAAAAAAATAATGAAATTTTATTCAAAAATTTGAGTTTAAGTAAAGACTTTAAGTTCATAAGCATAGATAGTTTTAATTTTAATTATCTAAATAATAAAAAAATTAAAAATCAATTATCTTTGAAAAAAAATAATTTAAATTATATCATTGTAGGAGAAAGCTTTGATGCAACTCAATTAATTAATAGAATAATGAATAGTGATTCTGAAAATTTATCTTTATTTGAAAATCTCAATTCTAAAATAAGTCTAAAGATTAATAAAACTTATATAGATGATATAAATTTTATCAATTATCTCTCTGGAACAATAAATTTTAAAAATAACAAAATTAATGATTTAAAATTAAATTCTTTTTTTCCAAATGATAAGATAATTAATCTTTCTATTGTAACAAACGATAAAAAAGAAAAAATAACTAAGCTTTTTACAGATTATCCTAAACCTTTAATTAAAAGATATGATTTTATCAAAGGGTTTGAGGAGGGTCTTCTAGTCTATTACTCTGTTAAGAAAGACAAAATCTCTAATGGATTATTAACCATTGAGAAATTTAAAGTTAAAAAAGTCCCGGCATTTGCTAAACTTTTAACCCTAGCCTCACTTCAAGGAATAGCTGATTTATTAACAGGAGAAGGTATAAGATTTACTGATTTCGAAATGAAATTTTCAAATAAAAAAGATTTAACAACTATAGAAGAAATGTATGCAATTGGACCTGCAGTTTCAATACTTATGGAAGGATATATTGAGTCTAAAAAAATAGTTAGTTTAAGAGGAACATTAGTTCCTGCCACAACTATTAATAAATCCATAGCGTCAATTCCATTATTGGGAAATATTCTAATAGGAAAAAAAACAGGTGAGGGAGTGTTTGGCGTGAGCTTTAAGATTAAGGGAAAACCAGAGGATTTAAAAACTACAGTAAATCCAGTTAAAACTTTAACACCTAGATTTATAACTAGAACTCTAGAAAAAATTAAAAAGAATTAAGATAATTCTACTTTAACATGTCTCTTTTTACCTAAGGAGAGTTTGATTATATTGTCTTTAAATAGCTTATTTGTAATAATTAATTTTTCATCAAGAATTGGTTGATTATTAATTTTAACACCATTACCTTTGATTAATCTTCTTATTTCACTTTTAGAAGTCTCTAATTTAGATAATATAATTAGATCAATAATATTTA